>Ga0315537_1001613_pt1 | contig 17600 bp, 17 predicted proteins | sample SalMarSW160270MG_FD_203091 | JGI IMG/M metagenome (GOLD analysis project Ga0315537, IMG submission 203091) | Salt marsh sediment microbial communities from the Plum Island Ecosystem LTER, Massachusetts, United States - Salt Marsh Sediment SW1602-70 ... | reverse complement strand
GAAGAGCAGTTGCGAATCGCGGATCTTGTGAACTCAAAAAGTGTAGCCAGCAGTATAAATTATTTCTTTGGTCGTGGTGAGCTGAGCCAGGTTGTCGATCAGACAAACGCTCTAAGTCAATTAACACACGAAAGAAGATTGTCAGCTCTTGGACCTGGAGGTCTGAACAGAAGAAGAGCCGGCTTTGAAGTCAGAGACGTACATATCAGCCATTACGGGCGAATTTGTCCGATCGAAACACCCGAAGGAACGAATATCGGATTGATTTCCTCTTTGGCAATATTCGCAGCCGTTGATGAATATGGCTTTCTGCTTACACCATATCGCAAGGTAAAGTCCGAAAAGGTTACGGATGAGGTGGAGTATCTACGTGCCGATGAGGAGATGAGAACGGTATTTGCTCCGCCCGGAGCAGTGGAGATGGAGACCGGCAGAATCAGGAAAGGGCTGGTCTTGGCAAGAAAGGGTGGTGAGCTTGCCCATGTCTCAAGCGATGAAGTCGATTACATTGACATTTCACCTAAGCAGATTGTTGGAGTTTCAGCTTCTCTGATACCGTTTTTGGAACATGACGATGCCAACCGAGCTTTGATGGGCTCGAATATGCAGCGGCAGGCAGTTCCGCTTTTAAAGACAGAACCGCCTCTTGTCGGTACCGGCATGGAGGCTGTTGTAGGACAGAATTCAAGTATGGTCGTCCGTGCCATAAATAGCGGTGTTGTTACTACAGTGGACTGTACCAGGATAATTATTAACCATACCGACGAATATAAACTGGCCAAATTTGCCGGATTGAATGAAAGAACCTGCCTTAATCAGAAGCCAACTGTCGCATTGGGTGACAAGGTCAAGGCAGGACAGATTATCGCAGACGGTGGAGGAACATCACAGGGTGTGCTATCCCTCGGCAAAAATATTTTGGTTGGGTTTGTCTCTTTTGATGGCTACAACTTTGAAGATGCGATTATCGTGAGTGAAAAGCTTTGTAAGGATGACAGTTTTACAAGCATTCACATAGATGAATTTACAGCAGAAGTTCGGGAGACACGCCTCGGTAAGGAAGAATTTACTCGTGATATTCCCAATGTTAGTGAAAAAGCGTTGCGAAATCTTGACGAACAGGGAATAGTCCGCGAGGGAACAAGAGTCTGTCCCGGTGATATTCTGGTAGGCAAGGTTGTTCCAAAGAGTAAGACCGAACTGACTCCGGAGGAAAAGCTTTTACACGCTATATTCGGCAGAGCTGGTGAAGACGTCAAAAATGACTCGCTTGAGCTGCCCAGCGGTTATGAGGGAGTGGTAATCAAGACAGAGCTGTTCACCAGGCGTGGAGCCGGTACTGATGAGCAAAAAAAGGACCTTGAAGCCCAGATAAAACAATATGAAAAAGAAATCCTGGCTAACGAATGTGTTATATTCAGGCAAATGATAGAGTCAATCAATAAAAAATATGATGTCAATATCGTCGATCCGTCCACTCGTCAAAAAGTCGGCGTCAGCGACGATGATGAAGTTGTTTATGAGCAGATAGAGAACTTCGATATTAAGTGGGTCAAACCTGCGTCTGCACGAGAAAATGTACAGAAAATCGTGGGAAAATTCTGGATCAAGATTACCGAGCTTCAAGAAGAAAAGAACCGTAAAATCGAAAGATTGAAACACGGTGATGAGCTGCCAAGCGGCGTGCTGCAGATGGCAAAAGTTTATGTTGCGATAAAAAGAACGTTGTCTATCGGTGATAAAATAGCCGGTCGCCATGGTAACAAAGGCGTTATTGCCAAGACTATGCCTGAAGAGGATATGCCGTTTCTTGAAGACGGTACGCCCCTTGACATATTATTGAATCCACTTGGTGTGCCGAGCCGGATGAACGTCGGTCAGATCCTTGAAACTCATCTTGGCTGGGTGGCAAAGGTGCTGGGCTTTGATGCTGTTACACCGGTGTTCAATGGCGCAACGGAAGGTGATATACTCAAGCTCAATAATGAGGCAAATGAGCTTATGGAGCGGCGAAAAGAGGAGCTTGAGCAAAAGGGCCAAGCCCCACCTCATGATGAGTTTTTCATAAATATCCCCAAAACGCTAAAAGCCCAATTGTATGACGGTAGAACAGGTGAGCCGTTCGATCAACAGGCAACCATCGGTTATATCTATATAATGAAACTGCATCATCTTGTTGATGATAAGATTCACGCTCGTGCCACCGGCCCGTATAGTTTGATTACGCAGCAGCCGTTAGGCGGCAAGGCCAGAACCGGTGGACAAAGATTCGGCGAAATGGAGGTCTGGGCGTTGGAAGGCTACGGAGCAGCTTATGCGCTACAAGAAATGCTGACCGTCAAGAGCGATGATGTGGAGGGCAGAACAAAAATTTATGAATCTATGGTCAAAGGACAAAACACTCTTGAAGCGGGTACGCCGCTGTCCTTTGACGTATTGTGTAATGAAATAAGAGGGCTGGGATTGAATATCCAGCTCGAAAAGAAAAGACTTGGAAAAACCGCTCTATAAATTGATTATTGTCAATTATAAGGGGCCATGAATGTTAGGAAATATTTACGATCGCATTAACGATTATGGTTCAGTCAAGATCTCCTTGGCTAGCCCTAATGATATACGCAGCTGGTCCTTCGGTGAGGTACGCAAGCCCGAGACCATAAACTACCGTACGTATCGGCCGGAGAAGGACGGCTTATTCTGCGAGCGAATCTTTGGGCCGGAACGAGACTGGGAGTGTGCCTGCGGTAAATACAAGGGCACTAAGTTTAAGGGGATAATCTGTGACCGCTGTGGTGTTAAAGTCACACATAGTCGTGTCCGTCGCAAGCGAATGGGACATATCAATCTCGCGGCTCCGGTGGTACATATATGGTTTTTTAAATCTATCCCGAATCGTCTTGGTATTATTCTGGGGATGAAAACATCGGACCTTGAGAAGACAATCTATTTCCAGGACTATGTTGTTACGGACCCCGGACACAGCCCGCTGAAGATGGGTCAACTGCTTAGCGAGGAGGAATTCCGTGAGGCAATGAATAAGTATGGCAGCTCATTTAAGGCTTTTATGGGTGCCGAAGCCATCAGAGCGTTATTGGAAAACCTCGATCTGGAGAATATTGGCGTGCAGCTAAGGCAGGCTATAGTCAAAACCAACAGCAAGCAGAAGGTCAAGGACCTTACCAAACGTCTTAAGACAATCAACGAAATAAAAAACAGCGGCAATAAACCGGAATGGATGGTGCTTGAGGCTGTACCTGTTATTCCGCCGGATTTGAGACCTTTGGTGCTGCTGGAGAGAGATAACTTCGCAACCAGCGATCTGAATGACCTTTATAGGCGAATCATTAATCGCAACAATCGCCTAAAGAAGCTTATGGACCTCAACGCTCCTGATGTGATTATCAGAAATGAGAAACGAATGCTGCAGCAGGCTGTGGACTCTCTGCTGGACAACTCTCGGTGTCGAAGACCTGTTTTAGGCAGTAATAATCGACCTCTAAAATCTCTGACTGATATGATTAAAGGAAAGCAGGGACGGTTCAGAGAGAACCTGCTCGGAAAGCGTGTTGATTACTCAGCTCGGTCGGTTATCGTAGTAGGACCAGACCTGAAACTATATCAGTGCGGATTGCCGAAGAAAATAGCTCTGGAGCTATATCAGCCTTTCATTATTCGTAAGCTCAAGCAACACGGCCTTGCAGATACGATTAAAAGTGCCAAAAGGATGATAGAACGGCGTGACGAAGTGATATGGGACATCCTGGAAGAAGTCATTCATCAGCATCCTGTGCTTTTGAACCGTGCTCCAACACTTCACCGGATGGGTGTTCAGGCTTTCGAGCCGATCCTTGTGGAAGGCAATGCGATTATGCTGCACCCGTTAGCCTGTAGGGGTTTCAACGCCGACTTTGATGGCGACCAAATGGCAGTGCATCTGCCGCTAAGTATTGAAGCTCAGGCTGAAACTCATATTTTGATGATGACCACCACAAATATTTTCTCACCTGCCAACGGCTCGCCAATGGTCGGACCATCTCAGGATATGGTGATGGGCAATTACTACCTGACGCTTTTAATAGATGAGTTCCAGAAACCGACCGAGGGCTCCAAACCTGGTGTCAAGGAGCAAAAATCGCCGGTTTTTCGAGATACATTTGAAGCAATAATGGCTTACGAAGTTGGTAAAATCAATCTGCATGAGAAGATTAAGGTACGTATTCCTCGCTCAGCCATGGCTCAAGCGAGTTTATCGAGGTCGAGTGGATCGAAAAAAGAGGAACCAACTACAAAATATGCAGTAATTGAGACAACTGTGGGCAGATGCATATTCAATGACATACTACCAGGCGGTATGCCGTTTTACAATACATCAATGTCTCAGAAGAGGCTGAGCCGGGTAATCAGCGACTGTTTCGAATTCTCCGGCAGTGCCGAAACTGTAGATCTGCTTGACAGAATAAAAGATTTAGGTTTTAAATATGCCACGCTTGCAGGCTTGAGCTTTGGTATTACCGACTTGAAAATACCGATAAAGAAAGCCGAGATTATCAGCGATACGGAAAAGAGAGTTGGTCGAATCCAGAAGAACTATACCGATGGTGTCCTGACTGATCGTGAGAGATACAATCAGGTTATAGATGCCTGGACGAACGCCCGTGTGGCGGTCACCAACGAAATGATACGCAGCCTAAAAGAAGATACTAAAGAGGACGGTTCACCGTATCTAAATCCCATTTATCTTATGAGTGATTCCGGTGCAAGGGGAAGCATCGACCAGATTCAGCAGCTTGCAGGTATGCGGGCGCTGATGGCCAAGCCCAGCGGCGAGATTATCGAAACACCGATTAAATCAAACTTTCGTGAGGGATTGACTGTTCTTGAGTACTTTAGCTCTACGCATGGAGCACGTAAGGGACTGGCTGATACAGCCTTGAAGACGGCTAATTCCGGCTATCTGACTCGTAAGCTTATCGACGTGGCACAAAATGTAATTATTATTGAGCGTGATTGCCAAACCTTGCAGGGAATTACCAAAAGCAGTGTCACCAGAGGCGAATCCGATGATAGTCGGAATGTGCCCCTTTCGCAGCTTATTATTGGCAGGACCGCCAGGGACAATATTCGTAATCCGATTACTGACGAAATGATAGTGCGTGAGAATGAGATAATAACACCGGTGACCGCAGCAAAGATCGAGGCTTTGGGTCTTGATGCCATCAGAGTCAGAAGTACCTTGACCTGTGATAGTCCCTTTGGTGTTTGCGCCAAGTGTTACGGCTGGGACATGAGCACCAGCCGTTTAGTTGAAGAAGGCTCTGCGGTCGGTATTATTGCTGCCCAGTCGATTGGTGAGCCGGGCACTCAGTTGACGCTGCGCACGTTCCATACTGGCGGTGTCGCTTCCAGAGCCATTCTTGAACGTGAACAAAAGGCCACTTACACAGGAAAAGTTCAGTATCGTGATATAAATGCGGTTGCCTTACAACATGAGGATGGCACTACACACATAGTCGCACTCAAACGCAACGGCGAAGTAGGCCTTCTTGACGCCAAGGGACGAGAGCTCGACAGATTCAAAGTACCGTATGGCGGTATCATTTTGGTTGAGGATGGACAGAAGGTTAAGGTCGGAACGACACTATTCAGATGGGACCCACACCGAACACCAATTTTGGCGGAAGTTCCAGGTCTTATCAGTTTCACCGATATCATTGAGGGTGAAACCGTTCAACCTGAAGAAGACAGAAGACAGAAGGCACAAGGCAGAAGGCGGAAGGCAATTGAAGGAAGTCTATCCTCTTCTACTCTGAAAGATTCCACTGTAACAGGTTCCTTCAGTCCTTTGGTCGTAATTGAGCATAAAGGTGATAAGCACCCGCAGCTCATTATTGAAGATTCAGATGGCAAAATACTTGATGTTCACTATCTGCCTGCAGGAGCCAGAATTGAGGTGACAGAGGGTCAGCGTGTTCAGGCGGGACAATTGCTTGCTCATCAACCCAGAGCAACCGGTGGTACACAGGATATTACAGGGGGATTGCCTCGCGTTACTGAGGTTTTTGAGGCACGTAAACCAAAGGACCCAGCCGCTATGGCTGAGATTAGCGGCCGAGTCGAATTACGCTCCGACAAGCGAAAGGGCAAAATGACAATAATTGTCAGCAGTGAAAAAATGGAGAGAGAACACCACGTCCCACGAGACAGACACCTGAATGTCCACGCGGGCGATATGGTTGAGGCAGGTGACGCCTTGACGGACGGCCCGTTGGTTCCCCATGATATCCTGCGCATCAAAGGCGAGGAAGCATTACAAAGATATTTGATTGTGGAAGTTCAGAACGTTTACCGCAGCCAAAATGTCAATATCAACGATAAGCATATCGAAATCATCACTTCTCAAATGATGCGAAAGGTTGAAATTGATTCCGTCGGCGACAGCTCATTTTTACCGGGAGAGGTTGTTGACAAATTTTTATTCCGAAAAGAAAATGAAATATTAACCAACAGTGTTAAAATTGTAAGTACCGGCGATATTCCTGATTTGAAGGAAGGACAGATTATCAGCAAAAAGGAGCTGGCCCGCAAAGAAGAAAAATTTGGTGATATTAAGCCTACGCCGCCAAAGACCAGAAAGCCAAAACCTGCAACAGCCAAGACGTTGCTCCTGGGAATAACCAAAGCTTCACTGTGGTCGGATAGCTTCATCGCAGCGGCCAGCTTCCAGGAGACAACTAAAGTCTTGACAGAGGCGTCCTTAGCCGGTAGAGTAGATGAATTGCACGGCTTAAAGGAAAATGTGATACTCGGTCACTTGATACCTGCGGGCACTGCTTTTAAGCCGCACCTTGAAATGAAGGTCAAGCATCTTGTAAAGGCTCCTCTGCCTAAAGAGTTCAAGCTTGCACCTTCAGAGGAAGGAATTAAGGATGCGGAGGCAAGGGCTGACGCCGCAGTAAAGGAAGCTTTAGGAATTGATTAATCCGCCTATGGTGGATTGGGTAATTTATAATCTAAGACTGTAAGAAGTAAGAATTATGCCTACAATAAATCAGTTAGTTAGACGTCCGAGGGCCAAATCCAAAGGTCGAAAACGAGTGTCTGATATAAGTGGTTCGCCGCAGAAAAGAGGTGTGTGTCTGATCGTAAGGACGCAGACGCCCAAGAAGCCTAACTCGGCTTTACGGAAGGTCGCCAGGGTAAGACTGACCAACGGCAAGGAAGTTACCGCTTACATACCGGGCATCGATCACAACCTCCAGGAGCACAGCACGGTTGTGATTCGTGGAGGTCGCGTAAGAGACCTGCCAGGTGTTCGGTACCATATAGTTCGTGGAGTCCTCGATTGTGCCGGCGTAGCTAATCGCAAACAGGGCAGAAGCAAGTACGGTGCGAAGAAAGGTAAATAAATTGCCGATTTGCGATTGTCGAATGATGATTGAAATCGCAAATCGAAAATCGGAAATCGAAAATGAAAAAGTGGACCGTTTCAAGTCAACAATTAAAACCCGATCCTAAGTATAACAGCAAGCTGGCCTCGAAGTTTATTAACTCTATGATGTTGCAAGGCAGGAAAAGCACCGCACAGCGGGTTTTTTATGATGCTATGAATATTATATCCAAAAAGATAGCGGATGCACCACCTATCGAGGTGTTCGAGACAGCGATAAACAATGTGAAACCACTGCTCGAAGTTCGCAGCAAGCGTATTGGTGGAGCCAGCTATCAGGTGCCTATGCAGGTCAGGTCCAAACGCCAGCAATCACTTGCTTTTAGATGGATAATACAGTCGGCCAGGACTAAGAAGGGAAAGCCGATGTCTGAACGTCTGGCATCTGAGCTGATAGACGCCTACACCAAGCACGGTGGTGCAATGACCACTCGAGAAAATATCCATAGAATGGCTGAGGCAAATAAGGCTTTTGCCCATTTTGCCTGGTAAGATTCGTAAGTTTCAACTGCCACGGAAAGTTTTACAAGATACCGTGGCAGTTTTTTTATTCTAAAGTGTTAATACCTAAAGTGAGCTAAAGTGCCTAAAGTTAAGCAAAATAATTACTTTAAGCACTTTACATTTTAGCCACTTCACACTTTAGGTTCTTTTAGAGTTCGAAGAAAATGGACACTCTGCAAAAATTGCGTAACATCGGAATCATAGCTCATATAGACGCTGGTAAGACGACTGTAACTGAGCGTATCTTGTTTTATACGGGCAAGACCTACAAAATGGGTGAGGTCCATAAAGGTACCGCTGTTATGGACTATTTGGAGGAGGAGCAAAAAAGAGGCATCACAATCACATCAGCCGCGACCAAATGCCCCTGGAAGAGCTTTGAAATCAATCTTATCGACACACCGGGACATATTGACTTTACCGCTGAGGTTGAACGGTCTCTGCGAGTTCTTGATGGTGCAGTAGTCGTATTTGATGGCAGCGAGGGAGTACAGGCTCAAAGCGAAACCGTCTGGAGACAGGGACAAAAATACGGTTTGCCTTTTATCTGCTTTATAAACAAGATGGACAAAACCGGCGCAGATTTTCAGATGAGCGTTGACAGTATCCGTGATAAGCTCCTTGCTAATCCGATTCCACTACAGATCCCCATAGGTGCAGAAGACTCTTTTACTGGGATAATGGACCTGATCAAAATGAAAGCAGTTTACTATCAGGCTGAAAAGCTTGGAGCAACTTTTCAAGAGGCTGAAATCTCTGTCGAGCTGATGCCGATTGCACAGCGACAAAGACGCGTGATGATTGAATCAGCCGCCGAATATGATGAAGAGCTGATGGACTGCTATGTTCATGATAATCCGATTAGCGTTGAAATTATTCAAAGAGCGGTCAGAAAGGCAACTTTGGCTGGCAAGTTTCATCCGGTATTTGTAGGTTCGGCATTGAAATATATAGGTGTGCAACGTCTGCTCGATAGCGTTATAGCGTACCTGCCTTCTCCTTTGGAAAAGCCTGTTATTATAGGTCATAAACCAGATGATGAAAGTAAAGAAGTACCGGTGAAATGCGATCCGAAAGGCAGCTTGGTTGCTCTTGCGTTTAAGATTACAGGTGATGCGCATGGTGATTTGAGTTTTCTTAGGATTTATCAAGGCACATTAAAAGTCGGAACCAGGGTGCTTAATGTAAATCGCAATAAGCGTGAAAATATTACCAGATTATTTGAGATGCATGCCAATGAGCGAAAAATCGTGGACTTCGCAAGGGCCGGTGATATTATTGCAGTTGTAGGGCTAAAACACACCCTCACTGGTGATACGGTTTGTGACCCCAAAAAACCTGTGTATTTGCCCAGCATTACATTTCCTCAAACAGTAATTAGCATGTCGATAGAACCCAGAACAGCAGCCGAAAAGGCTAAATTGGCAAATGCACTGGCTGACTTGCGGCGCGAAGACCCAACTTTTGAGTGCAAGACTGACAGCGAAACAGGCCAGACAATCATCAGCGGGATGGGGGAGCTGCACTTGGAAATACTTGAGAAAAAACTGGTTAAAGAAAAAAAGGTCGATGTCAGGGTTGGAAGGCCAAGGGTGGCGTATAAAGAAGCTGTAACTCAATCGACGCAGGCGGAAGGCAAATTTATACACCAAACCGGCGGTCATGGTCAATACGGTCATGTAGTTTTGATGATAGAGCCGCTGTTTACAGAGGATGGACATTGGAATCGCGAGATAGACTTCGAGAACAGGGTTGGCTCTGATATAGTACCGAAAGAGTATATTTCTGCTGTGGAACGTGGGGCAAGACAGGCGCTGGCTTGTGGTGTATTAGCAGGCTATCCTGTTATGGGAGCTAAACTTACGTTAATCGGCGGCTCATTCCATTCGGTTGATTCTTCAGATTTAGCTTTTGAGCAGGCCGCGGCAGTCGCGGCAGAAAAGGGCTTAAAAAAGGCAAAGTCTGTTTTGCTTGAGCCAGTCATGCGACTTCAAGTAGTAGTCCCGGAGGCTACTTTTGGAGCTGTTCAGGGAAGTCTACTCGGAAAAAGGGGCTTGATCACAGATTGCAGGCTGCATGGAAATATGCATGTTATCGATGCTATGGTGCCCTTGGCGGAGTTGTTTGGGTATTCCAGCGAAATAAGAGGCCTTACAGCGGGACGCGGAACCTTTATTATGGAACCGTTAACATATGAAAAAGTGCCGGAGCAGATCGCAAAGCAGATTATTCTCTAAGAAATTGTGTTAATTTTTTGCATTTAAATAAATATTTTTGCCGATTTTATTGACAAAAGAAAAATTGTTTGATAGATTCTTAGGTTTTCGGCTGTAGCGAGCATTGTTCATGAGGACTTTGCGTTAGTTAGTTAAACTATGGTAGGTTCACATTTTACTGTCAAGGATGGTTTATTAAAATACTCTGTTAAACGCAGGGGTACACCAAAGCCGATGAGTGCATCTGGTGGGGTGGCACGGTAACCCCCATGTTAAGCTCGTAAGGAAGGCGAATATCATTGATTGCTGATGATTGAGAAGCAACCCGAGTAGTCGGTGTGAAATTATCAATAGTCGGCAATCGATAATCATTCAAAAAGGCCTTTCCTGCCAGAATCAAATGTGATGCTTCCAGCATGAGAGCAGAGTAACTATACTGCTGGGAGTGATTTTGTATCTTGATTTATAGCTTGATATAAGATAGGTATATGCGAAAGCAACCGGCTAATAAAGAAAGAGGCACCAGATGGCTGCTGAAAGCGAAAGAATAAGAATCAGAATGGAAGCGTACGACCATAGGGCGCTTGATGCATCCGCTAAAGAGATAGTGGAGCACGCTCGAAGAACCAACGCGCGGGTATATGGACCGGTACCTTTACCCACAAGGATTGAGAGATATACGGTTTTACGGAGTCCTCATATCGATAAAAAATCGCGTGAGCAATTTGAGTTGAGGACTCACAAGCGCTTAATTGATATTCGCGATGCAAATGCGAGAACAGCGGAGGTATTAAACCGCTTGGTTGTGCCGGCCGGAGTATTTGTAAAAATTAAGGTGTAACTCGTGTCCGTGACCGGATGACGAGAGACAGACGAAAACCACAATGGCGATGTTATTAGGTAAAAAAGTTGGAATGACTCAGCTATATGACACATCGGGTCGGTTAGTATCTGTTACAGTCATACAAGCTGGTCCTTGTACCGTTATTCAGGTTAAGACCACCGAGACCGATGGTTACAATGCTGTTCAGTTAGGCTATGATGATGTCAAGCTCAGTCGGAACAAGAAACCACAAATAGGCCACGCCGCCAAAGCTAATACAACGCCAAAGAGATTTGTCAGAGAAATGCGGCTGCAGAACGACACCGAATCGGAATATAAAATCGGAGAATCCATTACGGTCTCTGTTTTTTCGGAGAATGAATTAGTTGATGTTGTTGGTACAAGTAAGGGCAAAGGTTTCGCCGGCGTAATGAAGCGGCACGGATTCAGCGGCTTTCCGGCCTCTCACGGCACGGAACGAAAGCACAGAGCGCCCGGCTCAATATCAAGTTTCGCCAGCAACGCAGGTATGGGTGCCAGCATTAAAAAAGGCAAAAAAATGGCAGGTCACATGGGCGACCGCAGAGTTACAGCTAAAAATCACAGCCTTGTAACAATTGACAAGGAGAATAATTTGCTCGTGATTAAAGGTTCCGTGCCCGGACCGGCGGGAAGTTATTGTATCGTCCGCAGCTCCCCGAAGGGATAATGAGCCGAGGAACAACATTTGAATATGATTGAGCTGACAATTTACAACACAGATGGTAAGGAGGTTGATAGCTTGAAGGTGGATGAATCTGCTTTAGGTGGCGTGGTTAGATATCCGTTACTTAAGCAGGCTATCGTTATGTATCACGCCAATAAGCGTGTAGGTACAGCCGCGACCAAGAGCAGGGGTCTCGTGGCAGGTTCCACGCGGAAAATCTATAGGCAGAAAGGTACCGGCAATGCCCGGGCTGGAACCCGCAGAACCGGTAAACGTGTGGGCGGCGGAGTTATCTTTGCAAAAGTTACCAGAGATTTCAGCAAGAGTATGCCTAAAAAGCAAAGAAGATTAGCCAGAGATTCGGCAATATTGGTAAAGCTTTTCGGTAACGATGTTGTGGTAGTCGATATGCTGAGTTTTGAAAAGCCCAAAACCAAAGATTTTGTAAGAGTTCTGGGTAATTTAAAAATTGACCGCAGTTGTCTCGTGGCAATAGGTGACTATGACGAGAACCTTTATATGTCGGCTCGGAATATTCCAAAGGTGGCTGTTATGCCCGTAGCTGAGCTGAATGCAGGTGATATATGCGGCCATCGCAAAATGCTGTTCACTAAGGAGGCATTTTTATCTGTTTTGAATAAAGGAAACAGAGAACAGAAAGCAGAGGATGAAATACAAGATTTAGAAATCTGATCTCTGATTTCTGGCTGTGGTTAAGTCTTTATGGATATACATAATGTAATAATTCGGCCCGTGATTACTGAGCAGGGGATACACTTTGCCAATACGAAGGGTGCGTACCCCTTTGAAGTGAACAGAAAGGCCAACAAAGCTCAAATAAAAAATGCCGTGGAAGATATATATGGCGTTAAGGTAGAAAAAGTCAGAACGGCTAATCTGAGAGGTAAACATCGCCGAAGAGGCAGAGTTACCGGCAGGACAGCCAATTGGAAAAAAGCCGTTGTTTTTTTGAAACCGGATTATCATATAGATTTGTTCTAAACCCGAATTATGGCTATTAGAGTTTATAAACCAACAAGTGCAGGACGTCGGAACAGCTCAGTTATAGATTATTCTGAGCTGACTGTCACGAAACCCGAAAAGTCCCTGTGTTTACGCATCAAGAAAAACGGCGGACGAAATGCTTATGGTATTACTACAACGCGTTTCAGAGGCGGTGGAGCGAGGAAAATCTACCGAATCATCGACTTCAGACGGGACAAGGACGGCATCCCTGCGAAAGTGACAACGATTGAGTATGATCCCAACAGAAACTGTTTTATCTCTCTGCTTAATTACGCCGACGGTGAAAAAAGATACATATTGTCACCACGAGGAATAAAGGTGGGAGACCAGGTGGAAAGCGGTCGATCTTGTGAGCCTAAGATTGGTAATGCGATGCCGATGGAGACGATCCCAGCCGGCATCGAGATTCACAATATAGAAATGACAGTTGGCCAGGGTGGAAAGCTGGTTAGAGGTGCCGGTGCCGCTGCCAGAATCGTGGCCAAAGAAGGTGATTGGGTGACTATCATTTTGCCCAGTGGTGAAATGCGAGTGCTTCGCAAGGAATGTCGAGCGACAATAGGTCAACTAAGTAACTCCGACCACCAGAATGTAAGCCTCGGCAAAGCCGGAAGAAAACGGCACATGGGACGGAGACCCCATGTAAGAGGCAAGGCTCAGAATCCTGTTTCTCACCCTATGGGCGGCGGAGAAGGACGCTCAAATGGTGGACGGCATCCCTGTTCACCTACAGGTGTGCTGGCAAAGGGCGGGAAAACAAGAAATCCCAGAAATCCAAGTAACAAAAGGATTATACGAAGACGCAAGACCAAGAGGCAAAAACAACTATCTATCTAAGGTGTGAATAGCACCTCATATAGTGAGGTGCATAATACGAGATGTAAAATGGGACGATCTCTTAAAAAAGGGCCGTATGTAGATGATAAATTATTTGCCAAGGTTAACAGGCAAATTGCTTTAGGTTCAAAGGAACCTATAAAAACCTGGGCCAGAAGATGCACCATAATCCCTGAGTTTGTTGGTTTTACTTTTATGGTTCATAATGGCAAATTGTTCAATAAGGTTTATGTTACCGAGGATATGGTGGGACATAGGCTGGGTGAATTCTCACTGACGAGAATGTTCAGAGGTCATTCAAGCAGGAAGATAAAGTAGCGGAACATGTTTAGTTAATCCGCTGGATACGAAATATGCTAAGCGCCAACAAATTAAAACAGTTATCTGAGCAGCAAGGAATAACCAGGGATACGTTGGCTGGCCACCTTGCCGGAGGCAAGCTCGACAGGAAAAAAGCGGGAACAGCTGTCAAGAATTGGCAACAAGGTCTTTTTAAGCCTAAGCCACGTACTGATGATGTTCGCCGTCTGGCCTCGGCCCTCGGCGTAGAGGTAAATTACCTGGCCGACTGGCAGTCATCGTATCGGTACGCTCCAATTTCGGCTCGTAAAGCCAGGCTGGTTACACAATTGATAGTCGGCCTGAACGTTCAGGACGCGATGGATGTCCTGAAGTTTACCAGAAAACGGGCCGCAGAAATGATTAACAAGGTCTTAAAATGTGCCGTTGCAAATGCCGATGCGCAGCAGGCCGATGTGGATAATCTTTACATCAGCCAGGCCCGCGTTGATGATGCGGGAGTACGTCTCGGAACAAAAAGATGGATACCTAAAGACAGAGGTAGAGCACATCCTATTCGTAAAACGGGTTGTCATATACATATAACAGTAACGCAGGCTTTAAGCTAAAAAACAGGAATGTATAACTTACATATAAGATTATGGGCCAGAAAACATCGCCAATAGGTTTTAGGACAGGTATAACACTTGGATGGCAGAGCACTTGGTTTGCTCCGAAGGCCAACTACGGAGATTTCCTTGTCGAGGACCAGAAGATACGTAAATATGTTGATAATAAATTCAACCGTCAAATGCCCAAGGGCGCCGTGGCAAAGATAGAAATAATACGGACACGCAATGAAGTTAATGTGACATTGCACAGTGCTCGTCCGGGTGTGGTCATCGGTCCGAGAGGCGGGGAAGTCGATAAGCTGCGAGAGGAGCTTGAGGAGCTGACGGACAGAAAGGTGACTGTCAATGTTATTGAGATAAAAGAGCCGGACCTTAACGCTACTTTGGTGGCTGAGGCGATTGCCGAACAATTAGCCAAGCGATCCTCGTTTCGGCGCACGATGAAGCAGTTTTGCGAATCTGCGATGACCGCTGGTGCACAGGGAGTTAAGATTACGTGCGCAGGTCGGCTGGCAGGCTCGGAGATGGCCCGCGTAGAAACGCAGAAGCTCGGCAGTATCCCCCTGCATACGCTGGATGCTAATGTGGACTACGCCTTAGCGACAGCGAGAACTACTTACGGGGCGATTGGTATTAAAGTTTGGATATACAAAGGCAAATTCGGCGAAGAGATACGACAAAGTTCACGTCGTCGGACCCGTCCGCCAAGGCGCGTTTCTGTAGCGCCTGCAGGAGCTGCCAGGCCTAAAAGTGTCACTAAAACTGACGCAGGCGCCTCAACAGAGAGCAATAGTGGCAGTAAGCCTAATGCTACCGTGTGATGTGGATTTGTTATAAATAAGGTCAAAAACAATGGCAATGATGCCAAAAAGAGTTAAGTATCGTAAAAGCCAACGCGGCATAATGAAAGGCAATGCCTCGAGAGGCAATTTTGTCGCGTTCGGTGAATATGGTCTGCAATCACTGGAAACCAGTTGGGTGAGCGCAAAGACCATTGAAGCTGGCCGTGTTGCAGCAACTCATTATCTACATCGTGAAGGAAAGGTCTATCTGAGGCTGTTTCCGCATAAACCGGTAAGTGCAAAGCCTTTGGAGACGCGAATGGGAAAAGGCAAAGGTGAGCCTGAATTTTGGGTCGCTCGGGTTAGGCCAGGCCAGATATGCTTTGAGATCGGCGGTGTAAGTGAAGACGTGGCAAAGCAGGCATTGCTAAGAGTTGCCCATAAGATGCCGATAAGGTGCAGATTCGTTAAGCGAAGACGCTCTCTGCGATAAAGGAGCCTTAAGTGAAAGTGCAGCAGTACCGTGAGATGGGTCGGGATGAGCTGGAGAGCACACTACCGGAGGTCCAGAGACGGTTGTTTGATTTGCGTTCGCAGGCAGTCACAGAGAAACTGGAGAATTCAAAGGCTATAAAGAACGTTAAACGCGATATTGCCAGGATTAAAACGGTATTGCGTGAGCGAGTATGACGCTCTGCTGCGGGCCAGGCCCCGGCGGCGCCATTGGTAGTCGAAAATGCAGGACAAAAAAGTGAAAACTATAACCGGCAGAGTCATAAGCAACAGCGGCAGCAAGAGCGTTAAGGTTGCCATTGATTTTAAGGTCAGGCATCCGAAGTACGGTAAATATGTAAGACGCAGAACCAAGCTCGGCGTACACGATGAGCGCAACCAGGCTAATCTCGGTGACCTTGTTGAAATTGCTCAATGCCGACCTTATAGCAAAACGAAAAGCTGGCGACTGCTGCGAGTTGTGGAAAAAGCAGTTCAGGTTGAATAGTGAAGCCTGAGTCTTCAAACGAAATACAAGGTAAGAAGGACAACGGTGAGAGAACGATAAGGTGATTCAGCAGGAAACAATGTTGGATATAGCCGACAATTCTGGTGTAAAGTCGGCGCTGTGCATTAAGGTCCTCGGTAAGGTCGGTGCCCGCGGCAAATTTACCCGGCCGGTCGCTACATTGGGAGACATTATCTGTGTAGCTATAAAGAAGGTATTACCAACCTGCCAGTTGGACGACAAAAAAGTACATAAATGTGTAATTATTCGTACCAAAAGTCCGGTGAGGCGACCTGACGGTAGCTATGTGAAATTTGACAGCAACGCCGCAGTGATGATTGATAATGAAGGAAATCCCATAGGAACAAGAATTTTCGGCGCAGTCGCTCGTGAGCTGCGCGAAAAAAATTATATGAAAATTATATCTCTGGCAAGCGAAGTTGTCTGAGTGTTTGGGAATAATCTATAAGCAAGATGACTATGCACGTAAAGAAAAATGATATGGTTGAGATTATAGCTGGTGACCATAAAGGTGCTACCGGCAGGGTGCTGCGTGTTATCCCTGAGAAGAATAAGGTGGTGGTTCAGGGTCACAATATAGCGAAAAAGCACGTTCGGCCTTCACGTAAAAATCCTCAGGGAGGTCGGGTCAATGTTGAGCAGCCTATCCATATCAGTAATGTTTTGCCTGTGAATCCGAAAACATCCAGAAGCAGCAGGGTTCACTATCAGCTAAAAAAAGACGGCACTAAAAAGCGAGTAGCTGTTGATGGTACTGAAATCAGTGTTGTCAAAAAGGCGAACAATAAATAATGAGTCACTAATAAAGAGCTGGATTACGAACCTGATATTATGGCACGGTTAAAAGATTTATATAGGTCGAGGATAGTTCCGGAGCTGGCTAAGGAATTCAGCTATAAGAGCTCTATGGCTGTGCCGCGCATAGAAAAGGTTATTGTCTCGATGGGTGTGGGAAAGGCGGTGCAGGACAAAAAGTATCTCGAAGCAGCCAAAAAAGAGTTGATGATGATTACCGGTCAAATGCCTCTTGTTTGCAAAGCTAAAAGAAGCGTCTCAAACTTCAAACTGCGCCAGGGTATGGAAAACGGCCTGAAGGTTACATTACGCGACGTGAGAATGTACGAATTTATGGACAGACTCATAAACCTTTCAATTCCACGGGTGAGGGACTTTCGAGGTCTTAATCCAGACAGCTTCGACGGCAGAGGTAATTATTCGATGGGCTTATCCGAACAGACCGTTTTTCCGGAAATCAATCCTGCTCAAGTCGAGTTTCAGCAGGGAATGAATATAACATTTATAACGACGGCAAAAACCGATGAGGAAG
>Ga0315537_1001604_pt1 | contig 17655 bp, 18 predicted proteins | sample SalMarSW160270MG_FD_203091 | JGI IMG/M metagenome (GOLD analysis project Ga0315537, IMG submission 203091) | Salt marsh sediment microbial communities from the Plum Island Ecosystem LTER, Massachusetts, United States - Salt Marsh Sediment SW1602-70 ... | reverse complement strand
AAAATTACGGGGCGTTATATAAATAGTAGAAGGGTATAATGGTATTGTGGTATAGTGGTATAATGGTAAAATGGTTATTGGGTATTAATAGTTTTAATAAAGGAATGGTTGATAAAAAAGAATTCAGGTTAAGATGGATAGTATTGAGGAAAAAATAAAAACAGGATTAGAACAGGAAAACCTTAAAGACCTTGATATAACAAGAAAATGGGCAATGTTTATTTCCATTCTCGGATTTATAGGCGTTGGCGTTCTCCTGATTGTCGGAATATTTGCAGTTTTATTTCTTTGTATCTTCAATAAAGGAGATACTTCAACTACATACCCGGGATGGTTTATCTGTTCAGTTTTAATTGCATCAGCTGTTCTTTATTTTTTCCCTGTACTATACCTTTTTCGTTTTTCAAAAAACATGTCCGATACCGTGAAAACACCTGATAGACATCTGCTAACAAAGGCTTTCCGGAACCTGAAATACTGTTTTAGATGGTTTGGAATCCTGATGATTGTTGCAATAGTGTTATATGTTATAACATTTTTTGTTCTGGGATCATCAGTAACATTTTTAAAGGATATGGGATAAAGGTGAAAGGTGATCTTGTTATAGTCTTCGATTGTGGCGCCACCAACGTCAGAGTTATTGCCATAAACAGCAGAGGGTCGATAATTGCTTCGGAATCAATACCAAATAACACAAAACCTGATCCTCTGTACCCGGATTTCAGGATATGGGATGTGGAGGAGATATGGGATAAGATGTGCCGGGCTTCACAGATGGTAATAAAACAGATCAATCAAAATGAGATTATAGGTGTTACAGTAACAACATTTGGAGTTGACGGGACTCTCTTTGATGAATCGGGAAAAATGCTTTACCCTGTCATTTCATGGCAGTGTGAAAGGACAAAGGCAGTAATGAAAAATATCGGGAAATATATTCCTCTCACTGATCTCTATCACGAGTGCGGTGTTCTTCCCTTTACATTTAATACTATAAACAAGTTGATCTGGTTTTTGGAACAAAGACCTGCTATTATCGAGAAAAGCCACATGTTCCTCTTTATGCCATCAATTTTCTCATACCTCCTTACCGGCGAAATGGTTAACGATACAACCATGGCAGGAACATCAATGATGACAAGTCTCTCTTCCCGTAAACCTTCTAAGTCAATAACTGAAAGAATTGGTTTCCCGGCAGAAAAGTTTGGTAATATTGTCGAAGCAGGTACAATAACAGGTAATATTCATTCTCCGGCATCTTCGAAGACGGGAATACCGAAGGGCATTCCTGTTGTTGCAACCGGTCATGACACACAGTTTGCCATTTTCGGTTCAGGAGCGGAAAGAAATCAGCCGGTACTCAGTTCAGGTACATGGGAGATCCTCATGGTAAGGTCGGAGGAATATAAATCGGGACAAGAACAACTTGATATGTCAATTACAACTGAGCTTGATTCGCGTTCCGGATTGTATAATATAGGTAATCAATGGATTGCCTCAGGTGTACTCGAATGGGCACGAAAAAATCTTTACAGTGACATCAGTAATGATGTTTATGATGTAATGATATCGGGTGCCGAAAAAGTACCTCCAGGGTGTAATGGAGTAAAGGTAATTCCAAAATTCTATGAGGAGCTGAAAGGCAAGCCGGCAGGACAGATACTTGGGCTTACAATGGAATCGACCCGTGATGAGATATACAGGGCAATGCTTGAATCTCTGTCCGAGAGGCTTAATGAGGGAAAAACAGCTCTTGAAAAAGCGGGGGGCTTTAAAACTGAAAGCATCCTTTGTGTGGGAGGCGGTTCAAAGAACAGGTTGTGGAACAAATTGAGAGCAGATTATACCGGAGTTCCGGTAAAAATCATCGATCAAAAAGAGACCACCGTACTTGGTGCATCCCTTTTTGTACAGGCAACCTGCGGGGATGCTTCATCACCGGAAGATGCAAGAGAGAGAATTGAATATAATACAGAGATAATTGAACCTGAATGACCCCCCTGCCGCTAAAGCGGCATCCCCCCTAAAGGGGGGTTGAGACCCATCCAGAATTATGCTTTGAAAATGGGTTTACAGCCCCCCTTTAGGGGGATGGGGGGCAAAACGAATAATTATGGAAACAGCATACTTTAACGGAAATTTTCTTCCACATGAACAAATCCATATCAGTCCCGACGACCGCGGATTTCTTTTTGCCGATGGTGTTTATGAAGTAATAAGATGGTACGAAGGATTCTTTTACGACATGGAGGGCCACATGGCAAGGCTGAAGAGAAGCATGAGGGAAATACGATTAGCATGGCCTGAGGCTGATTCATTTCCCTCAGTAGCTCAGGAACTTATATCACGTAATAACCTGACTGATCTTCCCGTACTTGTTTACCTGCAGGTTACCAGGGGTGTTGCCAAACGCTCACATGCGTTCCCTTCACCTGCTATCTCTCCTACTGTTTATGCTTATGCCCGGTCATTTCATCCCGGGAAAGATCTTATATCATCAGGTATTCATACAATACTGCGGGAAGATACAAGATGGGCCAGGTGCGATATCAAATCGGTTTCACTGTTGCCAAATATCCTGAGCTTCCAGGAAGCAATGGAATGCGGATCGCTTGAATGTATTTTTACACATGATAATGTGTTTACCGAGTGTGCTCATTCAAACATATTCTTTGTAATTGATGACATGCTCTTCACACATCCCGAATCGGAGAAAGTACTTGCAGGAATTACCAGGAAAAATGTTCTTAGCCTGGCCCGTGAAGCAGGGATAACGGTTAATGAAAAAGCCTTGCCGGTAAACCGCCTGGGTGATATCTCAGAGGCATTCGTCACTAACACCTCATTTGAAATAGCACCGGTTATTTCGATCGATAATAAGCCTGTCGGGAAAGGGATTCCCGGACCTGTAACAACACTACTTCGTGAAAAATTTGATGCCGTAATCGAGGCTCTCAGGGGCTGATGCCTTAAGCATGAATTTTTCTATCTTTGCACAAATTTTAATCCGTTATGAATATTCCGGAACTTAGTGAACAGGAACAGATACGAAGGAAATCGCTCGATGATCTGAGGAAACTGGGTATAGATCCCTATCCGGCAGCAGAATATAAAACCAATGTTTTCGCAACGGAGATACTTGATAATTTCGAACCTGAAAAGAACAATTTCCAGGATGTTTGTCTTGCCGGCCGGATAATGAGCAGGAGGATCATGGGCAACGCATCTTTTGCGGAGCTCATGGATTCTTCAGGAAGGATCCAGATATACCTCCGCCGCGATGATATATGTCCCGGTGAGGACAAAACAATGTATAATACCGTTTTCAAGCATCTTCTGGATATCGGTGATATTATTGGTGTTAAAGGATATGTTTTTAAAACCCGGATGGGAGAAACGACTGTGTATGTGAAAGAATTTACCATCCTCTGCAAGTCGATCCATCCGCTGCCTATTGTAAAAGAAAAAGAGGGAATCCTGTACGATGCTGTCACTGATCAAGATATGCGTTATCGCCGGCGTTATATAGATCTTATCGTAAATCCGCATGTGCGTGATGTCTTCCGCAAAAGGACACAGATCATGCAGTCAATGCGCGAGTTTTTTAATTTCAGGGGATATCTTGAAGTTGAAACTCCAATCCTTCAGCCCATACCGGGAGGGGCAGCAGCCAGACCATTCATCACACATCATAATACACTGGATATTCCACTTTACCTGAGGATAGCCAATGAACTCTACCTGAAAAGACTGATTGTGGGAGGCTTTGAAGGTGTATATGAATTTTCAAAGGATTTTCGCAACGAAGGAATGGACCGGACACATAATCCCGAGTTCACTGTGATGGAAATATATATTGCTTATAAAGACTATAACTGGATGATGACCTTCACAGAGGAAATAATCAAAAAAACAGTTATGGATCTTCACGGAAAGACTGAAATTACCTACAATGATAAAATCATCAACCTGGATCCTCCCTATAAGCGTATCAGTATGCTCGACTCAATCAGGGAAAATACAGGTGTGGATATAACCGGAATGGATGAGGCTGAATTACGTAAAGTATGCGACAGGTTTGATATTGAACATGATCCGACAATGGGCAAGGGAAAGCTGATCGATGCCATCTTCAGGGAAAAATGCGAACATACACTTGTTCAGCCGACATTCATAATTGACTATCCGACAGAGACTTCTCCTCTTACGAAGATGCACAGAAGTAAACCGGGACTGACGGAAAGATTTGAGCTTTACATTAATTGCAAGGAGATTGCCAATGCTTATTCCGAGCTTAATGATCCTATTGACCAGATGGAAAGATTTAAGGAGCAGCTTAAGCTTTCTGAAAAAGGTGATGATGAAGCAATGTTCATTGATAACGATTTTGTAAAAGCGCTGGAGGTGGGAATGCCCCCGACATCAGGAATGGGTCTGGGTATTGACAGGCTTACCATGCTCCTCACAAATCAGCCTTCAATACAGGATGTTCTCCTGTTCCCCCAGATGAAACCGTTAAGTCAAAAGTTGAAAGTTGAAAGTCAAAAGGAAGAATATATCCAGCATGGAATCCCGGAAGAGTGGATAGATCCCCTCAGGAAACTGGGCTATACAACCATCTCGAAGCTGAAAGAGGTGGGAAAACCGGGCAAGCTGTACCAGGAGATGATGGATTACCGCAAAAAGAACAAGCTTGAAATTAAGACAGTTACACTTGACCAGGTTGCTAAATGGATAAAGAAAGCAACAGAAAAAACAGAAAAAGTTTTTAACACACAACTTAGAGAACATAATGAAAGTTGGATTATAAAGCAAATAAAAGAGTTACTACTTTTTGCTAAAGTGCAAAAAAACTCCTCATTAGTTCTATATGCTGCTCTGGAAACCAGGAACCTAATTGAAATGGTTGAATATAATATAATTAAAACTTCACTACCTAAGAGTGAATGGGCAGAATTAGCAACAGAAGCGAAAGGAAAAGACAGTCTCCAAAAAGCTGATAAATATAATACGTTGAAAAAGAAATACCAGCTTTTCTATCAATACGTTGCAGAAAATTTAAATGTTGAATCGTATGCATATGATTTAGCTAATTCAATTAAACAAAAAAACATACTAGCTAATTACATTCATACCTATATACTTGATGAAAAAGACTTCGAATTTGAAGGAAATTATATTCAAAATGGGATTGAAAGTATTGAAGAAGCCTTAAGCTTATTAAAGGAATTCTTTAACTGCAATGAAAATGAAGGAACATATGGGAACTTAGTATTTAAAACATTACCAGAAGATTATAGGCAAGCTCTTGACAAGTGGAAAAAGAATCCATCAGAGGACTTAAAAGTATTAGAAAAGATATTTTCAGAATTAAATTTATAGAAAACTAGTTTAGGTAATGATATATTTATTTACACTAATTGATTTTTAGTTGATCTCTATCCTACGGTGCTTCAATAACGTTTAGCACTTCAATGATTTCATAAGTAGTTGAAACAACATTAAATGGTCGAACCTTAAAAAGTAGATAACATGTTGATTATGTCCCGCTTACGGGGGTCAGGGAGGGATTAAAATCAACAAAGGCTTCTACAGAGTCTCTATAATAATCAGGCTATAAAAACCCTGTCTTACTGTTCAGACCTGTCCGACTGACTTCGTACAGGCAGGCAGGCGTGACAGCCTCCCGTTTCACAGGAAGTAAGTCCCGTATAAGGAAAAAGGTAATTTTATTGATTGTGTTAGCTTGTACTCTTATTTTTTGTCATAATGAAAACGACAAGCATATATCAGAATATCAGAATCGTCAACCTGATAAACTAATCTATGCTCCAGATCAATACGTCTCGACCAATATCCGGCAAGGTCAAATTTTAACGGTTCAGGTTTGCCAATCCCTTCATAAGGAGTTCGTTGAATGTCCTTAATCAACGTATTAATTTTCTTGTATGTTTAACCCTCTTTCCGGTTTCCATTTGCTCAATAGATTCAAAAAGTCTTTTTGCATTTTTCTTAGAACTTAATAAATGCAAAGTCTCCATGATGGAATTATATTCGTTAAGGGAAATTAAAACGGTCCCTTTGCCAGATCCTCTCTTTATAATCAAAGTCTCGTTGTTATTTTCAACGTTATCAAGATAGTTTTTAAGTCCAGTTCTGAATTCTGTATAATTTGCTGCAATCATTTGTGTTGAGCCACTTATTCCGGATGAAACTGAACCATCTATTCCGGGGCAAGCTGGATAGAATATCACACAACCCCGGAAGGAGATTGAATAAAACCTGTTTTTAATTTTATTCAACACCTCAGGCGTTGTCAAAAGTGATACAGGCATTTACCATGGATATTGGAATTGGACGTCTCCGACGTCTTGCACTTAAACATTACCAGATCTTAAATCAGGATGTGTAATAAGTACAGGAGGGAAATAAAAAAGGAAATTTTAAGTAGGAAAAATGTCAGCTAAATTCTGAAGTATTACACCGGGAGGTATGGGGTGGGCTAGTACCGGACAGCCTCCTGTGAAACGGAAAGTATCTCTGCTCAACAGAAAATCCGGTAGTTTTATTCTTTGTCAATTACATTTTTAATCTGGATATACAATTCCGGAATCTTATTTTTAATGACATCCCAGACAATCGAATAGTTTATCCCCATATAATCATGGATTAATCTATCCCTCATGCCTGCCATATGCTTCCAGTTAATTGAATCCCATTTGATTTTAAAATCAGAAGGGATTTTCCTGGTCGCTTCTCCAATAATCTCAAGGCTCCTTACAATGGCTCGTTTTATTGTCTCATCTTGAATTAATTTGTCTTTAGTAAGAGCACTATCTTGTGTAACGGACAATATGTATAAACACTCGTCTCTTATGTGTTTTAAATAGTCTTTTGGCTCTTTAGACATATATTACTTCCTTTAATATTCCTGGCCCTATGTAAGGACTCAGTCCATTCTTTGTAACAATCTCAACTTTTTCATTGTTAAACAGTTTCTCAAATAAATCACAAACCGCCATATAATTATCAAAACTTTCTTTTTCTGGTTTAAAGTCAATCAAAATATCAATATCACTTTTTTCTGATTGTTCTTCCCTTACATAAGAACCATACAATCCAATATTTTGAATACCATATTTTGATAACTCACTTTTATGAGTTCTTATAGTGGTTAATATGTAGTCCCTGGTAGTCATAGTTTATTATTAATCAAAGATACAAATCTTTCAGTTTGTAATACGGTGTCTTATTAAAAATGTGTATAAGAACACTTTAGTGGTGTTTATTTTTTCTATTGACTTAACCTTTGGACTTTTTGGTCTTACACTCTTTGTAAGTAGATCCAGGACTAAAGAAATAGGAATTAAAAAGGTATTTGGGAGTTCGGAAGAATCAATTGTTTACGAATTTCTGAGAGAAAATTTCATACTTATTTCAATAGCTGCTATATCTTCAATCCCTGTTACTTTCTATTTTATAACAAAATGGTTAAATAATTTCGCATATAAAGTTAATATTAGCTGGTTGTTGTTTATACTAACATATTTACTTGCTATAGCTGTTGTTATTTTAACAGTTCTCTTTCATTCCTATAAAGCTTCCAGAACAAATCCTGTGACTGCATTGAAATATGAGTAATTTAAATTTGTGCCAAGTGGCGTGAGGTAAATAATGAGGAGCAGACGGATGATATACTGGTGATAGGTATAAGGATTTTATTTTTAGTGTTTAGCTCCGTAGGAGCGGTTTGTTTATCTAAGCCAGGATTTTCTCTGAAAAATAAATTTCCCATTATCTTTGCCAGATTCAATCTGACACAATATGCTGAAAATATTTGATCTTCCTCTTATTATCCACGATATATTATAGGAATATAATAATATATGTCTGCAGACAATATCATAGATGTAAAGGAGGTCTGGAAATCTTTTAAGATAGTCCAGGCGGTGAAAGGGATTAGTTTGAATATCTCCAAGGGGCAGTTTGTTGCCCTCCTGGGACCGAACGGAGCCGGTAAAACCACGCTTGTAGAGATGATTGAAGGTATTCAGAAACCGGACAGGGGTGAAATAACCATCATGGGGAAACACTGGAAAGGAAATGAAGATACACTTCGCAGGATCATCGGGCTTTCACTCCAGGAGACAAGATTTATCGATAAACTCAGAGTTACGGAAACACTCCAGCTTTTTGCCAGCTTCTTTAATCTCGGGAAAAAGAGAGTCAACGAAATAATTGAAATTGTCGGACTGGAGGACAAAAGAAGATCTTATGTCGTTAATCTTTCCGGCGGACAGAGGCAACGACTGGCAATAGGAATAGCACTTATCAACACACCCGCAATCCTTCTTCTCGATGAGCCCACTACAGGTCTTGATCCTAATGCACGCAGGGAGATATGGGATATTCTCAGGAAACTTAAGAAGATGTCGGAGACATCCATGATACTGACAACTCATTACATGGAGGAAGCCGAAAAGTTATGTGACTATATTATCATCCTCGATAATGGAGTGATACTGCGCGAAGGCACCATTGATCAGCTGCTGGTTGACAATAAATCACTTGATGATCTTTTTGTTTCACTGACAGGAAGGAGGATCTATGAGTAAGATCCTCAAATTGAACCAGCTATGGTTTCTCATCCTGGCCCATTTCCGTGAGTTAATACGGGAACCCGGGGTTCTTTTCTGGGGTATTGTATTCCCTATTCTGATGTCACTTGGTCTGGGTCTTGCTTTCACAAAAAAGGGAGACATGCTTCGAAAGGTAGCCATAATAAAATCAAATGAGATAAGTGTTCCTGATAGTTCTGATATTTTTAATTTCCTGGAAACAAAATGTGAAGTAAATACTACCGGAGAAGAGGATGACTACAAGTGGCGTTTTGAAATAAAGGATGAAAAGCTGGGCAATTCGATCTTCCTTTTTTATGAACTTGAATGGAATGATGCCATGGTACTCCTTAAACGGGGTACCGTCAATCTTATCCTGTATGATAATAATGGTAACACCGAATACCACTTCGACCCTGTAAACTCTGATGCTGAACTTACATATCTTAAGCTTAGTAACATTATTGGGTCCGGTGAGATAATTCCCCAAAGAAACAGTGATGAGATAAAACCTCTTACCGTAACAGGAACCAGGTATATTGATTTCCTGATCCCGGGACTGATAACCCTGGGTGTAATGATGTCGACCATGTGGGGTATAAGCTACGGGATAATAGAAAAACGATCGAAAAAACTTCTGCGCAGGCTGGTGGCAACACCAATGAAGAAGTCTCATTTTCTTATTGCACTTATAACTGTCAGATTAACAATGAATTTCATTGAGGCAATAACAATTATCATTTTCGCAATTCTGGCATTTAATATGTCAATACAGGGAAGTATCCCCGCTATGATCCTTCTTTTCCTTGCAGGAAATATTGCATTTTCCGGGATTGCTGTTTTTGTTTCCTCACATACATCAAATACCGAGATCGGAAATGGACTGATTAATTTCATTGTCATGCCAATGATGGTGCTGTCAGGTATCTTCTTCAGCTATTACAATTTCCCCGACTGGAGTATTCCTGTAATTCAGAAACTGCCCCTCACTATGCTCACCGACGGGATAAGAAGTATCTTTAACGAAGGTGCCGGGTATGTCGAGGTGGTCCTGCCTGTTATTGTACTTTCCACAACAGGTGTAATATTCTTCGCCATTGGGCTGAAAATATTCAAGTGGCATTAAAATTTATAAGTGATATTTTCACCGTTTTTATGCAACAATCAGATTTTCTTCCTGTCTTTAATAAGGAAACTGAATAATAAAAACAAATAAGGAAGAAAATGAAAAACCTGAAGTATTTAACATTTACAGTTCTGTTCATTGCAATAAGTACCATCGCCTGTGGTCAGTTCCGGAAAACTGTTTATGGTGACGGCGATGTTGTCAGAAAAGACAGACCTGCAGGATCATTTTCCGGTGTAAAAGTCAGTACCGGTATAGATGTTTACCTGTCACAGGGCAATGATATGAGCATAACGGTTCAGGCTGATGAAAACATCCATGAATATATTCTTACTGAAATCAAGAATGATATTCTGCATGTTTATACTGATGCCAATATCCGAAGGGCAGAAATGAAAAGAGTGTATGTTACGATGAAAGAGATCAATTACCTTAGCACCAGCAGCGCCGGTGATATCATTGGTGAGACCCCGGTAAGGACAGATGATCTGAAAATGAATGTGAGTAGTGCCGGTGATATCAAACTTGAAGTTTATGCAGACAATGTTGAAATTAATATTAGCAGCTCCGGCGATGTTACATTAACAGGAGAAGCCGATATGCTGGAAGGAGATCTCAGCAGTGCGGGTGATCTTAATGCCTATAATTTCAAGGTAAGAGAGGCTGATCTCAGTGCATCAAGTGCGGGAGATGCAGATATCTATGTGACTGAAAGGCTCAGAGCAAGAGCTTCCAGCGCAGGTGATATCAACTACAAAGGTAATCCGAAATATCTTGATGCCCATTCCTCAAGCGCTGGAGGAATTCACAGCAGGTAACGTCCAATAACCATATATTTACCTCTTATTATGAACCGCCAGGATCATCCCTGACGGTTTTTTTTTATTTTTGTACTATGCCCCATATTTATAAATCATTTATCCAATGAAAGAAAATATAAGCATCAACCTGAAAAATACGGGAAGCTTTGTTCCGTATGAAGAGGTATTAGCCCTCGCACAACAATCAACAAGACATCTTGATACCCTTAATGGTGCAACGGGAGCGGGTAATGATTTCCTGGGATGGCTCTCCCTTCCTGATGATATCCTTACACAACTTGACAGGATCGAAAAAACTGCCAGTCATCTGAGATCAGTTTCAAACGCGACTGTGGTCATCGGAATTGGAGGATCTTACCTTGGAGCCAGAGCCGTCATTGAGGCATTGTCACACTCATTCCCCTCTCTTCTTAAATCAAAGCATCATGAGATACTGTATGCCGGACAGAATATATGCGAGGATTATCTGTCGGATCTCCTTGAGATCCTCGAAACCAGGAATTATTCTATCATCGTCATTTCAAAGTCAGGAACAACAACAGAACCTGCAATTGCTTTCAGAATCCTTAAGGATCACCTTGAAAGAAAAGTAGGAAAAGTAGTTGCCGCGGACAGAATAATTGCAATAACCGACAGCGAAAAGGGAGCATTGAGATCACTAGCGGAAATAAATGGCTATGAGACTTTTGTCATTCCCGAGAATATCGGAGGAAGGTATTCTGTCCTTACTCCGGTCGGACTTCTTCCCATAGCTGTCAGCGACTTCGATATCAAAGCCCTGGTAAAAGGTGCACAGGCAATGGAAAAACTGACAAGACAGGATAAAAATGCCACATCAAATCATGTTCTAATGTATGCTGCTGCCCGTAATCTCCTGCTTCAGGGAGGCAGACCGGTTGAGATACTTACAGGATTTACTCCAAGGCTTCATTATCTGGCTGAATGGTGGAAACAATTGTTTGGTGAGAGTGAAGGTAAAGAGGGCAAAGGTATCTTCCCTGCTGCTGTCGACTTCACTACAGACCTTCATTCACTCGGCCAGTATATCCAGGAGGGTCAGAGAATTATGTTTGAGACAATCATCTCAGTGGGTAATCCACGGAAAAAACTGACAATCCCAATGGAGAAAGATGATGCAGATCAGCTTAACTATCTTGCAGGTAAAAGACTTTCGGAAGTGAATCATAATGCCGAAACGGGAACAGTACTTGCCCATAATGACGGAAATGTGCCGGTAATTACCCTTAATGTTCCTGAACTTAACGAGTTTTATATCGGGCAATTGATCTATTTCTTTGAACTGGCATGTGCTGTAAGCGGGTATATCCTCGATGTTAATCCTTTTGATCAGCCGGGAGTGGAGGCCTATAAAAAAAATATGTTCGCCTTGCTTAATAAACCAGGCTTTGAGGAAGCCGGTAAAAAACTTAAAGAAAGGTTGAAGTAAGTTGAAAAAAGTTGAAGGGAGTTGAAGGGAGTTGAAGAATTTATTAAAAATCTCTTCCCGGAAGGACTTGTTCCGCGAAGCGGAAGCCAGTCCCGACCGTCAGGTCGGGAGGTTTGGGGTGGGTAAGTACATATCTTAAGTACATATCTAATATCTATTAATTACATAATATATTAAGGATGAAACCAGAGCTAAGGAAAGACTTCATGTGGTCGCTTGTTGTGCCAACCAGTATGGGAGTACGCATAACACCTTTAAACGGACAGCCGGTTCATTGCAGCGATACATTCCATATGCATGTTACCAGCGCAGAAACAAATGTAGCAAGCGTATCATCATACCTCGGGCTGCCTGTAAAAGTTCTAACAACTTTCGTCAGGGAGAGCCCAATTGCAAGATTAATAAAGGATAACCTTGCCGGCCGTCATATGGTTGTCGAGGGTAAGGAAGTTGAACAGGGAGGCCCCTGGGGTTATCGTCATCAGTTCAATATAGCTGACAGTGGTTATGGATCACGCGGGCCCAGGGTACATAATGACCGTGCCGGAGAGATCGGCAGAACACTTAATGCAAGAGATTTTGACCTTAGACGTATATTTGGTGAAGAGGGTGTTCAGATACTGCACATATCAGGACTAATTGGAGCACTGTCGCCTGAAACAAGCAATTTCTGTCTTGAGCTGGCAAGAGCTGCAAAAAAACATAAAACACTCATCTCCTTTGACCTGAATTACCGTGCAACATTCTGGAAAAACCGTGATAAAGAGCTGTCTGCTGTTTTCAGGGAAATTGCAGGTATTACCGATATACTTGTGGGCAACGAGGAAGATTTCCAGCTGAGCCTTGGTATCGAGGGTCCGGAAAAGGGAGGCAAAGATATTGCATCTCAAATTGAAAGCTTCAGGGAGATGATAGGCAAGATCCGAAAGGCCTATCCCGATACTTCAGTTTTTGCCACTACCCTGCGTCAGGTAATAAACGCCAATAAACATCTCTGGGGAGCTATCATGCATGAAGGCGACAACTGGCATGTTGTTGAGCCACGGGAAATAGATATCCTTGACCGTATCGGCGGAGGTGATGGATTCGTGGGAGGACTTCTATATGCCATTCTTAAAGGCTGGGATCCTGATAAATGGATCCAGTTCGGATGGGCTGCCGGCGCCCTGGCAACAACCATGATAACTGATTACTGCCAGCCGGCCGATGAAGAACAGATCTGGAATATCTGGAAAGGGAATGCACGTGTAAGTCGTTAAAAAAAATATACTAATAAACCAATTAAATAAGATCAGTATTAAAAAAGTTGCATTCTATTTTATGGCTTTCATTGTAATAGTATGCATTATTATCAGCAGTTGCAAAAAGACAATTACCATTTATTCGTTATAAAGACACCGGCATCAGTAAGTACTCAGATATTGAAGCCCGTGATCCGAGTATCGCAGGAGGTGATCCGCCTGAATCATTCACTAACCGGACCTACAAAGGTAAATCAGTAACAGCTTATAATGCAAGTGATCTGAAGATGGTTCTTGACACCAAAGATGCCATGAAGGATATTGCAGGGAGTGAGGTTATCTTTTCTTCCCCGCAAGCTTGTGTCTCCTGATAAATTCAACCAGAAGCTGTGACAAGTTTGGATCTCCTATTTCCTGGAGGTCATAATAGACCCTGGTACTGGGTTTCTTTATATTTATGATCCTGTTGAGATCGATTGGTGTTGCAATAATGACACTGTCGCATTTTGTTTTATTTATTGTGCTTTCGAGGTCTTTTAACTGCTGTTTACCATAGCCCATGGCAGGCAGAAGTGTTCCAATATCTGGATATATCCTGAATGTATCATTAAGTTTTCCGATAATATATGGTCTGGGATCAACAAGACCTGCAGCTCCGAACTTACGGGCAGCAATTACACCGGCGCCTATTTTCATCTCACCATGAGTCAGTGTCGGGCCATCTTCAACAACCAGCACTTTTTTCCCTTTTATTACAGATGGATTATCAACCTTTATTGGTGATGCGCCATCAATGACAACAGCTTTAGGATTCACTTTTGCAATACTTTCACGCACTACCTGAATTGCCTCAGGGGCAGCAGTATCTATCTTATTAATTATCACTACATCAGCCAGCCGCAGATTTACCTCCCCGGGATAATATTTTAATTCATGTCCTGCTCTGTGGGGATCCGTGATAGTTATCATCATATCAGGTTTAAAGAAGGGAAAATCATTATTGCCTCCATCCCACACAATAACATCACAACCCGCAGGATCCTTTTCTGCTTTACGTAAAATTGCCTCATAGTCAACACCTGCATAAATAACATTGCCTCTTACTAAATGATGTTCATATTCCTCCATCTCCTCGATGGTACATTTATGTTTTTCCAGATCTTTTACAACTGCAAATCGCTGTACTTTTTGCGCAGTAAGATTTCCATATGGCATTGGATGACGTACGGCAACCACCTTCAATCCTTTCGACATAAGTATCTCTATTACTTTTCTTGAAGTCTGACTTTTACCACAGCCGGTCCTTACAGCACCGACAGCAATTACGGGTTTTTCACTTTTAACCATAGTATCAGAAGGTCCCAGCAAAACAAAATTTGCGCCGGCAGCATTCACGATTGCGCTCACCGACATCACCTTCTGGTATGTAATGTCGCTGTATGAAAAGATACAGTCATCAACTTTATACTTTCTGATAAGTTCAGGAAGATTCTCCTCTGCAAAGATCGGAATACCCCCGGGATATAATCTGCCTGCAAGCTCCTTCGGATATTTCCTCCCGTCAATATCAGGTATCTGGGCAGCAGTGAATGCCACAACATTATAATCCTTGTTATTTCTGAAATATGTATTGAAATTATGAAAATCTCTTCCAGCTGCACCAATTATGATGACATTCTTTTTAACCATAAAATCCTCCTTAATTAAAAGTGAAAAATTATTTTAGATGAAAGACGTTTAATTTTATTATGACACAACAAATGTATAATTTGCATAACGAAATTCCGAACATTTAAAGGGATTTTTTTATGTGCTGTTTATGTAGTATAATATTCTGTATACCAGATATTTAATCTTGCTATTACAATAACGGCTGAACATGTTAAAGAAATTGTATTTGATATCATAAGGCATATGGTAAAATCTTTGTACTATTATATCAGTATATGAATGTGCTCGCCCACATATATTTGTCAGGTGATGATGAAGAGATAATCATCGGTAATTATATCGGGGATTATGTAAAAGGGCGAGATTATCTTAATTATCCCGATCTTATCCGCAAAGGAATTATACTCCATCGACATATTGATGATTTTACCGACCGACATCCTGTTGTACACCGAAGCAAGATATTTTTTTCCAGAAAATACCACAGGTATGCAGGAGTTGTAACAGATATTATTTACGATCATTTTCTGACAAAGGAATGGAATTTTTTTTCAAGGAGGCCTCTTGAAAGTGTGACATACAATTTCTACAGGGCAATGGTTAATAATTACGAGATCCTCCCTGTCGAGGTCAGTGAGATGATGCCTTTCTTTATCATCAATAACTGGATAGAATCCTACCAGACCGTCCGTGGAATAGGCCATGTATTGAAGACGCTGAGCAAGCGTACCACCCTGCCCGGCCAAACAAGGTTTGCAATTCGTGCATTGAAGAAAAATTATTTTTCCCTTCAGGATGATTTTATGGAGTTCTTCCCACAACTTATCGATTATGTGGAAAAAGATTTTGGAATTAAGATCTCGCACAGGATAACAATTCCGTTCTGATCATATCAGGTATTCCGCACGACCGGCATCAAGCCTCAGAAAAATAAACAACAATATTGTGAACCCCCACAGTGAGCTTCCTCCATAACTTAAAAATGGCAATGGAATACCAATGACAGGTACCAGACCTATAGCCATACCTATATTTATAAAGAAATGTGTAAAAAGGATTGATATAACACCATAACCGTATATTCTTGAAAACGCCGAACGTTGTCGTTCAGCAAGAATAATGAGTCGCAGCAGCAGAAAGAGGTATAAGATGATAACAGTAACCGAACCAAGGAAACCCCATTCCTCACCGATAGTACAAAATATAAAATCGGTACTCTGGGCAGGGACAAATTTGAATTTCGTCTGAGTGCCCTGAAGATATCCCTTTCCTGTAAGTCTGCCTGATCCAATTGATATCATCGACTGGTTCACATTATATCCTGTGCCATGAGGATCTGACTTGAAGCCCAGCATAATTTCAATCCTCTCCTTCTGGTGAGGCTTAAGTAAATGACTGTAAGCATAATCCACCGAATTGATATACAACACACTGCCAAGAAGAAACAGATAAATAACAAGTATTGACTTTGCTTTCCTGAGGTAAATATGGTACCCAAATGCTATCCCTGAAATTATAAGTGATATCATTATGATCAGTTTATTATTAAGCGAATTGAAAATATAATGATTCAGTCCATATAATATTCCGGAAACAATTATAAAAATTCCAAGTCCGGTAAAGCATGTCTTCCATTTTCTTGTTGCGAACAATGTGATGAGAAAGGCTGCAGCTATAAGTGCAAGTTCAAGGTAGACATCACTTAAAAGAAGTGTCAGAAAAAAAAGTATCACTATAAGCAGTCCCGACAGGAAAACATAAGGACTCATCCCTTCTCTGAACAGGACGAGGAAAAATGAAAAGAATACAATGGTTGATCCCATATCCGGCTGTAATGCAATAAGTAAAGCCGGCAGAAGAATTATTCCTATGGCGGGTATTATAATGTTGAGTGTGGTTAGTTCCTGGCGGCGTTTATTAAGAAAATCGGCAAGTACCAGTGCTGTTCCGAATTTTGTAAACTCGGAAGGCTGAAGACTAATATGGCCGAATTCGAACCATGATTTTGCTCCGTTAACCTCTTTGCCCAGCAAAAGTACCAGTAACAGCAGAAAAATAAGTCCTCCGTATATGAACCGTGCAAAGAAAAGATAGAATTTTGTATCAATAATCACTATAAATGCTGCAAGAATGAACGATGCAATAATCCAGATAAATTGTTTCCCGTAACGTTGAGAAAGATCAAGTATGCCCTTGTGTTCTTCGTTGTATACTGCGGCATAAATATTGAGCCATCCCATCATTACCAGGATGAAGAAAAGCAGGATCGAAACTTTATCGATCCCGGTCCAGATATTAATCCTTCGTTTCAATTTCCCGTGATTTGTTGATCAGGTCAAGTTCAAGTATTCTCTGTTCCTTCCATTTACTGGCAACAGAGATTTGTCCGGTAATATATTTTTCAATCATCAGGCTTGCTACAGGAGCGGCATAGGTGGCACCAAAACCGGCATTTTCAACATAAACGGCTATTGCAATTTTCGGATTTTCCTTTGGAGCAAAAGCAATAAACACTGAATGGTCCTCTCCATGAGGATTCTCTGCTGTCCCTGTTTTTCCGCAAACCACAATATCCTGTAATGCTGCTATCCACGCAGTTGCACCTGCACCTCCATTGACAGCAGCTTCCATACCAAGGATTATACTTTCGAAATTAACGGAATCAATGCTAATTGTATGTTTTGTAATAAAAGTTGTATCGATGCTTTTCCTGTTACCGATTGATTTGACT
>Ga0315537_1001600_pt1 | contig 17673 bp, 15 predicted proteins | sample SalMarSW160270MG_FD_203091 | JGI IMG/M metagenome (GOLD analysis project Ga0315537, IMG submission 203091) | Salt marsh sediment microbial communities from the Plum Island Ecosystem LTER, Massachusetts, United States - Salt Marsh Sediment SW1602-70 ... | reverse complement strand
GTGAGCGTATTGCAATACCGCGAGCAATTTGCCGAATGTTTCAAGTAACTGAGCCTCCGGAATCCCGTACCGATTCATTAGCATCTCAATTCGCTGTGTATATGTTTGACCGTTGAAAAGCTGCGGAATTACTTTTCCAAGCAGCTCACCCACTTCATCATTTTTTACCCTTATCCCCGCGAGTTGTGCTTCATTTTTTAATAGTAGCCAATGTATATAGCTTTGCATCGAGCGGTTGTAAATATCATTGATTTGCTTATCACCGATACTGAACCGGCCTGACCTTATTGTTTGTTTTAACTGATTGATTAACGCCATCGGAGGTCTGCCTTCCGAAAATAAAAGCTCCGCCAATAAGAAGCCTCGTAAATCCTGTGCCCTTAGCAGGTCGTGTGCCCCCAGGAGTCTTAGAATTTCCAGTTCTTGGCGAGCTAAAGACAAGTCATAGTTTGTTATTTTTCTGTTATTTCCAAAATACGCTACAGCCTTATACCGTGACCCCCTTGTTGGACTAAGCAGATATGTTAAGGCGCTTCCTCCGATAAAGGCGATCATTAAAACAACGACCACCACGGCCATCACTTTTGTTCTGTTCTTTCGAAACCATCTAACTAAGTTCATATTCCTGCTCCAGAACCTGCGGCAAAACCGCAGGCTGAATATTTAGCCCCACGTGTTCGTGGAGTTTCGATTCCCGGTCATTTTATCCGGTTTTGAAAGCCTACAGTATAGAAAAGCTATTGAGCTTTGCAAGAAAAATAGCCAGCGAAAAGAGGATTCACCAGATTCCGGCTGTATAGTTAATCCTTTTAGATTCTTGACACAGGTCTCCAATAGAATGTATAATTTACACAAGCGATAAGAATTTCCAGCAGCATTTAAGCCTAAAGGGCGTACAATCGGTTTTCCAAGAAGTATTAATATGGTTCAACGATGACCAATCATAAAATAATTATTGGCGATTCAAGAAATATGGCGGAAGTACCTGATGAATCCGTCCACTTGATTATTACATCACCTCCATACTGGCAGCTAAAAGATTACGGCAATGGCAGTCAAATAGGATTTGATGACAGCTACGAAGATTACATCAATAATCTAAATTTGGTCTGGAATGAATGCCATCGTGTATTGAAGAAAGGATGTCGGTTATGCGTTAATATCGGCGACCAGTTTGCCAGATCTGTCTATTACGGACGATATAAGGTCATTCCAATCAGAACTGAGATTATTAGGTTCTGCGAAACTATCGGATTTGATTATATGGGGGCGATTATATGGCAAAAGGTCACGACCTGTAACACGACTGGTGGCGCAACAATAATGGGATCATTTCCGTATCCGCGGAATGGAATCCTCAAGATTGACTACGAATTTATTCTGATCTTCAAAAAACATGGCAATCATCCCAAAGTAAGCAAAGAGATTAAAGAAAAATCAAAAATGACAATTAAAGAATGGAACCAGCTTTTTGCCGGCCATTGGAACATTCCTGGTGAAAGACAAGACAAGCATTTGGCGGTTTTCCCAGAAGAGGTGCCCCGACGTCTTATTAAAATGTTCAGTTTTGTAAATGATACGGTTCTTGACCCATTTCTTGGCAGTGGCACAACTTCTTTGGCTGCAAAGAATCTCGAAAGAAATTCGATAGGATATGAGATAAATCCCCATTATATATCCATCATAAAAGGGAAACTCGGTTTGAAAGACAAAGGATTCTTCGATAAGTTTAGTTTTGAACTCGCACAGAATAGAGAAGATGAAATTGACTGGAAGGAGGAAATAAAAAAACTCCCCTTTATTTTTAAAGACCCCATTAAATTTAATAAAAAAGTTGACCCTCGAAAACTACAATTCGGCTCAAAAATTAACAACTATAATTCAGAGAGGAAGAAATATTACAGTGTCAAAGAGGTAATTTCACCCGAACTATTATTAATCGGCGACGGTCTGAGAGTAAAATTATTAGGGGTAAAGAGCAGACTCAGAACAAGCGGTGAGGCAATTCAATTTTTAAGGGAGAAAGCACGGGGACAAAAGGTTTTTATGAAATTTGATACTGTAAAATACGATCATGATAACAACTTGCTTTGCTATTTATATCTGCAGAATAAAACTTTTCTAAACGCACATCTGATAAAAAGAAATTTAGCCGATGTGGATATTACTTTTGATTACATACATAAATCTAAGTTTTTAGGATATCGAAAGGAATTGAAAAATGAATGAATTAAAATGGATTTGTGAAAGGTGTGGAAGGGAGTTTGATTTAGAAATGGGAGAAGGCTGGATTGCTCTTGCCGAGGAAATACCATCCCCAGAAGACGGCAAACTCACTCCATTAGAACCTTACGAAAAAGTTTGTTATGAATGTGCAGATGAACTTTATGCAATTGTAGAAAAATGTAACCAAGATTGTATAAACTGTGAAGCAACTATGACTTGGGGCTTGTCTATCAGAGACTGTCTTAAGTTTCAGCTAAAGTTTGACCTTCTCAATCTTCCACTGCCACAAGGAAAGGTACCGGTACTGGGTAGTTTATATGAAGCAAAAGAAGTGTTAAGGGTATTTAATAAAATCTAAACTCAGTGAGAAGATAATGGCGAAAGAATGGATTTTAAATCAAGCGAATATGAGATGGGGTCTAACTAAGAAGAACAAGGTTGGTTCTGTTTCGGAGTTAATAAGGAAATGTTCACCCAAGATGCTGAAAGAATGGGAAGATTATTACTATAAAAATGCCTATCATAAGGCCCATTTAGAGCAACTTGGCAGAGAACTATATATCAAGGTAACAGAAGTATGCCAAGCCGAGATTGAAAATATAACGGAAGAGAACTGCATAGATTTTATTATTAATTTGGTAATTAACAGGACCTTCGATGGATACCAATCTGAAATACAAACCATTTATGGACAACTGCAACAGGAATTGGGCGTGAAAGTAGAACCAGCTCCTGATGAATGGGATCGAGGTTATAATGTTGATTTCTTTATCAAGGTTAAAGATAAATACATCGGGCTTCAAATCAAGCCTGCGGGATACGCCTATATTACCCAGATAATTAATGAATTGGAATTTCAAAGAAGCACACATCAAAAGTTTACTGCTAAATATGGTGGGAAGGTATTCTATATCATTTCAACAAAGGAAGATAAGAAGAAAGTCATCTATAATCCTGAAGTTATTGACGAGATCAGGAACGAAATTAGGCGATTACAGGATTGAGCTTATAAGCTATCTCAAGAGTTAGATTATTCTGTGATAATAGAAACATTTGTTTAGCAGCTATGTCTAGTAAACATAAAAAAATTTTGGTTGCTACTACGAATCCTGGCAAAATCGCTGAGATAAGAGCAATGTCTCTCGACCCGGCTCCCCTCGGATCTGAGCCTCGGGGTCAAAGACGAGACGGGCTCGATACTAACATCGAGTGGGTAGAGCTCTCTGATTTTGCTGATATAGGCGAAATTAAAGAGGACGGCTCAACTTTCGCCGAAAACGCACGAAGAAAAGCGACCGGCTACGCTAAAGCCACCGGCCTTTGGACATTAGCCGACGATTCAGGTCTCGTAGTAGATGCACTCGGTGGCGAGCCAGGTGTAAAATCGGCACGATTCTCCGGCGAAAAACCAGAAGGTGAAAATCGAACTCTAATCGACCATCGAAACATCGCAAAGGTACTTAAACTACTGACCGGCGTCCCCCCAAAAAAAAGAACCGCAAGATTCGTTTGCTGCCTTTGCCTGGCAAGCCCCGATAAAATTCTCATCGAAACCCAAGGGACACTGGAAGGTCTTATAACAGAGAAAGAAATCGGAGAAAACGGCTTCGGCTATGACCCAATATTCTTTGTGCCGCATCTTAATAAAACAGTCGGCCAATTGACCGCAGAAGAAAAAAACGCCATCTCGCATCGCGGCAACGCCATCCGAAAACTGAAAGCCTTGCTCGAACAGCTTCTAAAAACCGATTCTGAACCCTGCCAATAGCCATTCGACTTCGCTCAGGCCAGGAATGGCAGGGCTAATCGTCTGTCACGTCCTATAACATAACCCAAACGTAATTTCGTCAAACAACTCTTGACAGACCAAGTCACTTTTGGTATAATGATATCCGGAATCGGAGGAAATCCCACGGAATTAAATGGGGGGCAGATAGTGCACTTTTACTGCATCTGGCGGGAGATGTGTGATGAAAAAAAGAACGTTCGTCTCTTTGGGACTATTATTACCGGCTCTGGTACTGATACCCGGTTTAATTACAAATATCAGCGGTGAACCTAAGAAGGCTGGTTTCGTCAAATGGTCTGAACTTCGAAATTTCACCAGTAAATGGCTGAGCCATAAAGATCCCAAAGATGGTTCTTATTCCAGTTCTGACTTCGACCACAATTATAATGTTGACTTTGTAGACTTTGCTCTTTGGGCAAAATACTGGCAAACAAATAAAGGCTATACTATAGCTTATGACCCTTATGATGGTGTGGATTGGTATGGGTGGTACAGAGCATTGGCCCAGCACCATGACCATATGGGTCGATTATCTTTAGACAGAATAAAAGGATACGATCAGGCTGGTTATAATGTAATTGTCCCCTTCGATTACGCAGGAAAAAAATCCGGCGGAACAGACTACTGCGATTACAGGCTCTGGCCGGTTTATAAGTATCTTTCGGGTTTTAACAGCGACCAGGAAGTGCTTGCCACTTTAAATAATATAAAACTTTTCGTCCCTTCTATGGAGGAGATTGGTTGTCACCATATCACCTCTCCATTTCTGACAACATACATAGAATTGTGGGAACCTGACTATTGTGGAACAAGACAGCCATGGCATTACGAGACAAGCCAGCAGTGCATAGATTTGATCAATCAATATGGAGGAATGGCAATAATAGCGCATCCCACAGAAAATGTAAATTATTATTTGAATCTGCAGAACTACAAAGGAATCGAGATTGTAAACGCCCACTACTATCGACTGTGGCTACTTGGGCAGTCTCAGTTTGATTATAACGAACATTTCCAGGCCGTTTGGGACGACCTGCTCACCTATAAGAATACCAAGATATGGGGCTTCGCAGTCAATGACTGGTGGGGACCCTGGAGGAATAGCGACGAAGCTTTCATAGATAGCGGCAAAATACTTGTGATGGTTCCATCCTATAATATGGCTGATTACAGAAATTCACTGGAAAAGGGCTGCCTCTTCGCCATCCACGATAGAGGTGCAGGAAGACAAAACAAAGGCAAATATCCTATAATCTCAGCGATAATAGTCAGCAACCATTCTATCACCATATATACCGACGGCCAAGTCGACTGGATAGCTAATGGGCAAAGAGTAGCACAAGGCAGCTCCATAGACCTAACAGAATATCCGCCCGAGACAGGCTTTAAATATGTAAGAGCTGAAATCAGCAACGCTTACGGCACCATCTTCACACAACCCTGGACTCTGACTCCGATTCCGTAATGATGGTTTGTACCCCACAATAATCCCACAATAAACCTGTCCTCCGTAAGGAGTCCCTAGGACTGAGCAAGGTCGAAGGATTGTGGGGCTAAATATACTTATTCTGTTGCGCCTGCTCCAAAATTTGCAAATTGTTTCTTGACATTCCAGCAAGCTCCCTATATTTGTCCAATTCTAAATTCCGTTGTAAAAATCGCCGATGAGTAGTTAACGTTGCTCGATTCCCGACGAGTATCGAGTATCGAATTGCGTTTTCTGCTGTAACAAAATGGCAAAATCGAATTCACATAAATCTTTGGTTATCGTTGAGTCGCCAGCCAAGGCCAGGACGATAAATAAATATCTCGGCCCGGATTTTGAAGTCAAATCCTCTATGGGACACGTCCGGGATCTGCCCTCAAAAAATTTCGGCGTTGACATTGAGAATAATTTTCAGCCCACCTATGAAATCACTCCTAGCCGACAGCGCACAGTCAATACTCTTAAAACCGCCGCAAAAAAATGCAAGGATCTTTATCTGGCCACCGACCTTGACCGGGAAGGCGAGGCAATCGCATGGCACTTAGCCCAAATCCTCAACATACCCGAAGACAAAACCTACCGTGTTATCTTCAACGCAATAACCAAGGCGGCTATAAAGCAGGCCTTTGCCGAGCCAGGCAAAATCAATACGGATAAGGTCATGGCGCAACAGACCCGGCGAATCCTTGATCGGATAGTCGGCTATGAAATAAGTCCCCTGCTTTGGAAAAAGGTAGCCCGCGGCCTTTCCGCAGGCCGAGTCCAATCGGTCGCAGTCAAAATAATCGTCGAAAGAGAAAGGGAAATACGCGATTTCAAAACTCAAGAGTATTGGCTTATACCGGCTGTATTCACCACTGATTTGCACAGCGACTATAGCCGACAATGGCGCGACTTCATCAGTACAGAAACTCAAGACGACAAAGGCCCAAGCGCTGCCGAGCAAAGCAAATGGCTGCTGGAGCATAACGCCTTTAAAGCACAGCTTGACAAAATAGGCGATGAGAAATTTCACGCATCTAACAAAGAACAAGCCGAGCGGGTGTACGAAGCTCTAAAGCAGACAGAGTTTAAATTAGCCGATCTGCAGACCAAACAATCTGTTTCTCTGCCGCTGGCTCCTTTTATAACCTCTACACTGCAGCAGGCTGCCGCAAATCGCCTGGGCTTTGCTGCGAAAAAAACTATGTTTGTAGCTCAGCAACTGTACGAGGGCATCGATTTAGGCTCGATGGGTTCGCTGGGGCTTATTACCTATATGAGAACCGATAGCACCCACCTGTCAAGCGAGGCTATCACAGAGGTTCGTAACTACATCCTTAAACATATCGGTCATGATTACCTGCCGCAGCAGACGAAAATATATACATCAAAAAAGACTGCTCAGCAGGCACATGAAGCCATCCGGCCAACTGATGTTGACCTCACACCTGTTGACATAAAGCCGTTTCTTACGGACGAGCAGTTCAAACTCTATGAGCTTATCTGGCGGCGTTTCGTAGCCTGCCAGATGTCACCTGCTAAATGGGATGTAACAAATCTGTATATTGCGGCTGATACCTCAATAGGTCAGTGCTTGTACAGAACTACCGGACGAGTACTGGTCTTCGACGGCTATACGAAAATCTGGCCAATTACCTCGACCGAACAACAATTACCACAGATGCAGGTTAGTCAAAAATTAGCGGCAGTTGATATCAAGGCCGAACAGCATTTTACCAAACCGCCGGCTCGATATACCGAAGCCTCGCTGGTTAAGGCTCTGGAAAGTCAGGGCATCGGCAGACCGAGCACTTATGCGCCTATCATAAGCACTATACAGGAACGAGGCTACGTCGAGCAGAAAGACAAAAAGTTCTTCTCCACGGATCTCGGTGAGATCGTCACCGACAAACTCAACGAGTACTTCCCTAAGATAATGGACGTCAGCTTCACCCGTTATATGGAAGAACAATTAGACAAAATCGAGGAGCAGCATCTTGATTGGTTGGGTGTTCTGAAGGAGTTCTATGGTCCATTCAAGAAAAACCTGGAGACAGCAACCAAGCAAATGAAGCACGCCAAAGCTGAGGTTGTCCCCAGTGAATACAATTGCCCCCAATGCGGCCGGCAGTTACTCTACAGATTCGGCAAGAACGGCAGGTTTTTAAGCTGCTCAGCATATCCTGATTGCAAATTCGCATGTCCGTGCGATAAAAACGGGAGGATGATAGAAACGAAACAGAGTGAACATAAATGCCCGGTTTGTGGAAAACCGATGGCATATAAAAATGGCCGTTTTGGCCAATTTCTGGGTTGTACCGATTATCCAAATTGTAAGACAACTCTTAAACTGGATAAACAAGGTAATATCCTGCCAGCAAAATCACCACCCGAGCCGACCGAGATTATCTGTTATAAATGCAAAGATGGCCGATTGGTCATAAGACAAAGCAAAAAAGGTCCCTTCTTGGGCTGTAGCAGATTCCCCAAATGCAGAACAATAGTAAATATCAAGCAATTGGAGCATCTAAAACAATTGCAGTCAGCGGGACAATGGCCGCCCGAGACAGCAGAGCAGGTGGAAAATATTCTGGGTAGAACAAAGACTAAAAGAGCAGTGACGGGCCGAAAATAGCGTTGTGGCCGTGTTAAGGACGCGAGACTGTCCCAGAAGAAGATTTAGCAGAGTATTCCGTGCTCATCACGTTTAGCTTTCCATTAACAGAAAATCCAGCAAATGTAAAAAGTTGACCTGTATGTCTTCTGTGGATATACTGGCGCCGTCTCGCAGAGCTGGCAGTGTGCATCCTGCGATTTATTGTTTTTATCGTGCGCTGCATGAATCTCAGACAGTCTGTATCGGTATGCTGGGTTGGATTATATTTCGGTGACTTTGCGCTTATGGCAGTAGAAGGATTCTAAATGCCGGGGTGGACGCTTGCTTTAGTCGAGTTTGCAAGTCTTGATTGGTTCTGGGTAGCCACATTTGCAATTGTGATGATCGTTTGTGGCGTGATTTTCTACAAGCTTGGGAAACGCTCCGAGTCCGAGTTTTTTCTTGCTGGCCGAGGTTTACCCTGGTGGCTGCCGGCAACATCAATTTACGCAACCCACACAGCTACCGACACGCCAATGTGGATTACCGGCGTAATCTACAAGTATGGTCTGCGGGGTATCTGGTTTGCATTTTTTTGTGCGTGGTGTTCAGTCAGTGCGTTTGTTTCCACACGAATCTTTCGGCGTTCTTTGGCGATGAGCCAAGCTGAATGGCAGAACCTTCGGTACAGTGGGCTGGGCTCGGAACTGTTGCGAGGCTGGTTGGCCGGTTGGCAGACATTTATGAATATGTTTGTATTGGCCTGGGTCAGTGCCGCTATGGGCAAAGTAGGGACTTATTTGTTCGGCTGGCCACACAGCATTGGCTTAGTAGTCTTTACTGCAATATGTGCCATCTATGTTCTAAGTGCCGGCTACTGGGGCGTAATCATGGCAGACTTCCAGCAAGGAATCATAGCCTTCTTGGTGATCACCATTGTAAGTTGCTGGGGTATTTATGAAGCTGGCGGTCCTGTTGCCATTATCGATAAGCTCGAAGCTTTGGGCCAGAGCTGGCGATTAAATCCGTTTCACTTTGATAATGAGTTCCCGTTTGCCTGGTTTCTGACCATGTTCATAATGGCTACAGTAGGCGGAATCGGAATGGGTAATTTTATTGATTGGTATCCGGAAGCGCAGCGGATTCAGTCGGCACGGACGCTCCGCGATGCCAATTACAGCATCTGGGCAGGTGGGCTGGCCACGGTCTTTCGAAATTCGTTTTGGGCGATAGCGATTCTCGCTTTTTATGTGATGTTTCCAGGCATTACTAACCAGAAGGAATATGAAATGGGCTGGTACAGGTTGGCATTTGAGTACTTGCCGGTAGGTATGATCGGAGTGTTTTTTGCATCGATACTGGCTATCCATCTGAGCACGATATCTACGCATCTTAATCTTGGGGCATTGTATGCAACAAGAGACCTTTATCACCATTACATCAATCCTAATGCCTCGGAAAAACGACTGGTCCAAGTGGGCCGGTTTAACACGTTACTGCTTTTAGCTGGGTGCTTTATTCTTGGCCTAACTATGAGAAAGATTACTGAGTGGTTAATCTTTGCTCTGTGGCTACAGGCAGCAGGCATCTGGATACCCTCGATACTACAGGTCATCTGGTGGCGGTTCAATTCATGGGCGTACCTGAGCGCATGGGTGGCCAATCTGGTTATGAGCTGGTTAGTAGTGTGGGTGCTGCCGGCCTTGGGCGTAATCCCGAAGCTGCCGGAATATCAGCAGTTCTGGATGTTGGCTATATTCGTGGCGCTGGTATATTTGCCAATTACTTTCTTGACCAAAGCTGATGATATGGACCACCTTGTTCGTTACTATGTGATGGCTAGGCCCTGGGGATTCTGGGGGCCGGTGCGACGAGAAGCCATCAAACGTGGGCTTATTGAGCCAGGTATGGGAAACGATAAAAAGAACTGATAGGAATATTAGAATGGGTTTATTTCGACAACATTGGACACCAAATTGCGCGGACGAATGGACGGTTCACGACCTATTAGCAAGTTTATTTTCGGTAGGTTCATATATGTTTGTAGGCGTCGGAACCATGGGAGCTCTGCTGCTGCGAGTGTGGGGATTTGTTGCACTAGCGGTGGGAATTATTTGCATTCTGCTGATGTATCTTGTTATCGATCCTAAACTGCGGGCAATGTCAGAAGCATTTGCCAAACGGCAGCAACAATACCTTGAGCACATTGATAAAGCCACGCGTTGGGAGAAATGATAATGAAAATCGACCCAGAAGTCGGCGGCAAAATTATCGGTATGGTCATGGCCTATTTTGCGAGTTTCTTGGGTTTACTTTTGGCCTACTATAACTACAAGAAGCGCGGGCCTGGCGCGAGCAAAAGTCGCAGCAAAATAGATAGCGGAGAGTAGAACGATGCCTGGCAAATTTACATTCTTTTGGAGCATCTTGATACCTATGGTGATGGTAGTAGGTTCTATTATCATCACATATGCTCTATATAAGCACTTTGCGGGCAAGATACACCAAAACAGCGAAAGGCCAAAGGGTAGAGACTAAATGATTTACTTACATTTCTTGACAACCTGTATCACACTTTATATGTTATTCCAATTCAGATATTGTATGGAGACATCAGGAGCAGTCAAAATGAAGAGTCTGCGTTTTATCTATGAATTCCTCAAGTACCCAAAACAGGTAGGAACCTTTACCCAAAGCTCGAAGGTCCTGGCCAAGAAAATGGCAGAGCAAATTAACGGCAGCCCCCATGTCGTAGAGTTCGGCGCAGGAACAGGTTCTGTTACCGAAGAGATTCTAAAACGCCTTCCCGAAAATGGTCGATTAACCTGCTTTGAAATCAATCCTAAGTTTTGCAAATGCTTGGAAAAAATAAATGACTCCAGACTGAAGGTCATTAATGACGACGCCAGGAATTGCGAAAACTATGTTGATAACCTGGATTGTGTCGTTTCGGGCTTACCGCTTACATTATTTAACAAGTCGAAAAAACAAAGTATTCTTTCCATAACAAGTAAATCAAAAAGATATATCCAATTACAATATGCGCCCTTATTAGGCAAAAAAATGAAGCATTATTTCCCGGATGTAAAGTTGAAATTTGTGCCCCAGAATCTTCCTCCTGCTTTTATCTACGTCTGCAGCACTAATGGGGAATAAGCTTTGATTATGCACAAAGCAATGGCCAACAACATGTTAAACTTGGTGCTAAATACATTGAATATTTAGGATTTTCTGCATCAGGCGGGGACATAACTATGGCCAAAGTAATCACGCCATCAAAGGTCCAAAAAAGAGATGGCTCAATCGCTAAATTCGATAAAACAAAAATCAAAATTGCCGTCGAAAAGTCTGCCCTCGAAGTTTTAGGCCGAAAAGAAAAAGCCGAAACCGTAGCTCGACGTGTCACCGACATCGTAGTAAAAAAACTCTGCCTGGAATACAAAGGCAAAATCCCACACATCGAGAATATCCAGGACACTGTTGAAGCCGTTTTAATGAGCGAGGGCTATAATAACATTGCGAAAAGCTACATCCTTTATCGAGAAAATCGCAGCCAGTTGCGCTTTACCAAATCGGCGCTCGGCCTTGTAGATGACCTGAAGCTTCCAGTCAACACTATGGAAGTTTTGAGGCGAAGGTATCTGCTAAAAGACGAAAACCAAAACATTATTGAAACACCGAGCGAACTTTTCAGAAGGGTCGCAAACCATGTAGCCAAAGCAGAAGACAATTTTAAATCCACCTTTAGAAGAGAAGATGTTGAAGAGCGGTTTTATCAAATGATGAGCAGCCTGCAGTTTATGCCGAACTCTCCGACCCTGATGAATGCAGGCACCTCATTCGGCCAGCTCTCCGCCTGTTTTGTGATTCCTGTAGAGGATTCGATAGAGGGAATATTCAAGGCTCTTGGCAATATGGCCCAGATACACCAGAGCGGTGGAGGGACAGGCTTTAGCTTCTCCAAACTAAGATCGAAATCAGACATCGTTCACTCAACTAAAGGTCAAGCCTCCGGGCCGGTATCATTTATGAGCATTTTCGACCGGGCCACCGCGGTAATCGTACAGGGTGGAAGAAGACGTGGAGCAAATATGGGCATCCTGCGGTGCGACCATCCGGACATCATTGATTTTATCGAGGCCAAGATTGAGCCGGGCCGATTCAACAATTTTAATCTGTCGGTCGGCGTGACAGATAAATTCATGCGAGCCGTTAAAGAAAACAAAGACTTCGCCTTGATAAATCCGCGAACCGGTAAAGCCGTCAAAAAGGTCAAGGCCAGAGCCTTATTGGATCTGATAGCCAACGCAGCCTGGCGGACCGGTGACCCGGGACTCGTATTTTTAGATGAAATAAACAGACACAATCCCACGCCCAAAATCGGACAAATCGAGGCCACAAATCCCTGTGGAGAGCTGCCGCTGCTGCCATACGAAAGCTGCAATTTAGCTTCTATAAACCTGGCCAAATTTGTAAAACAGAACTCACAGGTAGATTGGAAAAAACTCGCAGAGACAATACGATGGTCGATTCGGTTTTTAGACAATGTAGTTGAAGTGAACAATTACCCCCTGGAGCAGATAAAACAGATAACATTAGCAAACAGAAAAATCGGGCTCGGTGTGATGGGATTTGCCGATATGCTGATTATGCTGGGAATTCCATATAATTCTCCGCAAGCGATTGATTTCGCCGGTAAGCTCATGCGCTTTATCCATAAAGAATCCTTAAATGCCTCAGCAGCCTTAGCTAAAGAAAGAGGAGTTTTCCCCAACTTCGCTAAATCCGTTTATGTCAAGGATAATATCCGACTGCGTAATGCGACGGTAAATACAATAGCACCGACGGGCACTATAAGCATCATAGCCGGATGCTCAAGCGGTATTGAGCCTCTCTTTGCTGTAAGTTTTGTGCGAAACGTGCTGTCGGGCACAAGACTTTTCGAGACCAATCCATTGTTTGAGTCTTTTGCCAGAAGCAGACAAATTAATAATAGAGAAATTCTGGCCGAGATTGCCAAGCGGGGCTCCTTGCAGAATATAAAACAAATTCCAAAGGATATAAAGAGGGTCTTTGTCACTGCGTTTGATGTTAGGCCGCGAGAGCACGTCCTTATCCAGTCTGCTTTTCAGAAACACACCGATAACGCCGTTTCCAAGACTATAAATCTGCCCAGTGACGCCACTGTAGAGGATATAAAAAACATATATTTGATGGCACACAAGCTGAAATGCAAAGGGATTACTGTGTACAGGTATGGTTCTAAGACGGAGCAGGTGCTATCTTTTAGTCATAGCGCGGGTGTGTCTGGCGAACTTGTTACTGCGTCGGCAGAGTATTCAGGTGGCTGCGTGACCGGCACTTGCGTATTTTAGAAAAATCCCACAATAAATTGCGGGCTTCACAAACTTAATTTATCGCGGAATTTCAAATGAGTACATTGCGAATCGTCTCCGATAGTGGCAAACCATTCGGCGGACGAATAGAAGCCGGCCGATTATTGGCAGAACAGTTACAGGAATATCGCGGTCAAAAAGCGGTGGTGCTGGGTATTCCTCGCGGCGGAGTAATTATAGCTCAGCAGATCGCCAACGAGCTTGAAGCCGATTTGGATATTGTGCTCTCGCACAAGTTAGGAGCGCCGGGAAATCCTGAATTGGCTATCGGAGCCATCTGTGAAGATGGAAAGCTCTTTATCGACGAGAGAACAAGTTCTTACGTCGGAGCTGATAAGAACTATATCAGGCAGGAGAAGGCACAGCAGCTCAAGGAAATCGCTCGCAGAGTCGCGTTATATCGCAAGGTGCTTGCGAAGCTTTCTTTGAAAGAAAGAATAGTAATTGTCACCGATGACGGTGTAGCCACCGGCGCCACAATGCAGGCGGCGCTGTGGGCCGTTCGGCAGGAAAAGCCGCAAAAGATAATAGCTGCTCTACCGGTTGGGCCGCAGGATTCATTAGAAAGACTATCGGAAGATGCGGATGAAACAATATGTCTGCAAGCACCACCGTATTTCGCCGCGCTTAGCCAATTCTATTCGCTATTTACGCAGGTAGAGGACGGAGAACTGCTACATATCCTTGCCGCCGAAAGTAAAAGAAGAAGTAAAGAATAAAACCACGCCAGGATGCTGGGATGATGACCCATATAGCAGTAGTGCTTTTCTTGGAGTGACGAAATGAGTGTATATATCCAAAATATAGAATGCCAGGTACCTCACACTTCTTATTCACAAGCTTTCCTGATGGAGAAGCTGAAACAAAGGCTTAAAGGCTCAAAAAGAACGAATCGCCTCATCGACCGCATCTATAAAGAAAGCGGTATCGACAAACGCCACAGCGTTATTACCGACTTGGATGCTTTCTATAGTAACTCACACAAAGACACGCACACTACTCCAACAACCAAGTGTCGAAATGATCTGTTTGTTAAAGCGGGTAGGCGGATGTTCGTAGAGCTAGGGCAAAGGGCAATCGATGGCTGTGACAATGTATCATATCGTGAAATTACCCATCTTATCGTGGTCTCCTGTACCGGCTTTTTCAATCCTGGGCCGGATTACGAAATCATTAATGCTCTTGGTTTGAATAAGACCGTTCAGCGATATAACATTGGATTTATGGGCTGCTATGGCGCTTTCCCGGCATTGCGTTTGGCCTACGCTATTTGTCAGGCTGACCCAAACGCCGCTGTTCTAATCGTAGCGGTCGAACTTTGCACCCTACATGCGCAACTTAAGGAAGACTTGGATTCAATTCTAGGCACTGCCATTTTCGCTGATGGCGGAGCGGCTGTTGTCGTCAGCACAAAAGCTCCCCTTCCCAGACAAAAAGTCTTTCAGATGGAGCATTTTGAATCCACCATAATTGCCGATAGCGAAGCTGATATGGCATGGACAATCGGTGACACCGGATTCGAGATGGTGTTATCGCAATATGTGCCCAAAATCATCGAATCAAATATTGGTGAAATTATAACGCCGATCTTGAATCATCAAGGTATGACTATAACTGATATTGACCATTGGGCGGTTCATCCCGGCGGAAAGGCCATCCTGGATAAAATTGAGTCGGCACTGGAACTCGGCGATCGGCTTGAAGCATCACGTTCTGTGTTACGACAATATGGCAATATGAGCAGTGTAACCATTCTGTTCGTGCTGAAAGAGATTCTGCGCCAGCGTAGCAGCCGCCTTAATGAATCGGTTGTGTCCATGGCATTTGGGCCAGGCCTAACGGTTGAGGTGGGATTTCTGAAGAAGCAAACAACAAAGATTATTCATGAAAAAAGAATCGAGCTGAGCACAACGAATCAAGCTTACGCACACGATAAGAAGCTGACTTGTACGCCATAGGCGTATAGAAATTTAAGCGAGAAAAATGCCAGGTTGATGCTGACGGATATACTGGAAAAAAACAGTTTTGGAAATAGCAAATGAGAAAACGTTTCGCCCTAAGAATGCACGATTACATTCACTACCCGAAAGGTAAGCTCATATACAACGAGAAGGTTTTTACGGAAATTGCTCCAAAATATGATTTTCTAACACGCGCCCTTTCGTTTGGAGCCGATGATGCCTGGAAGGATGAGCTTGTAGATAAGTTACCCGACATAAACCGTCCCCGCTGCCTGGACCTTGCCTGCGGCACAGGGGACATTACATTTCGTTTAGCAAATAAATATCCCACCGGATTAGTTGTGGGATTAGACCTGACCGAAGATATGTTAGCTCGGGCTCAACTTCGCAACCTCTACAGTAATATTCAGTTCGTCGCTAATGATATGTGCCGGACCGGATTTGACGACAACAGCTTTGACATTGTTACAGGTGGATACGCATTAAGAAATGCACCGGATATTAAAAAAGCGTTGACGGAAATTTGGCGAGTGATGAAGTTTGGGGGAACCGGAGCTTTCCTGGATTTTTCCAAGCCAGCTAATGCCGCTTTTGCGAAGCTCGAAAACGCCTTGTTAAAAATATGGGGCGGTTTTTGGGGCTTAGCTCTGCATGGCAACACAGAGGTTTACACCTACATCGCAGAAAGCCTAAAGCAGTTTCCTGATTGCGAGCAGTTAAAGCAATACTTAAAGGAGAACGGTTTTGGAAACATCAGGTCAAAAAAGCATTTCTACGGTATCATAGAAATAATCATCTTTGAAAAAAGCCAGAACTAAGCGTTTCACAACCCCGCAGTAAACTACGGGATTACAATCCCTGTTTTACCGGGGGCTTCATAATTTTTTTATTTTTTTGTCGTAAAAATATTCCCGCCATCACTATATAGTGAGAGCACGAGTTCTGAAAGAATTTTTGAGGTATTAAAATGTCTGAAACGGATAAATCCACCCAAAATATGGCGGACAAGTACTATGTAGAACGTTGTTTGGATGGCCATCCGGACAATTTTCGCTATCTTGTTCGCCGCTACCAGGCGGTTCTGCTGGCTCATTTAGCAGGGAAATTGGGCAGTAAAGACAAGGCTGAAGAGGCTGCACAAGAAAGTTTTGTGCGGGCCTATTTCAAGATGGACAAACTGCAAAAGCCCGACTTGTTCTATTCCTGGCTGCTTGGTATCGCCGATAACATAGCAAAAGAGCACCAAAGAAATGAACAAATCAGACGACAGCGAGAGGCGGTACGATCGTTCTCTCAAGAGGTACCTCCACCGGAGCTCTCACAGGATTTCGCTCTCGAAGCGGCGATTGCCGAATTGGCCGAGCCGTATCGAAAGATAATTCTACTTCGATATTACGGCCAGCACTCCTGCAATAAGATTGCTCAACAGCTTGATATGCCTCTCGGAACGGTTACCAAAACTTTGTCACGAGCCTACGCCATGCTGCGAAGCTCTTTGCAGCAAACCGAGCGTAGAGAAGTTTATGAGGTGTAAAAATGAACTGCGCAGAATACAAAGAACTATTAGTAGCTTACATCGAAGGCCTTCTGGATGAGGCGCAAAAACACTCGGTCGCAGAACACCTGAAAAGCTGTGCTTCCTGCAGGGCAGAGCTAAAAGAGGTAAGCGACCTTCACGACCGTCTTGTTAAAAACAGCAACACGCTGGCTCAGAGCGACCTCGAAGAGGTAGTGTTGGATCGAATCATCCGTGAACAAAACGTTAGGCTTAAAACAGTTGATAAAATCAATGCAAGTCTAAAGCTAAGGAGAATAATTATGAAAAGTCCATTTGTAAAATTAGCCGCAGCGGCGGTAATAATTATTGCAGTGCTGATAGGTCTAAATCCATTCAGACCTTCCATAACCTTCGCCGAGGTCGTCGAGCCGATACTAAATGCAAGGATAATGATTTACGACTTTTTGGTCGGTGATGAAGCCACAAGTCCCATCATGCACGACATTATTGCGGGTCAACGCATCAGAAGGACCATCTCAAATATACCGGGCATGACTCATATCATTGATCTTGAAAGTTCGCAAATGCTCATCCTAACCGATGAAGATAAAACAGCAGTCTATGTTGACATACAGGGACCGCTCGGCGACAGAACACAAGGCTATGTAAAGTTCCTCAAACAGGCCATCACAAACCTGAAGGATGATTACGAAGAGCTCGGCGAGCAGGAAATCGAAGG
>Ga0315537_1001599_pt1 | contig 17680 bp, 27 predicted proteins | sample SalMarSW160270MG_FD_203091 | JGI IMG/M metagenome (GOLD analysis project Ga0315537, IMG submission 203091) | Salt marsh sediment microbial communities from the Plum Island Ecosystem LTER, Massachusetts, United States - Salt Marsh Sediment SW1602-70 ... | reverse complement strand
TTGACGTACTCAGCGATGGGATAGCGCACCTCTGGAGGGTTCGCCAGTTGGCCGAAGGCGTTCTGCTCAGGCTGAACCCACTTTCCCCTCCACTCCTGGTACAACGGCTCTCCACATTCCACCGTCTTCCAGTGTCCACGAGTGCCATCGCCGCTGGAGTGGCCGACCCAGACCTTGATGAGGTTGTCACACTTTTTTCGTCGCTTGCTGAAGTATTCAGGGTCGGTGATGGGGTAAAGAGGCTTACCACTGCTATCGCGTTCGTAGATGGTCTGGCCGCATTTGGGGCAGGCAAAGGTGTCCAGGCGTTCTATCACCTCGACCTTTCTGCCGTCTACTTCCTTCTTGATCAGGCGCTTGTATCGCTTGGGTTGACGGATCACTGCCGGCGTCCAACCACTGCCCAGCTTGAGCATCTCGCTGGAGACAACGGCGATGGAGAGGGTCCCTGGAGACAGGTTCTGTAGATTCTGGACGTACTCCTCTAGATCACCTGGCCGCCGCACCTCCATGGCGTGGGCCATGGGGATGACCTCGCGGGTCTCCCGGATCCACTTCTCCACCAGGTGCGGTGGGCAAGTTACGATCACGGGGAAGGGCCGGCCATTGCCGTAGTATTTCTTCAGGCAATCGGCCAGACTGAGCGCGACGGTCGTTTTTCCCGATCCCATCACGGCTTGGAGAATAGCGAAGTCCTCCCCGGCCATGAAGCGACGCAGGAGAGCGGCGGTCACCTGCTTTTGGGCTTCGAAGAGCCCTGTGCGAGATCTCCCTGGCAATCGTCGGTACCTGGAGTGGGTGGCGATGATGGCATCGAAGCCGGGTAGGCCGTCGTAGCTCATGCGGTGCAGCGGCTTGAACGTCTCCACGATCTTATGGGCCAGGATGTCCTGCCACTCGGTCAGCCAGTGGCGCAGTGCTCCTTCATCGGCCAAAGTGGTGACCTGGCCGGTGTGCAGGTCGAGGGTAGTGATGGATGCCTCAAACTGCTCCCGCGTGCGGTATTGCTCTTTCTCCCGATCCGCTGTGTCGGTGATGTCCTTCTGTACCTTGTGCAGCCGCCCTTTGACTAACAGTTTTGTGCCATCGCGTTCGACGGTCATATTGTCGAGAAGCCCCGCCGCCAACACCATGGCGATGTGGCCACGGCGGAGGGGCATGAGCGGTTGTACAGTCTGGTGTGGGCGAGGGGTGAGCAGGTCGGCCCACTGTTTGCCGGCCCAGACGCCAGCGGTCTTGAGTTCCTCCAGGACTTCCTCTGGCTCGTACTCGTCGCGGCGGAAGTAGAAGGGCTGGTCTGGCTGGGGGGGGATGGGGTAGGTGTGTGTGGGGGTGTGGGGGAGGATGTCGAGGGCGCCCTTCTGAGCCATAGCGATCTCTAGCGTGGTGGCGTCGTCCTTCACTGGCTGCGCCCTCTTGACGGCGAAGATCACCACCTGACGAAAGCTGGCGAACTCTGGATCCGGGAAGCGGTAGATGCGCACGTCCTGGAAGTGGGTGGCTAGCCGCTTGGCGATGTACCCTGAGATGCGGTACTGGGGGATCAAGTACACTAGCACTCCCCCTGCCATCAGCCAGTCCTGAGTATCTCTCAGGAAGGCCAGCTCCAATCGTCCCCCTGCACCGTCGTCGGTATCGTAGGGAGGATTGAGAAAGAGCGCACTAACGCCGGCTTTCTCGTCCCTGGGCAACCGCTGGGCCTTGAAGTCACCGGCCAGGGTATGGTCCAGGCGACGGGCCGCGGCAGCCGATCTTACCACGTCCAGTTCGATGCCGTACGTCTCCCCGCCCAGCGCAGCGGCCAGGCGGGCCAGGGCGATCCCCTCGCCAGAACACGGATCCAACCATCTAAAATCCCCGCTCTTAGGCGGGGACAGGTGGCCAGTGATCAGGTTGGCCACTCTCTCAGGGGTGGGAAAGTAGCCGGCTTTCATCTTGTTCGCTAAGCGAGACATTCTGGTTTACTCCTTTCATAAAGTCGGTTGCTCTGTTCTGAACGTTAGAGCAGGTGATACAAGTCTTCTAGCCATTGAGCGTCAGTAGCTTGGCGGCGGAAGTAGTCCAGCAGGTTGGTCTCCCAGGAGCACCGTCCCTCTACCACATGGAAGGTTGTGTCCTGGAAAACCTGGCGAGCCTGTTCAAAACGCGGTGATTCGTAGAACTCCGCACGAGGGTCTCTGCCTCCCATGTCTCTGACGAGGCGCAAGTCAAGCCACTGTTTGAACTCCTGGGCGGTGCGGAGGTTGGAAAGATGCTGTTGGAGGAGTTGTCTGGCAGTGCTGACGTTGGTCTTCATGGCCGCGCCTCCTGGCTGTATGGACCTATCACCCGGGCGATGTTTTCGCGGTGTAAGGTGATGCCTCCGTGGCGGGCGATGTGTCCGGGTGAGAGGTCCGAGTAGCGCCTTCCGTCTTTGGTGAACAAAGCCAATTGGATGCACCTGGGATTGTTCAGTTGACGCTGTAGAACCCGACAGGTGTGTCCGTAGATACACTCGACGACGACCAGGGTGTTATCGTGGTACGTATCGTCGCCGTGGACGCACTGTGGGTTGTGCCCGTCGCAAGTGCTGCAATGCAGTACGTCGGTGAAGCTCATATACATGTGGTGGTGCTCGTCGCATAAGGGGGCGCCGCAAGGTAAGCGTCGTGTCGCTGGAGCGTGACAGAGAACAGCGTTGCACTCGATGATGCCCCCGTGCGCGGGGCTAATGAGATGGGTCTCGTTCATGACGTGGTCTCCTTTCGGCGCTGTAAATCCAACCGCCAGGCTTCGCAACTCCACTTCTTGTCGTTAGTGGATTCGACCCAGACGCGGGTAGTGGGGAACAAGGCGCAAACGCCAGTGACGGTGCAGGTGTGCCCGTCGTGTGTTGTGTAACTGTAGCCTCGTAGTGCAGGGTATCTTTCCAGCGCGTTGGGCAGCGTTTGAATCAACCCTTCGGATAAGCCGTCGATGTCTATTTCGACCCATTCGATGTTCATGCGCATATCTCCTTCTGGTAATGGTGATGGGCGGCTCTTTGTTGCACCTCCTCTATGGCGATGCGGGCGATGGCGATGAAGAGGGCAGTGAGTTGGGAGTGGTTGGTTGCCTGGTCTGGTTCGGTGGTTGCGATGGCTTCGAGGGCGTCGAACAGCCTGGGCGCGTGGGCCTCCTCTATCGGTTTACCAGTCCATTGGCTGATGTAATGGGCTACTACTTGCCCGAATTCCTGCGGACTGGTTGGGCTAAAGTAGTAGGTCATGCTTGAACCGTGGACGGCGACGGCCAGCCTGCCCCAGAAGTTGGCCTCGATGGTGATGATGTCAGGGCGGTAGGGGTCGCAGGTGATGTAGGGCAGTTGGGTGATAGCCTGCCAATCGCAACGAATGGGCATATAGTTGTCTGTTGTGCGTTTCTTGGGCCAGATGAGCTTGGCTTGTTGTATCATGGTTGAGTCTCCTCAGGTTTAGTTTCGGACTTGCCCGCGTTATCCTGAACAACAGTGAAGTCTGCCACACTGTCGTACGGAACGCCATTCCAGTGACACCATTCGGCAATCTCGTCTTCGGCGTCTTCATCTTTGCGAGCGTGAATGAGGACATCCCTGCCGTCCGAGAAGAAGACCCGAATGGCGACCCAGTTCTCCTCGTCATCGTTCTCGTCGGGAAGACGGAGAACTCGGGACTGAGGAAGCGACTGCCCCCACGTGAAGGCCGTCATGCAGGTGTAACACATGTTGACGATGCGCCCCCCGGACGTGGTGGTGTGAGTTGCCTCGGTGGTGCCATCGTTGCAGAAATCACAGAGCGTCATGGTTGATCCCTCCTTTCCTCGATGCTAGAAATCGGTCAATCTTCAGGATGAAGTTTGGCATGTGCCATCTCTTCATCCAGGCTGTAACACCCAGCCACATTCTGACATCCTTGAAACTCTCAGGTGGCCAGGCCAGGCAACGGATGTGATGGGCGACGTCTTGCAACCCTCGCCAAAAGGACTCTGTCTCGGCTTCTAGTCGCTCGGTAGTAGTGTATGGGATGTATGTCTGGGGGTAATAGTCATCCTTGAAGTTGAGGGTGGCGCGATGTACGCCTTTCGTGGCTAGAGTGATGGTGTAGAACGCGGAAGGGCCACCTATGTACCAAGGGCCATAGAACGTCCTGCTGTAGAAGAGGTTGGGTATGAAGTCGAAGACACGCTCGCCTTTATAGGTGATGCGTAAGTTGCTTACCTTGAGGAAAGGAACGGCCCTCATAAACTCCTGCCACTTCGTGTGCTTTTCTTGGGCTTTCATGGCGATGCCTCCATCGTGATTTGCTCCAGAACTGCCCCCCAGGCCCCGGCGTTAGCCTTGATCCTCCAACAGTATGTCCCCTCGGCATCGCAAGCGGTGATCAGGTCTGCGTACCTGCCATCCTTCCATAAGCGAGGAGCCCACTCCTGGAAGGCTGGCAAGGACAGCGCATTGTTCCACTGGACCCAGAAGGCCTCCAGGGGCGGGGCGGGCGTGGAGTTGAGGACGTAACAGTCCTGGTCGGACAGGTTGTGCATCGTGGCTTGGCTGTGAATCAGGACCAAGTGCAGCCAGTCACTCTCGGGGAGGCGGACGCGGAGGGTGTGATACTTAGCTCCCTCCACCTTGGGCCGTTTGGACAGGTACCGTTCGTAAGCGATCTTCTGAGTGATGTTCTCCTGGAACGCGGCCCAGATGCCAGTTACGGCAGTGACGCGGCCGATGAGGGAAGCGTAGACCGTGCCCTCGCGGTCGCCTGCCCAGCCGGTGCAGAACCCCTGCAGCCCTCGATACTGAATGGGCCGCAGGCGGTTGTTGATTGTGACTCCGAGAAGTTCAGTGGGCATTGGTGTTCACCCCTTTCATGTGCTTTTGATAGTGCTCCAGGTACGCCTCGGCTCGGGCAATCATGTTGCGAGCGTTGACCATCATCTGGGAGCTGGCACCTTCTGGATCTCCCCAGCGGGAGAACCAGTGTGCGAGGGCATCCACGGTCTGCTGGAGTTGCTCCAGCAGGTCAGCGATGAGATCAGCCTGCTCGTCGAGATCCAGGTCTACGCCTGAGACCAGGGTGTCGTAGTCGCACACTGAGACTCTGTAGGCTCGCTCGAAGCCGGAGCAGCGCTCTAGCTCATCGAGGATGGCTCGCGCTTCCTCGTCTGACAGGCTGACCAGGCCGCCGTTGTTGGCGATGAGCTGGAGCTGAGCAATGGTGTTCTCAAAGACTTCGTTGGGTTCGTTCATGGTAGTTTGACCTCCTGTTTTTGTTATTGATCTTACCCTTGATCCTTCCTGCGAAAGCAGGTCTGAATCTCGTCAGGCTCCTTGCCCCACTTCCCCATCGGCTGCAAGTACAACGCCAGCCACGAGAACAATCGCCTGGTGCCGTCCTCCTCGACTTTGGCAGCGTGGTTGCCGCCGGGCAGGGTGATCCACTTGAGCTGAGAGCGGAAGATTCCTTTGTCCCGCAGGCGACGGAGCACCTTGTAGGCCTGGTTGAATGTACAGCCGAGGCGCTCTGCTACCAGCCTGGTGCGGATCGGCCTGGGGTGCATCTCCCTGGCCAGGGCGATACAATCGAGCTGCTGGCGGGAGAAGTACAGACGAGGATACGTGTCCTCGTCGAAGGGACGGGTGACTTCTACTGAGTCGTCGCTCATGGGTCTTCTCCCTCCTCGATGATCTTCGGTAACGTCCAGGGGTCTACGTCGTTGGCGATCAGCTCCGCCATGGCAGCGAGCAGCTTGATGGGTGGGTCGTCGTAACCAGAGTCCGTTAGATCGTAGAACGGGTCTTTCTCCCAGGTGCCGTCCGACCGTCCGCAGCACAGGTTCAGATTGCAGACGCTGTTGCCTTTCCAGACGTGGGCAATCCAGTACGGGACGTGGCAACGCCCATCGTCTGGCGGCTTCTGGCCGGGCAGTACGGGATCGGTGATCTTGGGCTGCAGGATCACCCAGTAGCACCCATCGGCCTCGTAGTCGTAGAAGACTTGGATGCCGTTGTCGGCCTTGCGGAAGGTGACGCCGTTGATGGTGGCCGTTCCAAGTGTTTTGATGTCGCTATTCATGGCTGTGCCTCCCTGATGACTTCTTGTGCTGCGTCAATGATGGCCCAGGCTTCGAGGGCGGCTGATTCCCTCTCTGGACTGTCTATGTAGGCGTCGAGGCTGCAGGCTTCGTTCTCTGCTAATGGTAGGAGAGCCTTGCAGATTCTGAAGAGCTTGGGCGCGGTCTTGACCAATGCCAGGTTAGCCATGCCCTCCGGATCCGGTTCTGAGGCGTAGGGCCGAACCATCTTGTGGGTGAGGACCTTGGCAACGACGCTGCCGTCGTTGTTAAGAACGTCAGTCCACAGAAAACCCTGCGGTAATCCCTCTTGCCATCCTCTTTGTGTAGGCTTGTTCATGGAGCCTCCTATATGAGTTGTGTTTGCTGTGCATTCCAGGTGACGAGCTGATGGTTTACGTGCCTGGAAGCGTATTTGACGATATCGAGCCAGAGCCTGGCTTGACCAGCCTCGAACTCTCGGCTCTCGTCGGGGGCACCGAACTGGCGGTGCGTCTCCTCGTGGATGAAAGTCTGGAGCAATTCACCGAATGTGCTATGGGCGAGATGGGAACGATTGAAGTACAGGTAGTCGCCACGCTGGAAAGCCAATCGCTTGTCGTAACTGGCGTCTGCGCCAGTGGATTTGAAGACCCTGAACGTACGGCCATCTTCCCAGTTGCAGCGATCGGCGATGTCGGCGAAGATGGCGAACAGTGCCTGCTCATCCTTGCCGGGCTTGAGCTCCTGGTAGGGGTCTTGAGCTTTGGCAACGTCGCAGTCCTTTTTAATCCCTGCCTGGCACAGCGCCTCGAACACTGGCTGCCGTTCGATCCTGATCACCACGTATGCCTTGCGCCTGGCCTCTCTGGCGATAAGGTCGTTTGTCCACAGTACAGCCCGATTCTGACCAGCTAACTCGCGGAACGCCTTGCGCCAGGCACGTCGCTGTTTCTGGCCCAGGGTGAAGAAGGGGATACGCATCTCCAGCTTCTCCGAACCCCACTCGCAGGCTTCTTCGAGCAGTCGTGTGATCTTCTGGATGCTGACGACTTCGTTCCAGATCTCCCTTATCTCGCCTATCAAGTCATCTTCTGAGACCACGTCGCGGTCGCGGGAGATCTTGGACTCGGAGAGGTTATAGGAGAACAGGGCGTCTATGGCGCGGACGAAGATACCCTTGTGGTAGAGCTTAGCTCCCTCGTCGTCTGGATCGAAGATCTTCCTCCTGGAGGGTGACTTCTCCGGCCCCTTTGGTTTGACCAGGTCAGGGAAAAACCTGCACCGATCATTGAGGTAGACGTCGATCGCTGGTGTATTCTCGATGAATATGCGCGTGCCGACGATGGGTTTCTGCGCTCGGTACAAGTCGAGTACCAGGTGGGGATGTCCATTGTTGTCAGAGATCCTGGGGAGCAGCAGGTAGTCCTGGCTGGCGAAGACGAGGCCGATTTTCTTCCTGGCCGCTACCAGGAAAGCCAACAACTGGCCCTCCCCTTTCTCTCCTCGGCAGCCCTGGCCTCGCTTGCCGGACAGGCCCAGGTATAGGATGTTGGCTACGTCGGTGCCGCGTCCCATGTCGCGCAGGCACCACCACTTGGAACCATTACGTTTTACTTGGTTGATGTGCAAGTGGTCGGACAGGTGACCGCCCTGTTTTTGTGCAAGGTAATCGGCCTCGTCCATCATGTTCTGCACACACTCGCGGACCAGTTCCCACACGCCCCAGGTAGAAGAAGTGCCATCCACGTAGTCGGTGGAGATGTTGGTCTCCAGTGGGGACTCGTACATGTACTTGCGGCTGAGAAGACGAATCTCATCCATGTTTGTACCACCTCCTTGGTGTGATTTGTGGTTACTTGAACCCTAACCCCCTTTCTTTCAAACTAACATATCGCTGCTGGCCGATAATCAGGTGATCCAGTACGTCAATATCCAGGAGCTGGCCGGCCTGGACGATGAGCTCGGTCGTAGACACGTCCTCGGGTGAGGGAGTGGGATCGCCGCTGGGATGGTTGTGGACGACGATCACGGCAGCGCAGTTCTGCCTGATGGCCTCCCGAAACAGCTCGCCGACACGGATAACAGATGTATTCAAGCTGCCGACGTACATGGTGGGCATGGCTATGACGTAGTTCTTGGCATCCAGGAGGATGAGGCGCATGTGCTCTTGTTCCAAGGTGCTCATCTCTATCATCATCAGGTTGGCCGCATCGGCTGGTGACTTGACCTGCATGCGACCCTCTGGGGACGCGATCAACAGCCGTCGCCCCAGCTCCATAGCCGCCTTGATCTGAGCCGACTTAGCCGGCCCCAGCCCTGGCGTCTCCTGTAGCTCGTAGGCGTTGGCTCTGGCCAGGCCGATCAGTCCGTGATATTTGGCCAGCAGACGACCGGCTGTGTGCAGGGCTACGGGCGTCTGGATGATGGCTGCGATCAGTTCTACGTTGGAGGCCGACCCCGCGCCATAGCGGTTGAGTCGGCTGACCGGCCGCTCGCTTTCAGGGAGTTCCCTGATCATAACCGGCCTCTGGTCGGGATCCTCAAGCGCTTCGGCCTGGATGAAGCTTTGCTGTGTAACGTTCATGGTTGCACCTCCTTCTATTTGGTAGGTAGATTCTTCAGGGTCATCATCCCAGCCGGGCAGGAAGTCATCAGGCCCGGCGGGAAAATAGAGACCCTCGAATTGGTATTCCTGGCATAGAGCAAGTAGGTCCTCCCGAGTGCTTACTCGTTGGAGATAACGTGGGAAGTCGTCGTGGTAGCGATAGAGGGCCTCGACGAAACAACTGGCACAGAGAGACTCAACCATACGCCAGTTGAAGAGGGTCGTCGTCGGCGTGTTACACTGGTCGCAGATGGTAGACGCGGTGGGGCAAGTCATGTCTGCGAGGAGAACTTTAGCCTGGGTCAGGTTCATGGGTACTTCTCCTTTCATCTCTTTTGATTAGAAGCTTATCGTCGCTATAGAAAGATTGTTCTCATACCCCCACTCGATAGTGAGCTCGGCGACACGAGCGTAGTGCTCTACGTCCAGCACCTCACGCAGGGTGCGGCAGGTGACCTCGGCGGTATCCACCCAGCGGGGAATGCGCCCGGTCATGTGGGCACCGATGATGGTCATCACGAACTTGCCTGTTGCAACGCGCTTACCCATGAGAATCGTCTCTCCTCTCAGCGGTATAGAGCGTCGCGCCGAGTGCGACGTAACGCTGAGCTACGTACTCGAAGGGGGCATGTTGGTAGGAACGGTAGCCTCCTTCGGGCTCAGGATCGTAGAGGAGGTCGGGGCTGGGGAGCTTGAATACCTCTTTGATGCGGTCTTCGGGGATGGTGGTGAGGTCAATGACAGGGATACCGAGGAGTAGGCAAGCCTGGGGAATGGCGTCATCGAGGCCGGGCCGCTGGCTCTGCAGCCGTTTGCGTTCGCCGTAATGCAGGGTCCAGCCACCCCAGGCGTTGATCAGGAAGCCGCCACATTCGAGGGCTGCCCGTAGTCTTCTAACGTCGTCGCGGATCTGAGTACGCTCCCGCCTGCGGGCCTCTTCCCTGCGGCCTGCTTTTCTGAGGTGACGGTGATACCACCACCTCCTGGCGCGGTCGTTGAGGATGCTATACAGTTGCATTTTCATGCTGTTTTCCTCCCTGGGGCTCTATGGCAATCTCGGCCAGGATGCCAGCCATGCTATCTGGCACCGGCTGGTAACGGCCAAGCGGTTCTCCATTGCGGTGCAGAGCCTGGTTGTTGTGCTGATTGTAGGAAATGTCCATCGCCCTGCACCACAGCCGAAAGGCCTGGAACGATGGAAAGAGTAACGTGACCTGGTACGTCTGTTCTGTGTACATGTGTATTATCTCTCTTTCTTTGACATAATAGTTGGCAGGAAGGAGGCTCCCTTGCCCTGCCCGTTGCTGCCGGGCGATAGCCCTGCCGGTGCCTCTCTAGGGTCTCGCTGGGCTGGCGAAAGTGACACTCAAGGGCTGCTCCTGAGTTGGGATGGTGCCCCCCTGGAAGCGACGGAGGCGCTGTAGACGAGTGCGCTGGGGGGCACCGGCGGCGGTCTCGACGTGGCTGGAGCACAAGGGAGCAAGCCGCACCGGCACCGCAAGCCGGTGAACAGCGCCCCCAGATTTTTGGCTCTGAAGGGAACGAAGGTAGCAACAGCACGCTGCAAGCGCGCCGCTGTTTTCCCTTCCCCCACTCGTACACTCCCCCTCTCTTCCCGCTTTACTGCCTTTCACCGGCGCCCTTGACGAGCTCGAAGGCCCACTCTAGACACCCATCGGTAGGCTCGAAGCATCGGGACTGCACCAGCGTGTGCATGTCTCTGACCAGGTCGTCGGAGTTCTCGAACATCTCGAAGGCCCACTCACAGCACCAGTCGGTGGAATAGAAGCACTGGGTCTGGGCTATGGTGTAGATTACCTCGTCGCCCTTGACTGAGGGTATTACTGACTGTTTTGTTGCCTGCGTGTCCGATGCTACTGCGCAGAGGACCGTCGTGGCCGTGCTGACTGCCAGCAGCAGGCAGATGTAGACGAACATCCTCTGGCGGCGGATCCTCCGCTTGATGAAGTAGTCACTGCTTAGCTTGTACATGATTGAACCTCCTTATGTAATGGGTAGCCCACGTGGGGCTTGAATCCCAGGTCCTGGTAGACCTGGCGTGCCTGGGCATAGGGGATCGGTGACTGGTGGTGACTGAGCACGTCCCACAGTTGCCAGTCGGTGATGCGGCCACCCAGGTAGAGGGCTTCGACCACCGCACACCGGCTGGCTACGCTAAGACAGCTCAGCCATCTCCACCATTCACGATCGTTGAAACTGGGCATGTAGAACCTCCTCGAGTCTTTGATTGAACTTCCTGGTCTCACTGATACAACCAGCGTCTCAAGTTGAACATGAACGGAAAATCGAGTTTCACTCGTTTCCTGGACGGTCGTAGTGGTTTCCACCCCAGCAGGCGGAAGATGGGGTTAGGTTCTTCCTCGTCGGGTTTGGTGGTTTTCTCCTGCCACTGCGACGGTGATACGAATGTGCGCCGAGATTCCTTCTCGGTGGGGCTGGTAGCTCCTTCCACCCACCGCCAGGCGGAGGCCCACACGCCGGCGCCAGCCACCACCCAGCGGCCCTGGCCCAGCGACGGGAAGTCGCCCACCGTGCAACCGAGGCCGAAGACGACGACGGGGATACCACTTTGGTGAGCAAGCTTCACGGCGTACCATGCCTCCGACGATTTGTCTGAGGTGTCGGTGACGAAAGCCACCAGGCCCCGACCTTCACCCGAGGCCTGTACCGTAGCCACCATTGCTGCCGAGCGCGTCTTTAGCCGACGTTCCAACGGCAACTCGGGGGCGCCGCCGGCCAGCCAGTTGATCTTGATGTGATGCGCAACGTTGGCGTTCCCAGGCGCTTCCGCAGCCCTGGCTACATTCTGGAGTAAATCTTTAGCTGAGTGCTCCCACTTGCCGTGGCCCTGACGGTCGAAGGTGGTGAAGACCTGGAGTGCCGGCACACGAAAGCCCCATCCCATGGTGAAGCAGGCGCGTAACGCTGCCCAGCTTGCGTCCGTCGCGCCCGTGACTGCGACGTCTCGGCCAGCGTGCGCCACAGTGTGCACGACGTGGGTGATGAGCTTGCCCCAACTCCAATGCACGTAACGTGATCCGCAGAATCCTACTAAAGCCATTTGTGTCACCTCCTTTCTTAGTTGTTATGTAATCTGGGGATTTCCCCATTTTCCACTGCCGATAGGCAGTCAGGCTTTCCACGTTCACCTGGTTGGAATGACAAAAAAAAGCCCCAAGTCCTGGGCTAGAGGACTTGGGGCTTTCTGTTTGTATCTGCGTTCTATGGAGTACCGTACACGACTTTGTGTCCGTTCCAGGTGAGGCACAGGTCGTAACGCCCGGTTGGAATCGGGGTCTCTGTGCTGATCAGCCCCAGCGTGCGGTCGCCTACCAGGGCCAACTGGCGTACCTGGTCGTTGAGCGTGGTGGTGGTGATGATCACCGTGTATACCTGCCCGCTGAACGATGCCAGTTCATCGGCGTACTGATGGTACTGCAGGCCAATGATAGAGACCTTGTCGGGTGGTCGCGGCGGTTCCTGCAACCGGGCGATCACCTGCCCCGGAAAAGCGTGGAAAGCCAGGCTGCCCACACCCTGACTGCTCTTGCGGTGAACGGCGTGCCAGATAGCGGCCGCCCATTCCGCCGGGTCTTGGCAGTTGTTGGCCCATTCCTTCAGCGTATCGAGAATGGGTGTGAGGCCATCGGGGGCGTCGGAGTCGATCGCCTCGGCTACCAGTCGAGCATAGCGGCGGTTCAGCTCCCGTGCCATTTCCGTGTGAGCGTCTTCGGGTGGGAAGAGCGACGCGAATGTCTCGATGGGTGCAGCTCTGTGGGCCGGAGGCTCCCAGGCGCGTGCCACCCGTCTGGCCAGGTAGGAGATGGTGTCGGTGGCCTCCCCGTCTACTTCGATAGGTCGGTCCGAGAAAGCCTCGCGGCTCCTGCGGTCGGCCAGCCAGGCAACGGGTCTCAACTGCTTACTGACGGCCTCGATCTTGTCCAGGTCGTGGTGAAGGTCGTACTTGAACTTGTCTACCGCGACCTGGAGCTCCAGCGCCAGTTGGTCTACCAGGTCCAGCCGTCCCATGGCGTTGGCCTGAGTGATGAAGTGGGTGATCAGGCCCACCATGTTGTCCACGTTGTCCATCGCTACCTGGGGTAGCCTGTCCCAGGTGGATGCACGGCGGGCCTTGACCACATCTACCTTCGGTGCCTGACGGGTCTTGCGCCAATGGCGGATCTCGGCGGTCATGGCCGGGAACTGGTTGGCGGGCAAAAAGTCGAAGTAGTCCCCGTCGAAGTCGCCGGCCACCAGCTTAGCCGTGGCCTGGCTCATCCAGACCACGCCGTGGTGAGCGCGGTGTTCTCGCTTGCGGACGTTGCGCCACAAGCGGACGTCGGCCCATGACCGAACGGGGTAGCGGAAGGCGATCATGGGACCGTATGGCAGGTCGGGCGTGCTGATGCAACCCGTGGGAAGCGAATCGTCGGGCAATCCCTGCAAGCCAGTGGCCTTCAACCCGCCTCCCAGTGCCAGGTGCAGCCAGTGCCGCCGCAGCATCTGGGTGATCCCTCGCACGACCCAGGGGTGAGAGTTCAAGCGGTCGTGGACGTCTGCGGTCAGGATGTGGATCATCGCGGCGTCTGTCTTGGCTTTGTCGAGGCGCAGCAGCTCTACGGCTGCCTGCACCGACCGACCGGCCATAAGCAATTGAGCGATGCCCTTCTCTACGTGGGGCATCACGTCATGCTCAATGGCACGCTTGCTGAACCATTGCAAGACTGTGTAGGACACCTTCACCTGGAGCTTCTTCGACCAGGCTGCGGTGCCCAGTACGGCGTTGTGCCAGTAGTGCATCCCACGAGCTGGCTTCTCGGCGGACTTGAAAGCCGACTGAGGAATGATGAGGTCGGCGTTCATCGAGGCAGCCCAGGGCGCGTAGGTGATCATCGTCCCCTTGGCCAGGTACTGATCGGCCACCAGGCGGAACTGAGCCGCTCGGTCAGCGCAACCGAAGCACACCTCGGCGGTGGCGGCGTCGAGCTTGGCGTGACAATCGCCCGTGCCGTACTCGCCGTCCTCTACCACGAGCACGCGCAGCCCCAGGTGCTTGGGCGGCTTGACGCAGTCGGAGAGCAGGTTGGGGCCGTAGGCCATCGTTTGCTCCGGCGTCTGCCAGAAGCGGTGGGCCACCTGGCGGTCAGTAGCAATGAACTCCCCTTGCTTCTTGGCCCCGGTAGCGAAGTCGAGTTGCAACCCGTTGTGCCCCTGGGCCAACCTGGTCTCCATGTCCTCGCGGTCGGCGATGTCCCTGCTGACTGCAAGCACTTCTATCCTGACGTCGGGATACAACGACTGGAGGATCGAATTGCGGAACGGTACTTTACAGTCGAACGGACCATCGAGTAAGTGATGCTTGGGTGCGAGTAAGACTGTCATTTCAAAACCTTTCAGGTGCGGGCCTCTCTCCCCGCGAGTCTTCGCAGATCAAACAATGCAGGATAGCCTTCTACTGCTCGGCTCGGAGCATGATGGCTTCCTCGTACGTCATCTCGTTTTGCTCGCAGAGACTGATGAACCTGGGTAACGTGGGCTTATCGGGATCGTACTCGCAGGTGCAGTAATCCAGAGGAGATCCACACCCGTGGCAGATGCCATTCGTCAGGTTTCGGGCGTCGGAGAGCGACCACCGCGCAAGCTGGTCTACGCGCTCGTTCAACTTGTCGCCTGAGTGTGCACGTACTTTTACGAACCGAACGTCGTGGGTCTTGCACAAAACGTCCAGTTGCTGAAGGAGAGCTAAGTTCCGCTTGCGCTTCCAGCCATTCATGATACCGATGACGTACTGGCTATCGGTGTACACTGTGACTGCGCACGGCTCCTTCAGCGCTTCTAAGCCGCGTATCGTGGCCATGATCTCCATACGTTGGCTAGTCGTGTCTAGTTCGTGGCCGCGAATCTCGCGCTCCCAACTGCCGCAGCGGAGGATGCAAGCCCAGCCACCAGGGCCGCGCCCACCGTCGCCGCTACCATCTGTCCAGATCTGTACCGTCCTCATGTTCTTAACCTCCAATGAGTTTGCGGGCCTCTCTCCCCGCGAGTCTTCGCACTGGAACGTCTTCAGCCACGCTGTCTTGCCTAGCTCAACTGCAAAGTCATACGTGGCCTTCGTGCCCCGGCTCTCGCCGTTCCAAACAGCCAGGCACATGCTGCACTGCTCGGCCATGTACCGATCACGCTGGATGTATGAGCCTTGGCGCTGGATCACCTTGCAACTCGGTGTCCGCCGCCGCAGCCGATTGTACGCTCCAACGACTGTGCAGGTCACACCCAGGCGATGGCACTCCTGCATGACTGCTTCGTCAACACCTGAAGCATCGCCTACGATGACCTCGTAGTCGAGCTGGTGTGCTCGCTGTACAGCTCTACGTGCGTAGGCGAGACCTGCCTCAGTGATGTCACGGCTACCGGTGATGAGTAGCAGCTGCGTCATGGCAACACCCTCTTTCACATAACGGTCGCGCAACTTGCCAAGATCTGCGCGCTGCGAGCAACTGGGACAACGCACCGTCCACCGATCTGCACGATGATCCAAGACATGACCACACTCACACCTAATACGAAGCACGTTGATTTGAGGCGTCCAATAGGCTGATACGATTCGCATTACAGTACCTCCTTATACGCTCGCAGTAAACATCGGATAAAAGCACTATTACGGCCTACGCCCTCCCAACGGCTGCGTCCGCCTATGGTATGGCTGCAGCGTTCCAACCAAGTAAGACCACCACTATCTGCTATGGTCTCCGCTAAGATAGGATACTGCTCAAGCTTAGCTATGATCACCTCTACCATCAGGCACTCCCTCTCAGCAAAGCTCAACCAAGGGCCGCTGCGCTTCACGCTCTGATATGCAGCTTCAGCGTCCGCATACCGCTTATTACGAAACGTTACAGGGTAATCATGCTTCAAATTACCTTTACGTCTCGCTAATACCGTGGGATTAGTAAACACCGCCAAGCGCTTACTCCCGCTCCAAATGTTCCCAGGGCACAATTTCATGATACCCTCACCTCCAATTCTGGTCTAAATTTCTTGATCAACTTTGCAACCAAGTAGCGATGGCAAAAACCCGTCTTCTCCCAACAGCAGAGATACGCGTCCTGGTCACCTAGCGAATCCAGCCACCTCTTCACTGCCGGCCACCGCTGCACCATCAATTTGCGATACTTGGCAGTGTACTCCGCTTCACTGATCCTCCTTGCCTTGTAGTCCTTCACCATATCCCAGGTTGGTGTCAGACAGCTCACCGTTGCGTGCACTCCCACGTTGCCTGGATGACTCAATGCAATAGAGTACACCTGCCCGCGTCGAAACTTTACTAATGGTAAGTTCCCGAAAGCTGTGATGGTAATCATTTGCGATATCTCCTTTCATTTTTTTTCGCACCCTCCACGCACTACGCGGGGCCCCCAAAATGTCAAGAGCAAGATCCAGCCGACACCATGATGTCCGGCCTGCCAGTAGAAAAAATTCGAAAAGATAAGATGGTTTTTTTCTACTGTCAGGCCGTTCCTATGCTATCGGCTGGTCGATGTCAAGGGAAGTGAATGGCATCTTACGAACCTTAAAATTTTAAGCGGAGCTGGTGGCGGGACCGGCCGAATCTAAAATTGGAACGGGTGATTGGCGAGAATGTAATGTCCGGCCTGCCAGTAGAAAAAATTCAAAAGAAAATAAAATGGGTTTTTTCTACTGTCAGGCCGTTCCTGAAGCTCGCCAGAATCGCCCGTTCCTCTCCCAATCGGCTGGCCCGACAAAAATTTTAAGGTTCGGTCGCCATTCACTTCCCACTCTTGACGTTTTGGGGTGCGTGGTATAATGTGGAGGTGAAAAAGCTGGGGGGGAGTCCAGAGGGGCGGGGGCACATCCCCCCCTCTGCTGGTCGCCGATGCCTGGTGCATGGGGACGGTTTCTCCTTGAGGAGCACTTTATGAAAATTTGGAGGGGTGGCGGCTTCTGCTTTTTCGCCACCCCTCCAAGTTTTCACGCAGCTTCGCTCATGGAAACCGTCCCCATAACTAGAGCTTCGGCGACCAGGTTATTAAGCGGTTGCGGGTGCGGATGGGGGCGGCCTCTGCTTTTTCGCCCCCGTCCACACCCTCAACCGCTTCCTTTAAAAGTCATGTGACGATGCATTAGGAAGGCATAGTGTCTTGTCCGAAGGGGATGCCGCGTTAGCGGAACTAAGAGCTCCTGCAATTTTGTTCAACTTACTTATCCGTCTCACCTCGCAATGTAAGGGCGGCATCCCCTTCGGCCTCGTAGCCATGAAGAGAGTGAAGCCTGCGCACCGCAGCTTGATGCGCTTGGAACAGGGGAGGTAAGGGGGATGAAACCTTGTCGTCATGGTCTAACTGTTTTGAACCATCATATCTGGCCATCGCGCTTTCGAGGCCGGCTTATTCGTCAGGCCGCCGCTTCCTGTTTTCAGGCCGGCGACAAGAGCGGCCAGGCGCGCACGCTCTCAGACACCAGCTCGTTGGCAAGAGCGGCCAGGTATGCACGCCCTCAGACACCAGCTCACCAGGGCCCAAAACAAGACGTCCCACCAAAAGCGGCGGGGGAAGAAAGACTTCCAGCACTGTGTTACCACAGCTACCGTCGTGGACGGAATAAACGAGGGGTGGGTCCGTCCGACCAGCCAGGAGGCCGCCCTCGATGGCTTACCGAAGCCACCAGGTAGGGGCAGGGGACGTAGAGAGGAAGCGATTTTCCCATCCCGCCCGGCCTGGCCTGAAGCGGAGGAGTCAGGATCACCGCCGCAAATCGGAGAGGGGGGGAAGAAGGGATGGGTTGATCCACCCGCGTGGATGACCGTCTCTTTTGGTCAACCTGGCTCAACTGTGTCAGTGTCCACCGTTCAGGAGATGACGATGAGGGGAGCGTAGCGGGGCGCGCCGGCTACGAAGAACAGGTGGTGCTGGCAAGGTCAGCCATCGTGCTGACAGGGATGTACGCCCCTTTACCGCAGGCAAGGCGAGAACAGGCAAAGAAGTGTGAATG
>Ga0315537_1001596_pt1 | contig 17712 bp, 11 predicted proteins | sample SalMarSW160270MG_FD_203091 | JGI IMG/M metagenome (GOLD analysis project Ga0315537, IMG submission 203091) | Salt marsh sediment microbial communities from the Plum Island Ecosystem LTER, Massachusetts, United States - Salt Marsh Sediment SW1602-70 ... | reverse complement strand
GTTACGCAGCATGGGTGTGGAGAACAAGGTCGGATTCTTTCTTCACACTCCTTTTCCCGCACTGGATATCTTTATGAAACTTCCCTGGCGGACGCAGATTCTAGAAGCTTTGTTGGATTATGATGTAGTCGGCTTTCAGACTCGACGTGATAGAAACAATTTCGTCTATTGTATTGAGACTATGCTCAAGGGCCTTCAAGTCGATGCGAGAAAACAAGTATCTACGATGACAACTCCGAGACGAGAAATTGGGATTGGCAGTTTCCCAATTAGCATAGATTTCAACGACTTTGCTAGACAGGCGAAATCACCAATTGTAGCGGGGGCTGCCAGACAATTGCGTGAGTCAATGCCAGATCAGCGGATTGTACTTGGTGTGGATCGGCTGGATTACTCCAAGGGAATACCAGAAAAATTGAAGGCGTTTAGGAATGCTCTGGAGCGCTTTGATGAACTACGCGGCAAGATAACACTGGTTCAAATTGTCGTGCCTAGCCGAGAGGATATTCCTGAGTACCAGACGCTCAGATCTGAGATTGAGGGATTGGTCAGCGAGATTAATGGGATATTCACACAACCTGGGTGGATACCAGTCCACTACATGTTCCGTAGTATGGAACGAACCGAACTTCTCGCATACTACCGTGCTGCCGACATTGCTCTAATCACCTCCTTAAAGGACGGAATGAACTTGGTCGCTAAGGAGTATTGTGCAGCCAACGTAGATAAGAGCGGGGTATTAGTGCTCAGCGAATTTGCCGGTGCAGCCGCCCAGTTGCGTATGAGTTCTCTACTAGTCAATCCGTATGACATCGAAGGCGTAGCCGAGGCAATCTACCAGGCATATGATATGAGTATGGACGAACGGCGATGGCGAATGCATAGACTTCGCAAATCTGTGGCGAGACGTGATGTCTTTTGGTGGGCGGACTCCTTCTTACAGGCTGCTACTGCTCGACAGCAGACAACTTAGGGCTCCAGAGCTGCTCATTCCAGTTTCAACGGTTTCTACAGTGATCCACGGCTTCCATTGCGATTTAGACTTTACTATCCGTAGGCATCACCCAGGTAAACATCAAGCCATTTTCGTGTAACAACGCATGTTGACTCATCAGGTCTATAGTCTAATCCATAGTGTCCATCGATCTAACATCACTCCCGTAAAGATGGAGAGAGGGAGAACCAGGGGGTAGGCGTTATGGGAGAGTGGCGTACTTCTTCCGATACCTGTGTATATTGCCGCTGGCTTTGCTAACAGGTACCTAGCGTGGTTCTGTACCTATTAGTGACCGGGAGGCTGGCTTATACATTCGGTCGGTGTATTCCTTGAGCATCCGCCGCGCACAAAAAGCGGGTATGATAGAGCGAATTGACTCCTTGACACAGTGTATCCAGCCTTTGGGCACACCGTTTAGATCTCGAGAGTAGTAGAGGGGTACGATTTCTTCTTCTAGGATTCGGTAGAATGCCCCGGCATCCACCCCGTCTTCATCGCTTGGCTTAGATGTGTCAATATTGTCACCAAGTACCCAGCCATTAGAGCCGTTGAATCCCTCGTACCACCAGCCATCAGGTACGCTCAAATTAAGCACACCGTTTAACGCTGCCTTCATGCCACTGGTTCCACAGGCTTCACGTAACGTGCGTGGAGTATTTAGCCAAACATCTACTCCTTGAACCAGATAGTGGGCCATGTGCATGTCATAGTCTTCAACAAAGGCTATTCGACCTTGTAAATCCCTGTCAGTAGCCAGGGTATAAACCTGATGGAGAAGTTGCTTAGATGGGAAATCAGCAGGGTGAGATTTACCAGCGAATATAATCTGAACAGGATATAGTTCGTTGTTAAGCAGACGCTTTAACCGTTCAATGTCCCGAAAGACTAATGTTGGCCGTTTGTATTCTGTGAAACGGCGGACAAAGCCGATAGTCAGTAACTCGGGGTCGAGCAGCACACCCAGCGCCAGGATCTGTTTCCAGGGCACATTATCTTTCAACCATCGACTTCGCATACGCTCACGAATAGCACGCACCATTTTGCGCTTCAATTGCTGACGAACTGCCCAGAGCTCACTGTCGGGGATATCGGAGGCACGTTCCCATAGTCTAATGTCATCGTGTTCCGCTATCCATTCTCTGTTCAAATACCTCTCGTAGAGCGAGCGTAGTTCTGGAGCAACCCATGTTGGTACGTGTATCCCATTGGTGATATGTGATATGGGCACTTGCTCTTCTGGAATCTGTGGCCAAAGCACATGCCACATCCGCTGGGTAACCTTTTCGTGAAGCTGGCTCACAGCACAGCGCTGGTTAGCCATTCTCAAAGCGAGCGCTGTCATATCGAAGGTTGAGGCTCCGGAGTCAGCTCGACCTCCAAGCTGCAAGAATGTCTCCCGATCGATGCTCATGGATTCCCAGTAACCTTTTAAGTACTTCTCCACCAATTCTACTGGGAAAACATCGTGACCGGCTGACACCGGCGTATGGGTAGTAAAGACGGTCGTTGCCCGCACCCGGTTCATGGCTTCAGCAAAAGAGGCTCCTTTTGTCATCTCTTCAAGAGTGCGCTCTATCATCATAAAAGCGGCGTGCCCCTCGTTAGCGTGCCAGACAGAAGGGTTTATACCTAGTGTTCGGAGGATACGTACCCCGGCTATGCCAAGTATAATCTCCTGTTGCAGACGTAAGTCTTCGTCAGCAACATAAAGCCGTGCCGAAAGTCCCCGATATTGCTCCGGGTTTTCTACAAGATCGGTATCGAGCAAATAGATGTTGGTGCGCCCTACCCGTACCTGCCACACCCCAACGGCTATAGCAACATCACCTAGCTGAACTTTGGTTAAAGCTGGTTGACCGTCGGGAGAAAGCACTTGGCTAATGGGTGCTTCATCAAAATTAAGATCCTGATAGATCTCAACTTGACAGCTGTTGGGGTCAAGACAGAACTGTTGGTGGAAATACCCTTGAGGGTACATGAACCCAACTGCGACTAACGGCAGGCCAAGGTCACTCGCTTCCTTACACACATCACCAGCCAGGATTCCCAACCCACCGGCATAAATAGGGAGGGAATTATGTACTGCAAACTCCATCGAGAAGTAGGCAACGGGGTCATGTTGCCAGTCAGGATGGTTGGTGGCGAACCAGTGAGTCGAATTTGACATATCGGCGTCGAAGATTGTCATTACGGAGTCATATAGAGCAAGAAAATCGGCATCAGTAGCTGCCTCTTGCAATCTGTCTGGAGAGATCTCGTTTAGCTGCTGTATTGGGTTGTGCCCGCTAAGTCTCCAGAGGGAGCGATCTAGAACACGATACAATTTGCGTGCCGGCTCGTGCCAGCTCCACCACAAGTTGTTGGCAAGCTCATCAAGCCTGATGATGCGTTCCGGTAATTTCGTAAATGTCATGTATAATTTCCCCTTTGTGTGCCGCGAGCGTATTGTCAAGATTATACTCTATCTGGGTGCAGATAAACTAATCTGTTGGCTTTCTACGGGTTAACATTCCATCGTCAAGCGCAACGAGTTTGCACATTCGTCAGAATTGTTCAACGTGTTTTGGGGATGATGTCGTCATGTTGGATGGTTGCACTTAATAAGCTATCGTGCAAGGCTCTTACAAAGACTGAAGCATATTTGTTCCCGGTGCTTGTCCTTACCTTCTTGCTTGAGACAATGCCCCTCTTGACCCCAACCATCCGAAACCACCCCTGCAGATAATGGCCTGCAGTTGGTGAGAGCACTTCTCCTGTGAGCCTCGGGGCCCACATAAACGACAGAAGTCATGATGTTAGTTCAACCAGTCGCTGGTTACTTGGAGAGCCTTCATACTGCACCTTGGAGCTACTGACTAACTTTTCAATACGCTGTGCAGCGTCTCTCTCAACTCACTCATTTTGTACGGCTTGGCTACCATGGCACTAAATCCGTGTTTCTTGTATTCTGCCATTACCGGGTCATTGGCATAGCCACTGGAAACAATCCCCTTAACCTCAGGGTCAATCTGAAGTAGCTTCTTCATGGCCTCCTCACCACCCATGCCCCCTGGTATGGTCAGGTCAAGAATAACTGCGTCAATTGGCTGCCCTGATTCTTTGGCTTCAGTATACCGGTCTATTGCTTCGGCACCGTTCTTGGTAAGTACTACCTCATAGCCGGCTCTGGTGAGCACATCATCAAGAAGTTTTCTAATAATCTCTTCATCATCCATTACCAGAATTCTGCCTTTGCTCTGGGATGGGCTTTCTTCTACAATCTTCCTTGCCTTGCGAGGCTTCCTTTTTGTGCTTGGAAGGTAGACGTGGAAGGTGGTACCGACACCAAGTTCGGATTCAACTGTGATATGGCCACCGTGGGCCTTAATGATTGAATAAGCGGTTGTCAGCCCCAGCCCACTTCCCTTGTGCTTGGTGGTGAAGTAGGGATCAAATATCCGGTTAATGTGCTCTTTCGCTATGCCGATTCCGTGGTCCTTGACCATAAGCTCAATATAGTTACCTCCCGGCAATAACAAAGCATTTTCTTTCCCGATAATGCGATTCGTGGCAGTTATCTCGATTATGCCACCTTGAGGCATAGCCTGGTCAGCGTTGATAACCAGGTTGTTGATGACTTGACCGATTTGCCCCTCATCAGCTTCAACTGCCCCAAGGTCATCCGGCATAGAGGAGTTGCATCTGACGTTGGAGCCTCTTAAAGCAAAGGTTGTGGAGTCTTCAACCAATCGCTTGATAGAAAGTGACTTCCTGATTGGGGCTCCACCCCGGGAAAAAGTAAGCAGCTGCTGGGTCAAGGCCTTTGCCCGCAGGCATGCATTCTCCGCCTCAAATAACTCATCAGCCGCCCGGCTCGCCTCCCCAACCTCCCTATCCAACTTCGCCAGTTGAACATTGCCCAGGATTCCGGTTAGAAGGTTGTTGAAATCGTGGGCAATACCACCAGCGAGGATGCCTAGCGATTCCAGTTTGTCTACCTTTATCTGCTCCTCCTGCAGTCTCCGCAATTCGGTAATATCGCGGAAGACCATTACCGCGCCGAACATTCTGCCCTGTTCGTCATGAATAGGAGCGCCACTATCGGCAATCAACCGTTCCGTACGGTCTCTTGATATCAGCAGCGCGTGGTTAACCAGACCGACAACTCTACTCGTCTTGAGCACGTTTTCAACGGGGTTAAGAATTGGCTGGCGCGTCCTCTCATCGATAATATTAAAGACCTCCCTGATAGACCGGCCCACCGCTTCCTTCTGCGTCCACCCGGTTAGTTGCTCTGCCACTTTATTGAGCAACGTCACTCTTCCCTCCACATCAACCGCTATTATGCCGTCTCCGGTGCTGCTCAGGGTCACCTCAAGACGTTCCTTTTCCTGTGCCAGCTTATGCTCCACCCACAGCCTCTGTAATGACAAACCAATCTGGAGTGCCACACCCTCCAGCGATTTGACCAAATCGAGGGGCACCATATTTGTCCTTTTGTCAGCTATATGGATCAGCCCCAGTATTTTATCTCCCAGCTGGATGGGCACCAGCGCCACGGATTCGTAGCCATGCTCGTTACATACATTCCTCGTGGAACCCTTCTCTTCTTCTGAGACGGTGGCTAGAAAGGCCGTAGTACCATTCATGTAGAAAGAGCCGCCTTCGGTGTAATAGGGAAGGCCGGGGTTAGTGTCTCCCTTGATGACATTGACGCACATGCACTGGTGCAACTTAATGGAAAGTGGGCTCTCCGATTCGTAGAATTCACGGCTGAAACCCTCGTAGGCTTGGTAAGGGATGTTGCCTTGATTGTCCAGGACACGAATGCCTGCGGCATCGCAGCCGACGTAGTTACGTATTACCCGCACGAATTCCTTGAGGGTAGGATTCAGCTCGTTGCCAAGGTTAGCAATCTCCAGCAAGCTCCGGGTAAATTCACGCAACTTCTCATGCTGCCTGCGCTTGGTGATGTTATTGTAGAGCACCTGAAACTGCGGCTTGCCATTCCAGAGCACTTCCTTGCGGAAGACCTCAAGGTTACGAATTCCTCCGTTCTTGCACACGATGCTTATTTCATAATTTGATGGAACATACTCGCCCCGCTGCCTCTTCTCCTTCCTCACCTGGTGCTCAGCGTAACTCTCCGGGGTGTACATCTTTTGGCGGGGAGTCGTCTTTAGCTCTTCAACGCTGTCGTAGCCATAGATATCCAGGATGGCTTGATTGGCGTAAAGGAGCTCACCATCGGCGCTGACGATACGGATGCCCAGCGGGGAGGCATCCATGGAGCGGCGGAAGTTATCCTCACTTCTACGCAGTGATTCCTCCAGCCGCTTGGGCGTGGTGCTCTCCATCAGTTGCCACTTGTCCTGCCGTCTGATGAGGGCAAACTTGTGGTTGTTGACCACATCAATAACTTCCGCCGCACCGCAGCGGTCAAGGGAGTAAGTGCAGACGGCAATCATTCTGTGGTTGCCGATGACTTTGTTTATTTCTGCCTCGTATTCAGTGAACGCTTCCCAGTTCTTTGGCTCCAACCAGAAGGTATTCCCGGTGAGTCGAAGTCCACCGAGCCCTTTTTTAAGAGCCAGGTTCTCTTTTTCGAGCCAGCCTTGCAGCACTTCATCAGCATCGAATTTCCCTGATCTGGTATACCACTCACTGTAATCGAGAATCTCTAGCTGCCCCTTCTTAATGTAATCATCAAGGTTTGTTACCGCTTTCTTTAGTGCAGCCCTTGCTTCCTCAACCTGTAGAGGCTCCGAAGTGACCCACATACAGTACTCGTTACCCTCCAGGCCAGCCTTGAAGTAGGGAACCAAAATATCGGTCAGGTCTTTCTGAGTCTCGTAGAACTGGCAGAAATGCGTGCCCCAGGGAACGTGGCCGATGAGGTCAATGCCGCTGTTTATTTCCTCTCCGTTCATCTACGCTCACCTCCCACCCCGCATAGTCAAGCGTTTGACTCTGGTAAACATAATATAGACCTTGTGCAAAATCTAGTCAACGGTGGGTAAAACGGTGGGTAAAGATGAAGGGAAAAGTAGCCTGATATTTAAGTGTGTAACAGGAGGTCACACTTCGCTATTTTGTTCTACGTTCAGCAAAGTAACAGAATAAGCCAATGTAGCCTTGCAATGCACAAGCTGCCCGAGAGCTCAATCCACCCGGAGTATTCGGGCAGCTCTCCTCTTTCTTAATCTTACCGGTAAGAAGATGGCTAAGAAGACTGCCACACCAAGAATTGGCCCTGCTGGGGGCCAACTTATCCCCGACTGTTGCGCTTCTTCAGGTTTTACCGAAGGTGTAACGGAGGGCGAAGGCAGTGTCACGCCAGGAGTTGGTGCTTGGGGCTGGGACGGGACTTCAGCTACAGTTGAAGATGACGGTGTAATTGAACCAAGAACAGCGAAAACACTAAAATGGCTAGCCTTGACTGTGATACTGTGACCTGCCGGGTCAATAGCAAAGCCGAGATTAAACCATTCATTAGCATCCTGGTCATAGGAAGCGAAGACCATATCTTTTTCACTAACATCACCAGGCAATTCGCCAGGATCATATTTCCACATTAATTCTATCGGTGGATCAAAAGTAACACCTTGGCAACGTTCTGAACCAATATATCCTGCTAAATCGCAAACTGGGCTGACTAACTCATGACTGTCTGGCAAAGATGGCAGTTCCTGCAACAGACTCGCCGTGAGCTTACTCGGGACTATAGTACCGCAGTTAGAGCATCCGCTATGGCAAATTATCTTGGTGCCTCGCTCTAGTGTCAGGCTATATCCACTTTCTGGGTCAAAAATCACGTACGACCCAAAAAGAGTATTGTCGCTATATGTCACTCTCAGGGTTCTTGTTACGCCCAAAAGACTTGTCTCCAGACCATATGTCGGGACTCCGACACCGGAAGCTCCGTTAGCCGACACTTCGTTACCAGATGGTAATTCCTCAAGCAGGTAGTTTATGGTGAAAGAAACGCTGTCCCCCTGCGCATCGTTTTGTGGCTGTCCCGTTTCCGAGAATTCCCACTGCCAATCTAAGGCGATAGTTTCGCCAGGGTTAAGCGATATTATCTTGACATAGTTGGGGTCAGAGGGGTTTTGGGGAAGGCCATGAATTGTTGCTGGCAATTCTATGTTAGTCTCCAGCCTTTCATGTGAGAGGTAGAGTAACAAATAGTCGTCAAGTACGGCGCCATCGCCAGCATAGTCTACCTCTTCAATATCGCTTATCCAGATAGTGACCACCCCCTTCTTGCTACCAGCATTACGTAGCTCAACTGTCTTGATACCGCTGTCGCCGGGTTTGATGTTTCCTATGTTCCAACTGGTAGCCCCTTCACCACCAATCTCCAGGTTTACAGGCTCTTGAGCCTGTACCGGAGTTGGTAACAAGCCAACCAGAACTAAACCCATAATCAGGGCTAGAGCTATGCTAGCTCCATATGTAGCTAATTTATTAGACAACATGCCTCTTACCATTTGCTAATCCCATAACGTCACTGCCGTACAACAATATCAAAGCAATTTCTCTCTTCCTTAATAGTGATAAACCCTGATCTCGTGCAAGGTCGGTGTCTCCAAGCCATCTGAGGTAGTCAAGGTTGCCCGCCACTGCATATATCTCCCCGAAGGCAGCCCAGATGTTATTGGGCTACTTGCTAGCCCTAAATCAATCCAATCTGGTGAAGCATCGTCTTTGGCGAACAAAACATCGCTTGCCCTCACTTCGAAGGTTATGTCGGTGTTGCTATCTATTGTTTCGTCCCAGAACAACCCGTCCCATCCTGCTCCGACAACCCCGGTATCCAAAACTTGAGAGGCAATTGTGCCTAGAGAGAGATATTGGCCTTCCTCACTTCCCCAGCTTCCATTTACCGGTTCTGGATATACAAACTTCCGAATTGCAGTCCAGTCAATGTAAGTGTAGTCGACGTCAGGCATGGCGTTACTTCCTACTTGAACATTGAAGACGACTGTGAAGTCAGAAAAAGTATGACCTGAGTCTAGCCCGCTATCGAGCACATCGACCAAATTGCCATTGACGTAGAAATAGGCAACACCATCATTACCAGATTCTTTGGCTAGCCAAACAACCTCGCCGCCTGTAAAGTCACAAGGGTTATGTTCATCATATGAGCTCCAGTCTCGCACCCTGATTTTGTCACCCCAAGATTGAAACTCAAGATAGAAGTTGCCCCCCTCACCTCCCAGAAACCACCTTCTGCGGTCGGTCACTTCCGGGTAGTAGTTGATGGAATCGATACGGTACATTAACGCCCGGTCATTAGTCCAGACGCTGGAGGAGGTCCTAACTCCTCGCTTTAGCCAGGAACCCGAAGCCTCTTTTCGTGCTGTCAGCTTAAGTAATGAATTCTCAATGACCATCGAACCAACGGTATCACCATCTACTTCCCAGCCACTTGGCAGGGAATCTCCCGGGAAATCGGTAAACAAGTCGGGGAATGTATTAGCACCATTGCTAGTCGTCAAGGCTTCGCTATTTCCGTAGTAAACGTAGACGGTTGCGTTTGAGCTACTTAAGTCATGAGCAACTTTGACCCAGAAGGTTGCTTTATCACCTTCAGTGTATGATTCCATCCAATAATCGAGTTCTGTAGTACCATCGCTATCAGTGAACCTTATATCTCCAAAATCATCTTCGCAATGATCACTTAAGTAGACATTCTCACCCGTGTCTATACCACTTCCCTGGTATACGATAAGCCGAACTTGGTAGTTTACTCCTGCACCCGAGGTACTTTGAATAATATGGCTTTTTCGATATTTCCAAGCGGTGTCATACCAGCCGGAAACAGAAGCCACTTTCACATCTCCTGTCTCTGATGAGGTGTCGACCTGACTTAAAACACCAGCTTCGAAGTCTGTTCGGGTGGTTTGCACCCATGTATTGGAGGTCCAAGCCTGAAAGCTGTTACCACCGGAACTCTCTAGATCAACGAAGGAGCCCCTGGTAACTCCAACGCTGCCAACCAGGAGGACTATTACCAAGCTCATCATCATAGCAAGCCACTGCTTACCTCTCATCTCACTACCCTATCCCGTATCTTCCTTCTACCTGTTTCTCAGTAAGTACGCGCCGGATGTTTCTTATCTCCATAACCACAATAACAAGGCCAGGTACACAGAGGAGCAGTATGAATCCCAGAGGAGTCTTACTAAACTGACTGACATAGCCAAGATAGGGCACATGAAAGCAGACTTTTCCCATCACATTTTGAGCCGGTACGGTAAAGGGGTCGACATCCTCATTAGCATCCCCTTTTGTCTGGAAGCGGAGTTCTGAGCCTTTTTCCACAGATACTACCCTATGGGTTGTCGGTATCTCACTGAGGGGAGAGTTGAAGGTGATAATGTCTCCCACCTCCATTGTTTCAGCCTCTACAGGACGTGTCGCTATGATACTACCTACCTTGATTTCGGGCTCCATGCTGCCAGAGAAAACGGCATCCACCCTCCAGCCAAAGCGCGGCGCCAAAAAGGTAAATACCGCTGCCGCTATCAGTATGACTAGAACAGTAGTCCCCAGATTACTGGCTGCTTTCTTCATTCCATGTTCCTTCTTTATCCTGAGGCAGGAACGATATCCTGCACCTTACCGTGGTTCTCAAAACACTCAAGACATTTGCCGTGGTGGACCTTTTGACCCCGCCACGCTTACAAAAAGCAGGAGACCCTAATCAGTCTGCTGCAGCAACTCAAACTCGATATCGAAACCGGCACTATCACTCTGAATCTCGTTTTCCACGCCACTGTCTATACTCCATTCAATGCGAACTGCCTTGTCGCTGCCACTCCCGTAGTTGGCTGCCATGGCGTAATCAGAGAGCTGCTCGCCAGCCAGCCCCGGCTTCACAAAGCCCTCGTAGATTAGGGTATCAGTGCCCGCGTCATATGTATTGTTGTCATTCTCGTCGATGTATATAGTTAGTGAAAGGACCTCGGCGAGCTCACCATCGGTACCAGGTGACGCAACCGTGCCGTCTTCGCCTGGGTCAGCTTCCTCCGGTTCGTTGACACCATTTTCGGCATCGACTATGTTGGAGAATGTGACGTCCAGGGAGCCGTCCACTGACCCATCATTCTTGAGCAGCCAATCGTAGCTCCCGCTATCCCCGCCGTAGGTGTCTGATACCGTAATTGTTTCCGTGAACGGGTCAGCACTTCCCACTTTGAGATTGAGTGTTCCCGCGGTGAATTCGTTCCCCGCGCTGGACTCGGTGTCGTTAAAGTAGGCGAAGACCCCAGTCCCGATAAGGGCGCCGACCACAGCAATGATGACTATGCTTAACAGTATTCTCCTTTTCATCTTTCACTCCTTTCAAAGTTGATCTGCAGGTGACGTTTCTTGTTATGTAACTGTCTACATTTCAAACTCCTTGCCTCTGACTGAAAATATCCTTCTCCGACCGGCAAAAGCCGCCTGCGGGCAGAATTATGGCTGCTACTGTGTGGTCCCATTCAAGGTGGTCTCGCATCGGTAGTTCCGGGTGGATGGTGTATTCATTGCACCTCCCTACTCTACGTCTCGTAATATAACCGCCTTCTTCCAGATCAGCGATTATTTTGTGGACCCCTGGTACGCTGAGACCAGCATCCCGGGCCAATGTCTCGATTGTGCATCTGGGACTCCTTGCCAGGTAGCGAAAGACTCGCCCGTGGTTCGAGAGGAATGTCCAATTGCCTTTGCTCAAACTTTTATCCTTTCCGCCGTCAGGTAAACCACATTAACAATGATGAAACATATCTACTGCGATGTATCTATTGTATTTGAAGCTTACAACCCGGTACCCAAAATGAGAATCACGCATAAGTGGGTTGGGAATAATACTTTCGTCCTCCCCAGAATGGGGCAGAAGCTTTGGTAGCGTGGCGGCACCTTCGAACTGGCGCGTGGCGGAATCTTACGTTCGAAAGGAATTCACATGAATTTCACCCGGCTATGCGGGAAATCACTTAAGTGTGGGATGATCTGCCTCGTTTCTAGGCACCGCTAGCAGCAGAGTGTAAAAGAAACAAGAAACCAATTAATGGCGTCACGAGACAAGTGGACGTAGCTGGTTTGCGCTGAGTCTGTGGATAGCTACTCAAAGAGACTCAAGATAGCTGTAATCTTCCTATTGAGATCTACCAGATCAATCGGTTTTGTAACAAGCGGCAGTTTGAACACTGAAACAAATGTAGCACTATCTGGCGACAACACATCACCGGTTATTAGAATGACTTTGGCCAATGCCTTGGCATCGGTTTCCTTAAGTGTTCGGCACAGTTCGATACCGCTCATTGACGGCATCCGTATGTCTACTAATATGGCGGCATAGCTACGATCCTTGATCCTCTCAAGTGCCTCCGGCCCACTCTCGGCGACATCAACGTGATAGCCCCAGTCTGTAAGTACCCGGTGCAAGAATCCCCTTACGTCTGCCTCATCGTCGACAACCAGTACCCTCGCTCCCAATGCCCTGCCCAACTTCTGAATCTGGCCAGGCTCCTCGGATGCGCCGTGTTTTGCAATGACTGGCAGTTCGATGAGAAAGGTGGCCCCTCTACCAAGCTCGCTTTCTGCCCAAATTCGGCCGCCGTGTTGGGTAATGATACCGTAGGAGATACTTAGGCCAAGCCCGGTGCCCATGCCGATAGGTCTAGTGGTGAAGAATGGCGTGAACAGCCTCTGCATATTTTCTGCAGATACGCCTGGTCCGTCATCCTGGAAAGATATTCGCACCCACTCACCAACCGTTTCGGTTGACACACGAAGTCTGCCCTGGCCATGGGCCAGACTCATTTCTGTTTCCGCATTCACTACTATGTTGAGAAAGACCTCGGTCAGCTGTCCGCTGTCTGCCAGAACCTCAGGTAGGTCAGGAGCAAAATCGGTCTCCACTTCTATCCCGCCGGTCTGTAGATGATAGGCTCTTAGTCTGAGGGCGTTCTCTGCTATCTTGTTGATGTCGGTGCGCCTTCGGAGCGGCTTGGACTGCCGAGCAAACACTGACAGGCGTCTGACGATAGCAGCAACTCGCTTGGCACCCTCATTAATGATTTCCAGGTCCTTCTTTATTGCCTCCGGCAGCTCTCGGCTCATTAGCAGTTCGGAGAAACCAACCACGGAGGTTAGAGGGTTGTTTATCTCATGGGCGATTCCAGCAGCCATCTCACCGATGGCTGCTAGGCGACTGGCCGCCTGACCTTTGCGCTCAATATCGAGATGTTCGGCTTCTAACGCCTTCCTTTCAGATATGTCCCGAGCCAGGGCCAAGATGCGCGGTGGCTCGACGTTACTCCCCATCACGACACTGTACTTGACTTCGACCGGCATGATCGAACCGTCCTTTCGGATCAGCTCAAGTTCCAGTGTAAGAGGTTCGTGCCGGCTCAATTGTCCCCTGCTTGCATCGGGCGAAACCCTCATGAGAACCCCCATAGCAACCTCTAGCGAGGCCGGTGTGAGCACGTCTTCGATTGACTTCGACATGGCTTCCTCAACCGTATATCCAAGAAGTTGCGTAACTGACGGACTGACATAAACAAGGCGCTTCGGCTCGGTGAAGTTAAAAATCCAGACCACATCGGAGAGACTGTCAACAAGCATACGATAGCGCGCTTCGCTCTCCTGGAGCATCTGATCAATATGCTTATGATCGGAGATATCGGTGGCGAAACCCAGCACCGCTGGTCTCCGAGCGTACTCGATGATGCGGGGCCTTATTTGCACCAACCTGGTCTCCCCGTTCTTACGCAGTATTCGTATTTCAGGCTCCTGCGGAACTGCTGAGATACCCCCGGCTAGAGCCATCTCCGTTTGTCTTATGACTTCGTCCCGGAAATCAGGATGAATCAAAGTCAGGTAATCAATCTTTGATAGCTCCTCACGGCTGTAGCCCGAAAGCTCCACAAATGACCGGTTGACGAAGGCTAACCTTCCCTCTTGGAAGACGTAGATTGCGAGGGGGGAATCCTCGACGATTGTCCTGGCGATTTCCCCGGCCGTGAGTGGCGCCTTTGGCGCTTGTTTGTTTTGCCCCTCAGACTTCACTAGGTCACCCGCTGCATAGTAGTCTCAAAGCAGGTAAACAACAATAATAAGACGCTACGAGGTAGGGTTTTCGATTTCACTATTGTCCTCGAGCGGCTGGTTGCTTTGCTAATCATTGTATGCCAATACAATGGCGTGTTCAAGTATCCCACATTCCCGAGCTTTGTTCAATTCTGCTTTGAAAGGTTTGTGTTTACAACATACAAGCCAAGCATTTAATCACTTATAGATCAATATGACCTATGTCCTTAGATACTAGTTAAACGATATCGTGTCAGGGTGATACTCGAGTACCAGTCCAATCACTATACCAATCACCCGAAGAACCATATCGCCAGTGTCCTGTGAATGAATTAAAATCGGATGCCATAATGAATTCAATATCACCCGCATCATCAGGGGGAGCATACGAAGGTTCTTCCGACCAGGTGCCTACTAGTATATCCCCTGTTAGATTCTTGGAAATATACCCTTCGATTTTGCCGCCTTGATAGTCATATGTTCCGGTTACATGGCCGAGCGATTGTGTAAGATACATTGTGCCCCAGTTAGTATCCCAGGTTCCGCTCCAGTTAAGGCCGGTTGTTTGAGGAGAAACCGTGACCGTGATTGTCTCATCTACAGAGCCGATATCGTTGATAGCCGTCAGAGTGTAGGAGGTAGTGACAGCAGGAGAAACCATAGCGCTAACCGGGGAATCCTCTGTTATCACTATCGAGCCAAGCTGTCTGAACACATTGGGGCTTATCGTGAATGAGTCCGCATTGGATATGCTCCAGCTTAATGATGAGGTATCCCCCTCATCTATTTCCTGGGGACTAGCCACGAAGGAATGTATTACCGGCAGGCCGGTAGAGGTGGACTCCGCAATCACTGATACCCTGATAGTCGCTGTCACCGTGTCATACTCATTGCTAGCTGTAAGCGTGTAATCCGTTGTTGTCATCGGAGAAATGGCTATACTTCCGGACACATTGACCGAACCTATATCAGGGCTGATACTTACTGAAGTAGCATTTATAACATTCCATGTCAGAGTGCTTGTCATACCTGTAGCTATTGCATCCGGTGAAGCTTCAAAGGCATCAATCACCGGTGATTCAGAATGGCTAGAAGATGGTTGATCTGTAGAACCTGGTTCACCTTGAGATGCTGCAGGCGAATCATTTGTAGTATCTCCTGGTGTTTTTACGCCATAAACCTGGAAACGCGAGTCCCATTCACCATGATACTCACCTTTGAAAATACCGTTGAAATCTGTCCCCTTAGGGTCTAGTGTAAGCTGAACCTGTCCGAAGGTGTGTGGGGCTCCTGATGGCAAATCCGCAGCCCATGTGCCAGTGAGCTTATTATCTGTTACGGTGCCATTTAACCCCCAATTGTAATAATTTGAAGTACCGACTACCGTACTATCATTTTGTACTAGTGTCATATTGAACTGATAGGTCTGGAATTCGCCATATTCCATTATGGTCCAACTAGTTTTCCAGACACCATCCCATCCGATGTCAGAATGCACATCATTTGCAGTGGTGCAGGAGGACGCCAGGGGAAAGCTGAATGTTATTAATGTTATCAGGGCTAATATGGCAACGTTGTATCTTCGTCCCATGAGCTGTTCTTCTTTTTATACAAATCTTCTTCCAATTGCATTCGAAGCTTCTGCCAAATCATATCAAACCAAGACTGCCAAGGCAACGCAGCATTGCTACATAGAGTGGGCAGTGCATGCTTTGTTGAGACTAGGCGACACAAATGTCAGGAATGTTCAACCCGGTATTGTAGGGAAGGGGTCACACATTACAAGCAAAGGTGTCATATTTCCTCTGAAGATCTATACTGTACCCTACATAATTTAGCGCGATGCGGGTTGTGATTCTTATGTCACGATCATAAAGACCTAACGTGTATGAAGACCCCAACTTGAATTATGTACTTAAAACGAACTTCTAGGCCACCATCATTGAACCTTATTCTTCCTTCGATCCAGCCAGCCTCACAACACATACCCAGCGTTCTTTAGCGAAATATAAAAATAGTCATGTTTCTTTACTAGGTATGTAGATATGTTCAGCATGTTTATGGCTGAGTCTGACCTGATATGCTACTCTCCACAAAGCTCGCTTGTACCTGTATCTAAACGTATGCCCTTTCAAAATCTTACCTGCTTCTAGTTCATTTTTGCATTTAAGATTACTGAACCTGACGGTCAGACCTTTTAGCGATCATTTCGTAGGGAATAGGCTAGCTCCATCCCTTGGGGCGGATATGGATGAGAAGGTTTTTCTCATCCCAACTTTTGTGGCGTACTCTGATTGTATACTCCCCGGCAGAAGTTATCTCAACGTTGAGGTCATAACGTGGCTCTTTTACCCAGTGCCCGCGGAAAATATCAATAGTATCACCATCCGGATCAATAACCTCGCCTGTCCAGTCAAAGCTCCAGTCCTGTGTTTTAAATTCACCACTGATCTCAATGAATCCCTCAATTATGTCACCTTTTTCTAGGGTATTCGTAAAGGTGGCGGTAGAATAAGAAAGAGTAGGTTCAGGCATGATGGTGGTTATCTCCTGGAAGGCAGCGACAAAGACAGCTACTGCCTCTTTGTCCGAGTCCATGGTAATGCTGACTGTCGGTTTAGAGCCTGAAACATCTCCTGACCAAGATACGAAGTCATAACCATCCGCAGGAGTTGCGACGATTGTCACCGAGCTATCTGAGTCATAAAGCCCACTCGTCGGACTCACGCTGCCGCCCTCTGTCGGACTGGCAATGACACTAAGGGAGTAGCGTTTCTGCGGTGTCTCCGGAGGTGGCTGTAGCGGCGTTGGAGCTGGCTGTAGCGGCGTTGGAGTTGACTGTGGCGGCGTTGGAGAGGGTTCTTGCGTCGTTGGCTGAACACAGCCAGCAAACAGGGCTAAGATTGAGACTACCGAGACAATGACAGAGAGTATACTTCTTCTCATAATGAATGTACTTCAGTCAAAAGTATATACCAATCGTTTATGCATTATTGGTGCACACCGCGTTCCACTTGTTTCTGCTTACATTCGGCTGCATTGGCCCTATGGGGCTGGAATGCTAGGTCGCATTGTGTCTAGCGTTTCTTCTATTCGCTTCCGCACTTCTTTAGCGCTATTTTTCACTTCTTACCCATTAACCACAGTATGAAACATACCAAGAGGAGTATACCACCTGCTCCCACAACATTCATGGTATGAGCAAATCCGCCTGCGGCAATCAAGATAGCACCGATAAGACCAAGGATAGCAGCTATTTTACCCATAACTCACCCCCATATGTAATTCGCCGTATATTGTTTGGTTGAAATTAGGTTACAGAATATATGTTTGTACCAGGAACATGATACCAATGAAGAGAAGATATGCACCGATGAGGTAAGCAACTATTTGAGGTTTAACCAACATGATGATTCCCAAGACGATAGCGATAATGGCAGCGACCAAACCACTGATTACGGGCATTACTAACCTCCTTATCGAATTTTGGCTGCAGTGTAACCAAACACTGGGGATATGTCAAATCATAGAGTTACACCCGCTTTCCTGGGTCAGTTACCGTCGCAGCGTGACCCTCAGACAACTAACACCGGCTCAGATTGGGCTTCAAGAACAGGAGCGACAGGATTGCCCACGATACCTGCCTGGGC
>Ga0315537_1001595_pt1 | contig 17714 bp, 16 predicted proteins | sample SalMarSW160270MG_FD_203091 | JGI IMG/M metagenome (GOLD analysis project Ga0315537, IMG submission 203091) | Salt marsh sediment microbial communities from the Plum Island Ecosystem LTER, Massachusetts, United States - Salt Marsh Sediment SW1602-70 ... | reverse complement strand
CAAGCGGGCAGGCTAACGAGAAACAACAGCCTATCCTTAATGTGTCATTTTGATTCGCTCAAACGCCACATTGATGAATGATGCTCAGGAGGTTGTTTTTCGTCAATTCTTTTTTTTGCACGGGCGGTTCAAAGGTCCAGTTTTTCACGGAGGTGATTGAGCTTGTGCTTGGTTATTCTGAGGGTTTTTTCGGTACGATTATCCATGCTGCGAGGTAGGTTAGCAGCAGCGGCACCACGCCGGTTGCGAGGCACAAGAAAACCACAATGAGTCTCACCAGCGTAGGGTCGATGTCGTAGGTTTCACCGATACCACCGCATACACCAAATATTTTTTTGTATTTCCTGGACAGGTATAGCTTTCTCATTTCCGGCCTCCTTATGTCCCTTTTATCCCTATATCTATTCCATATCGATTAATCTCCTGGCTAAAGCTGCTGTACTTGTCACTGAGGTCATCAGGTGAAAGCGGCACTGGTTCAATGTGTGAATCAATTTTGAGGGCTATCTTACGCAGCAACATCATCTCTTTGGCGGTATCTCGTCCGAACTGATTTGAAACGACAACAACATCAATGTCGCTATCAGGGCTCGCATTGCCTTTTGCATATGAGCCAAAAAGTATAATTTTCGATATGTTAACTCCCTGTTGTTTGAGCAGCTCAACGAATTTATTAATTTTCTCCGACTGAGATTTTTTTAAGCGTACTTTTTTAGCCACTGCAACATCTCCTTAGTCTTATCAAGATATTTTAGTGTGAATTGCTTTTTTGCCTTTTTACGAAAGCTGAGTTTGTAGTCGTCATATCTTGCTTCAATATTAAATGTAGTTATCTCCGCAAGATTATTTTTTTGAAGTTCGTTAAGGGGCACTGCCGCTCTTTCTGCTAAGCGAACCAAATCGTGAATCAGAGGCGGTGCCGTTTTGGTTGATTTAACAATAATAGCCTTTAGCATCTTTTCAATACTTAAGTGGCAAAAGAACAAAGCGTGGTGATATTTCTTGTTTTTGCAAAGGATATCGGCAGTGTCAAAATCTTCTTTTGAGGCTGTTAACCAATACTTGATAACTTCTCTTTCACTTTTGATGTTTGATCTATGAGCTTTTATCTTCTCTTTCTCTTCTTCGGCCATTTTTTAGACCTCCAATCTTTTCCGCATGTGGTTGAGCAGTTGGTTGGTTGAGATTCTTACCTGGTCCATTGAGTCGCGGTCGCGGACGGTTACGGTGTTGTCGTCCAACGTCTGGCCGTCAACGGTAACACAGAAGGGGGTGCCGGCCTCATCCTGCCTGCGGTAACGCCGGCCGACAGCGCCCTTCTCATCGTAAAAGCAATTGAAATATTTTTTCAGCTCATTGTAAATATTCTTTGCTATCTCCGGCATACCTTCTTTTTTAACTAACGGAAAGACAGCGGCTTTGACGGGTGCAAGGGCGGGATGAAATCTTAAAAGGTTTCTTGTCTCGCCGCGAACCTCTTCTTCGTCATAAGCATCGACTAAAAAGGCAAGGGCACTTCGGTCGATGCCGGCACTGGGCTCAATCACATAAGGGATGTAGCGCTGTTTCTTCTCGTCATCGAAATAAGAAAGCGGGCCTTTATTGTAGTCCTCGGCTTCTTTGGCCAATTCGATATTCGTCAGCTCCCGGTTGTTTTCGTACCATTTATTGAGCGTCCTCATGCCGCGCTGATGCTGCCGCAGGTCGTAGTCCGTGCGGTTGGCGATACCTTCAAGCTCCTGCCAGTCCCCGCTGCCGAACGGGAACCTGTATTCGACATCCACGCAACTCTTGGCGTAATGGGCAAGCTCATCGGCATCGTGCTCGCGGAAGTGAAGATTTTCTTTTCTCATACCTAATTCGATATACCAGTCGAACCGTGCCTGCTTCCAGTGCTCGAACCACTGCTCATCGGTGCCCGGCTCACAGAAGAACTCAAGCTCGGCCTGCTCGAATTCCCGCGTCCGGAAGATAAAGGCCTTGGTCGTCACCTCATTGCGAAAACTTTTTCCTATCTGGGCGATGCCGAAAGGTATCTTTACCCTGGTGGTATCGAGCACGTTTCTGAAATTGGCGAAGATTCCCTGAGCGGTCTCCGGCCGAAGCTGTATCGTCATCGAGTCGTCGATATTGGCTCCCATCTTCGTCTCGAACATCAGCTTAAAAGGCATCGGCTCTGTAAATTGCCCCACCGTCCCGCAATTGGGACATACCTTGTTGCTCAGGTCCTGGGCCCTGGCCATAGCTGCATCGATTGCGATGTGCTCGGTGTGCTCCTGGGTTTGCTCGGTAACTTTTTCTTTGAGGTGGTCAACGCGGGTTCGGGTATTGCACTTTTTGCACTCGGCTATCAGGTCGGCGAATTTGTCGGCGTGACCGCTCGATTTCCAGACCATCGGGTGCATAAGGATACTGCAATCAAGCCCGACGACGTCATCGCGCATCTGCACGACGCTTTTCCACCAGGCCTTTTTGACATTATTCTTTAATTCGACGCCGAGCGGCCCATAGTCGTAGCAGCTTGCCAGACCGCCGTAGATTTCGCTGGACTGAAATATAAAACCCCTTCGCTTACACAGCGATACGATGTCGTCGAGCTTGGTAATTTTTGCCATATCTTGTCTCCATAATTATTAACCGGGTTTATTATATAAGCGAAGGCACCAATTACAAGGACTGAAAGCGGCGGTTTGAATATCGAATAACGAACGCCGAATGTCGAATTAACAAGTCTGTCTTTCTCAACGAGATACGCTTCACGCTTCACGAGGTACTAATATAGTCGGCCCTTTGGTTGGGATCCTTCGGCGGAGTTTATCCTTGAGCAAAGCGAAGGACTCAGGACAAGTTTTGGTTTGACGGGTGCTGTAGTTTTAGGTATGATAGAATTTGAATCTTCAGGATTTGTCAGGAGAGATGTATGAACAAGAATATAGTAATAGCGGAAGACAAAATCCGAGAGTTTTGTGAGCGACATTATATCCGCCGGTTAGCCATTTTTGGTTCGGCGCTGCGCGATGATTTTGGTCCGGATAGTAATGTGGATGTGCTGGTGGATTTTGTGCCGGGTCATACTCCCGGCTTTTTCAAGCTGTTCGAAATGGAAGAAGAGCTATCGGGCTTGTTAGGCGGGCACAAGATAGATATGCGCACGCCGGAGGACTTGAGCAGATACTTCCGCGATAAGGTTGTCGCCACGGCACAGGTGCAATATGTCCGAAATTGACAACGTTAGTGTTTATTCACGGCTATTTTGAAATCAACTTTGACGTGGTGTGGGAGACCGTCACTGAAGACCTGCCACCCCTAATTGCCCAATTGGAAAAGATTGCGCCTAATTAAAACCACATTTAGCCACAGACACCGTCCTGAGTGAACTCAAAGGAACTTCTTTAATAATCAATCGTCAATATCGTAGATCCGCCGTCTTTTGGCGGAATAAATTGACTATTCACTATTTGGACAAACGAGAGATATTATTCAATTCTTCTGTTTACTGCTGGCGGTAATACTGCATTGCCTCTGGGAGCAATCTCTGGATGTTGCCGATTCTGGTCGAGTCGGCCGGGTGTGTGCTCAATATTTCAAGCGGTTGGGGACTTTGTTTTGCCAGGGCCATTCTCTGCCAGAAGCTCAAGGCCTCGTTAGGGTCGTAGCCGGCCATCGCCATAAATATCAGTCCCAGATGGTCCGCCTCGCTTTCGTGTACCCTGCTGTACGGGAGCAATACGCCGAGCTGCGTTCCTATGCCGTAGGACTGCTTGAATAGATTCTGTGTTTGCGCGGGTCTGTTTGCCAGGGCCTCCGATAAGGCCATACCTCCTAAATCTACGAGCAGTCCCTGCGTCATTCTTTCGGCCCCGTGCTTTGCAAAAACGTGTCCGATTTCATGGCTTATGACCGTTGCCAGGCCGGCCTCCGTCTGGGTTACTTTCAGCAGGCCGGTATAGACAACCACCTTTCCACCCGGCATGGCCCAGGCGTTTAACGAATCATCTTCGATGAGATTAAATTCCCATTGGTATTCTGTTAATCGGTCTTTTATGTTGTTGTTTGCGCAATACTGTTCTACCGCCTTTTGGATTCTGCCGCCGACGCGCTTGACCATCTGCGTTTTGCTGAAATCTTTACTGAGCTTGTTTTGGGTAAGAAATTCGCCGTAGGATTGAAAAGCCATCGAATTTATCATCGAGTCGGGAACGAGATTGAACTGCCTTCTGCCGGTGATTGCCACCTCCGTGCAGCCTGAGAGCAATAACACAAGACCACACAGAACGACCAGTTTTGATTTTGTAGAATGTTTCATAGCACATCCCCCTTTCGTAATAATATACAGTAATAATTTTCCCGCATATACAACCTTGTATATTTATACCCTTGAAGGGTTGTAAATTCCCGCGAGTAAAATCATAACTTATTATTGTAAAGCTACTTGCCCGCGCACAAAAGGGAATTTTCAATCGAGAGCACTATAAATAGGAAATATCGCCCTTTTACAAGTGTTTTTTAGCCGATTTTCTATTATTTTTCGTTGATTTCGTTCTTGATTTCGTTAAGCAGATTGATTGCTTCGATTGGCGTAAGATTATTTATATCGATTGAACTTAATTTCTCCAGAACGCTCTTATGTTTCTGGACGAAGAGGGAGTCTTTGTCCGGTTGTTTTGTTTTGTGTTTTGAGAGATGTTCGCCGGTGGCTTCTTTTTGGAATGTGCTTTCGAGCTCTTCCAAGATTTCTTTGCTGCGTTCAAGGATGGTTTTTGGCAGGCCGGCTAATTTAGCGACGTGGATGCCGTAACTTTTGTCGGTTCCGCCGGGCAGAATCTTATGCAAAAATACGACCTCGTCCATCCATTCGCGGACGGCCACGTTGCAGTTCTTGAGGTTGGCAAACAGCTCGGCTAATTCGGTCAGCTCGTGATAGTGCGTGGCAAAAAGCGTTCGGCATTTTAGCTTATTTGCGATATGTTCGGTAATCGCCCAGGCCAGAGACAGGCCATCGTAGGTGCTTGTCCCCCGCCCGACCTCGTCAAGAATGACCAGCGATTTATCGGTGGCGTTGTTGATAATGTTGGCCGTTTCGGTCATCTCGACCATAAATGTTGATTGGCCGCGAACTAATTCATCCGAAGCGCCCACGCGGGTAAAGATTCTATCGACCAGGCCGAACTCGGCGTCCTTGGCGGGGATAAATGAGCCGGTCTGCGCCATCAGGACCAGCAGGGCCATCTGTCTGATATAAGTGCTTTTGCCGCTCATATTGGGGCCTGTAATGATAAGGATGTCACCGGCACCGCTGCCGAGCTCAATATCATTCGGCACAAACTCCGGGCCGAGCGTTTCAGCCAACACCGGATGTTTGCCTTCGTGAATAATAAGCTCACCGCCGCCGGTTACTTTCGGGCGGATGTAGTTTCGGCGCCTGGCAAGATATGCCAGGGCCGCCAGACAATCGCATTGAGCGATAGTGTCGGCAAGCCCCTGTAATCGGCTTACGTACTGGGCGGATTGACGGCGGAGCTGGTCGAAGAGCTGCTGCTCTAATTCGAGCGCCTTTTCCTCTGCGCTAAGGGCCTGGGTCTCGTATTCCTTGAGCTGTTCGGTGATGTAGCGCTCGGCGTTCTTGATTGTCTGCTTGCGGACGTAGTCGGCGGGGACCTTGTCGGCTGAGGAGTGATTTACCTCGATATAGTAACCGAAGACCTTATTGTAGCCGATTTTAAGATTGCTGATGCCGGTCCGCTCGGACTGCTGCCTCTGATAGTTCCTTAGCCAGCTTTGGCCGTTTTTGGAAATTGATCGCAGTCGGTCGAGCTCTTCGGAAAAGCCCGTCTTTATCACCCCGCCGTCACGCAGATGCGTTGGAGGCTCCGGCTTGATTGCAGATTCAAGCAGGTCGGCTAATTCGTCCATACTGTCGCATTGGCCGGCCAATCGCACAAGCAGGTCGGCGCTGAATTGCTGCAGAATTCCCCGCAGCAGCGGTATTTGTCGAAGTGTAGCTGCAAGGGCCACTAAATCTCTCGGACTTGCCCGGAACGTGCTGATGCGAGCGGCGATTCGCTCGGTATCGGATATGTTCGAGAGCAGTCTGCGAACCTCAGCTAATTTGTCATCGACATCTTTGATTTCCTCGATGGCATCCTGGCGCAGCTCGATAGCACCAAGCTCATAGAGCGGCATACACAGCCAGTTCCTAAACATCCTGCCGCCCATACCGGTTATCGTTTCGTCGAGGCAGTCCAGCAGTGAGCCTTTTTTGCTCTCGGTGCGAATGGTCCGCAGGATTTCCAGGCTCCGCAGGCTGGCCGGGTCGATCTGTAGAAAGTTCTGGCGGCTGATTTTTTTCAAATTCCGGATATGGCCGAGCGTTGTCTTTTGTGTCTCGTTGAGGTATTCAATCACAGCACCGGCAGGACAGATAAGACCGTCGTCATCGTCGCCGATGCCAAAGCCTTCGAGCGTAGCTGTCCCGAAATGCTTTTGCAGGCGCTGTCTTGCCTGATAAGGGTCGAAATACCAGCCGGGACGTTCGGTAACAATAGCATTGGTTAATTGCGTGATGTCCCGGATAATTTTTTTTGTCTCGGCCTCAAATAACTCGCCGCGCCTGTCGGCGAGCAGACACTCAGCCGGTGACAATCGCAGCAGCTCATCGAGCAGCTTTTCTTCGGGCAGCTCCTGGACGAAAAAGTGACCGGTCGAAATATCAACCCAGCTTATAACGGCCTGGTGCTTTGTACCAAGACTGACGGCACAGAGGAAATTGTCCTCTTTGGCCCTCAGCAGGGTATCGTCGGTCAGCGTACCGGGTGTAACGATTCGCACAACATCGCGTTTGACGACCCCCTTTGCGGTTTTAGGGTCTTCGACCTGCTCGCAAACGGCTACTCTGTAGCCGGCCTGTAACATCTTTTTCAGATACCCGTCAACCGCGTGATACGGCACGCCAGCCAGCGGGATGGGATTTTTGCCTTTGCTTCGGCTGGTCAAAGTTAAGCCCAGGACCTTTGAGCAGGTCTTGGCATCTTCATAAAAGGTCTCGTAGAAATCGCCCATGCGAAAAAACAGTATGCAATCAGGATGCTTTTGCTTGAACAGGTGGAACTGCTTCATCGCAGGCGTCAGTTTTTCGGTATTTACACCCATAGATGCAGATTATACACGAATCCGGCCATTTAACAACTCAAATTGAGCGTACCACTTGTTTTACGCTATCCATTATTAATATAGAAAAAAACGGAGGTTTTCTCTGATTATTCCTTTACACCAAGAAAGAAATAAAGAAAATGAGACAAGAGAACGATCGCCGGATTTGCCATGTTCTCGGCGAGGTGGTTTGGCTTTAAATAAGCAATATTTATTGCTATTTATTATTGCTGTTTTTGCCTTTGCTTGTTATAATCGCTTTAGAGGTACCAAAAATGGAAAGAATTATTAAAGCTTTTATAGATTTTGATGGTAAATATTACTGTGCCAAGTGTTTTGAAGTTGACGTATTTACCCAAGGCAAAACTATTGATGAAACAGTCCAAAATCTTAAGGAAGCAATTACACTGCACCTGGAGGGGATAGACCCTGCTGAATATGGTTTAGTTAAAAATCCTGGCCTGCTAATAATGTTTGAATGCGACCTTCAGCCTGCTTATGCCTAAATTACCAACCATCTCTTATAAAGAACTGGTTAAGCTTTTAAATCAATTAGATTATCAAATAGACCGCCAGCGAGGCAGTCACATCCGTATGAAAAAAATCTTGCCAAAGGGGCGCCACTCTATAACCATACCTGCACACAAAGAGATTGCCAAGGGCACCCTTAATAATATTCTTAATAAGATCAGCCAATACACTAATGTCCCCAAGGAAGAATTACTCAACCAATTAAGGAAATAGAGAAAATGAAACAGGAGGGTACCCCATGGATTTGCCATGTCCTTAAAGGGGCGGTTTGGCTTTAAATAAGCAATCCAGATATGGAAAACAGGTGGCTGTCCATATTTACCCTCAGGTCCAGCAGAACGATATTAGTTCCTGCTTTGTATTTTTTAGCATATTTGCCTCTAACACCTTTACTAAAATCATATTCTTTTCTCATATTAATCCCAATAGCTGAGTTATATATTGAAATATCTATTTGGATTCTTCATATAAAGTATCGGGGCAAATATCCTGGCCATGAGGCCATGCTATTGAACCATAAACTCGTTTCACCTCTTTAAAATATTTAAGATTTTTCAGCTCCTGGAATACGCCAAAGTCAAGCAGCGGTTTTATATCGAAGACTTTTTGTTCCTCATTATCGAATGTTATACGCAAAGTGTAATCATCGTTTGGAATAACTTTTTTAACTCTGGGATTCATAGCGCTCACCTTAATGGCACAACTACTCTATCCTACTTTTTTAGTAATTCTACAATCCCAGCGTAGACTATTCAACATAAGGAATCATAGCTGATTTGGGAGAAAATTTCAATTATTTTTGGTGGGCTGGTTTATCCTATACTTGGCCGTTTAACAACTCTGTTATGATTGAAGTTGCTTGTTGTTTGGATTTGGTCTTCTTTAATTGTTGTAACAGCTTTTCCTGTCGGCTGGTAAAGACAACGGGCGTTTTTAAATCGAAATCCGCGACGCCGCAAATTCGCCGGATTTTTTCGAGCAGGCTCTCGATTCCGGTGCCTTCCTTAGCACTTATCTGCACCGTATCTGAAAATAAATCAGGCATTTTGCCGGTTTCGAATTTAGCAGGTAAATCACATTTATTTAAGATGGTGATTATTCTTTTATTGGCGATTCTGTCAATAATTCGCTCGTTAAGCTGCTCGTCCGGTTGGCTGTTATCCAGAACAAGCAGAATCAGGTCTGCCTGTTCTAAAATCTCAACGCTTTTTTTCTGAGCGGCTTCTTCAACAGTATCTGTCGGGCCCAGCGGTTTTTCATCCAGCCCTGCTGTGTCAATTAACCTCAGAGAAAGGGATTCGATTTGACACACAGCTTCGATCCAGTCTCTGGTTGTGCCCTTGATGTCGGTGACTATTGCTTTTTGTCGGCCGGCCAGATAGTTAAGCAGCGTGCTTTTACCGCTGTTGGGCGGGCCTATCAAGGCCGCTGTGCAGCCGGCGATAATCAGTTTAGCCGTTCGACCGTTTTCAAGTATCCGCTCGGCCTCTGCTGAAATTTGGTTAAGAGATATTGCGTTGATGCTCTGGAGCCACTCTGCGGCTTTTTTGCTTAAGCCGGCCTCGACCTGGTTTATGATTATTTTTGTTCCCTGGATGGTTTTGGCCTTCAACTGGGCCAGCTTAGCCTCAACTGCGATTGTGTTGACAGATTTTTGTGCAGAGAGGATTTTTGTTAAAAGCTGCTCTGCGGTCAGCAGCGTTGCTCCGCAGCGCTGGAGCAGTCGCATTATATCGGCAACAATGAGCGGATTGCCGTGGCAGTTTATTGCGAAAGTTTTTGGTCCTTCACAGCCGATAGTAACCTGGTCGATGGTTTCATTGCCGTCGGCAATTGTGCCGAGCAGGATTTCGCCGGTCTTGAATTTCGCCGGTTTTGTTCCAGCCGGCTTGAATATTTTTTTTACGACGTCCTCGGCTGAATCGCCGAAAACCTGGACCGTCGATATTGCACCGGTGCCTTTGCCCGTCATTACTGCCGAGAAAGTATTCATAAGAAGTTCAAGATTATAAACCACCACTCCTCTCTTCACAGAAGGGGCATTACTCAAAACACGCAAGTCAGATAGATTTAGCTTTTTCTTCGATATATTTTTTATAAGCCAGGATGATACCTTTGACGACCAGGTTGGGCACGAAGGAGTCGATGAAGTCGCAATCGTCCTTTATGGTTTTTGCGGCTGAGCCGGTAACGATAGTTTGCGGCCATTTGCCGATTTTTTCTGCGTAACGCCTGATAACCTCTTCCAACATTCCAATAGCGGAATAATACAATCCGCAGTTTATGGCCTCGGCGGTGTTTTTGCCAAAGGGTGCTTTGGGCCTGGTGATTTTTGTTTTTGGCAGCTGGGCGGTATTTTCTTTCAGCGCCTTTGCGCTGATTTCGAAGCCCGGACAGATAACACCGCCAAGAAAAATGCCGTTATCATCAACAAGGTCAATCGTTACGGCGGTCCCAAAATCCGCCACTACTACCGCACCTTCGACCACGTCATACGCCGCTGCCGCCGAGATTACCCTGTCGGTGCCGACTTTGTCCGGCTCATCCACCCAGAGATTCATCGGTAGCGGTATGTCTTTGCCTATGACGTAAATCTTTTCGCCGAGCTCGTCTTTCGCTATTTGCCGGACGAGTTTGGTCCAGGTTGGTTTTACACTGCTGACGACGATTACACCATCGCGTTTTTTCTCTTTCGAGCTTTCGGCAATCGGTATCTTTCCCCAGGCCGATGTTAAACAGCTCTTAAGCTTTGTTCGTGAGCTGCCCGGGATGGATTTAATAAACTGCTCTTTACCATCCAGAAAAAGCCCCATATCAATATTGGTATTGCCGATATCTACTGCAATTATGTTCATAATGCCTACTCTATTCAAGCAAAGTGTTATTCAAGATTTTAATTAAGTCATTTACCTCTATGGTTTTTTGACTGCAAGTGCCAGTCAATACCTTCCATTCCATGCCAATGGCCTTTGCCGCCGTCGAAATTGTACTCGAAAGGCAAATCGCCCTCTAAAACAGTGCCATCCTGTAGTGTGAGCTTGTACGGCACAGTGGGCCAGCCTTTCTTGCCTATAATTTCTTTGTCTCCTATGAACACTTCGCCAAGTTCGATGGATACGATAGGGTTATCTTTGAAGGTTTTGCAGATCCACTCTACCAATTTGTCGTGCCAATGATGAGCCATATAGCGTCCGGAGGTGGGAAATTTATTCCATCTTTTTTTAGAAGTTAGAAAATCATCGTAGTCAGCATCGCGAATATTTTCAAAGAGCTGCTTAGCAGCTTGCACGATTTCCTCAGGGTGTTCCATGACTTGGGCAAGCTTTTCATTTTGGATTGTCTGTTTCCAATCGCGGCCACCGCGGTGCCAGACATTTATAGGGCCGAGGTTTTTTTGATGCCATCCTCGCCGTGGCTTGCCCCAGCTATTACCCATCCAGGCGATGAAGCTCTCGGCGTCCATTTTGTCCCGGCGGTAGCTTTCTGCCCATCCCCGGCCGAACATCATACGGTGCCGCCGATCCACTTCCTTAACGAAATCTTCGGTGTAGAAGCCATCTATCAGTGGTGAAAATTTTTCGGTTTCCAACAGGCCTAAATATAGATACGCATTGAATCCATCTCGGAACCTACTCCAGATCGGTTTGTCAGGTCTTCCATCATACATCTGTTCCCCAAATGGCCCCCTCTCCAGAGCAAAGGCCATTGGTTTATTGTCAAGAGCTTGAAAGGCAGAATCAAACAGCCCGAGTTGGAGCCTGCCATCCACACGACCCAGATTTGTCATAACGCAACGGTGCTGCATAATTGCGTATACATTCTCTGAGCCCAACTTCTTCTGTAAGTGCCATCCAGCGGTTTCAAGTGGATAATCACCAAAGAAAGAAAGATCAAAATTCAGCGCAGCATGCCCGTCACCCACAATAAAAAGGACGTTACGTTTTTCATTTGGATGGCTTTGAATATCACGTATTATGTTTTCCGCCATATATTTATCACGGTTGACATTATATTTTTTCCAGTCGCTACGATTCTGAATTTTCTCCCACGGTCTTTGCATATCTACCAGCTTAATTCGAAGTTTTTGTTCCGGTTTTAGATCACGATTAACTTTCCAGACAGCGATGAAGAAATCGAGCATTGGCTTGTCCGGCCAACCCGTCCATAACATATCTCTGAGCATCTCAATTACCAGCATCGTATCGCATTTTTCCTCCGTCAGAAACTTATCGATTAGCTCTTGCTTGTTGGACGGCAGCTCCATATATATCGTTCCCACACTTTTGGCAAAATCTGGATGAGCAACCAACGATGAGTTAAAAGCCCAATATGGAGGCCGATGGTGGACCTCGCCCATAATCGTAACTTTATACTTAGCTAAGGCTCTCATAACAAATGCCTTCGGTTCCTCTCCATTAGTCTTCAGAAACTCCACAAATGGTTTTAGAAAAGCTTCCGGGTTGCCGATTTTCGGTCGCTTTGGTCTTTCGGCGTATTTTCCACAAGCAGCTCTGAAAAGCGTTCTTGCCTCATCTAAACTCCCAAAAACACTATTTCCGGCATTTAGCCACTTGCCATCTTCTAATTCAAAAGAGCGATAATCGAATAATTTTTTCCATAGATGTGGTACCCTTGCAATTACACCTGCATATTTCTCTCGAAATATTCGAACCTCAATAACCTCAGCGTTTAGCCATCTTTTTGCAGCCGACTTGGAGACTTTTCGTTTACCTTCTTTTAGCTGCATTCTTGCCGCCACCTTCTTTGTACTGACTCTTCGCCAAAATCCCTGGTCGCCACTTGCACTAAGCCTATTTATGGTCGCATACGCTGCCTCCGGGTTGGAAAAATCTTCTTTCTCAGGAAAATCGCAAGCTCTCTTATTCACCTCATAGAGGCGCAATAAACCGCTTTCTTGCTCTGACTGAGACTGTGCAATCATTTCGCCCGTGATGCTACCGAGACATATAATCAAAGACAGGAGAAAATAGTTTTTTAGATGTTTTATTTTAATCACCTTTGCTTTTCAATTGTTTGTTTTTGTTTCTTTAATCTTTTGCAACAATAATTCGCTCAACCGTTTTGTCCCGGAGCTGACATCTACTGCGATTATGTTCATAATTTGTGCCAAAATACCTCTATTTATCCACACTTTTTTACTTTATTCTTATGCTGTTGTCAATTTATGAACATCCTAATAATTGTCACAAAGACCGGGGAGAATTACTGAAAGGAAGTTTGTTTACAATTCTGTCTTTTTCGGGTATATTTACTGTATGGACAGATTAGATTTTCCGAAGGTACGTAGAGATGCTTTTACAGTAGCATCTGCTTTCGAGAAGTCAGATGCGAAATCATATTGGCTTTCCAGAACCCCTTACGAACGCCTGGAAGCCGTTGAATTGATGCGGCAAATTATCTATGGCTATGATCCATCTGCCATCCGACTTCAAAGAGTTCTTGAAGTTACTCAACGCTCATAAGGTTGAGTACTTGCTTATCGGTGGATATGCCGTTGGTTATCATGGTTATCCGCGGGCCACCGTCGATATGGATATTTGGATTGCTATGAATCCGGCCAATTCCCAGAAGATTGTTACTGTCCTCAAAGAGTTTGGCTTCGACCTTCCCGAATTATCGCCGGAGCTTTTCCAAAAAGAATGGCAAATAACCCGGCTGGGCGTACCACCCGTCATGATAGAGCTCGCCACAACGCTTTCCGGTGTCAATTTCAATGAATGTTACGCTGAACGGGTAGTGGATATATTGGACGGTGTAAAAGTCAATCTTATTAGCTTGAAGCACTTGAAAATGAACAAAACGGCCTCTGGCAGACACCAGGACCTGGCCGATCTCGAGAACCTTCCATAAGCTGGAAGCTGGAAAACACAGCCTGTCGGCAGCTTGGTATAACCTCACATCAAAGACCAGCAAAGACGGGATTTGAAGGCATCCCGTATTTTCATTTTTTTGCCTTATTCTATTGAGCCACCAAACGGTCCTCATTGAGAATATCGCCATCAACACTGTAATGTCGAAACGTCAGTGTGGGCTTATCTTCTGAGCGGTCGACTATGCCGGCGAGGAATCCGCCAATGACGTTCAGGTATCTATGCTCGGCAAGTCTCTGGTCGTTACTCCAGCCGCCGGCATGCTCATTGCTGGCCGGCCCGCACGAATATTCCCTCACGCCTGTTTTTTCATCCACCGATATATACTGCCAATGACGGTCTCCACAAATGACGTACATGTTCTTCTGTTTCGAGATAAACTCCCTCAGCTCATTGCCCTCGTGCGTAAAATCAACGTTTGAATGGTTGTCATGTTTGTTCTTTCGGTCGGGCCCTACAAGAGGCGTTGGGCTGATTAAAATACGAAATGCGGCGTCCGATTCCTGAACAGTCCGCTTAAACCAAGCCTTCTGCTCTTTGCCCCAGATTGTTTTATCAGGGCCGTCAGGCATTGTATTGGGACTTCGAAAATCACGTCCTTCGACCAGCCATATCTGTAGGTCCTTGCCCCATCGAAAGGTCCGCCAGGTTCGGTCGCCCATTGGCACCTGCTCCAGGAACACCGCCTGGCCCTGCTCGAACGTAAAGTCTCCCATGAAACTGGTTTCCCTGCCTGGCCAGCAATCGTTCATCCAGGTATCATGGTCGTCCTTGATGAAATAGCTGGTTACCTGACGATGAAATTCAACATTTGTCGGGAGACTGTACATGCGGGCCCAATGCCAGCGGGCCAGCGGTAACGTCTTTGCCAGCTGGTCATAGTAAACGATATCGCCCGTATGGACAAAGAAGCTCGGCTCAATTTTCAACATAGTCGGATAAATCTTGTAACCACCGCCGGGAGCATCCTGGTCAGGATAGGCTTGACCCGTGGAGACCATGAAGACGACCCGTTCAGGTTGTTCGGCACGTGGTGCCGTTCTAAATCTTCCCTCTAACACCTGCCCTTTCTTTCCTCCTTCACTTGCCCTCGCCTCTACACGCACCTGATACCCGGCATTAGGCTTCAGACCGGTCAATTTGAACTGATGAGTGTAATCACGTTTTGGCTCTACCACATTCCAATCGGTAGTATTCCAATTGGAAGCTCCCTCTACCCTGTACAGAACCCGCACCTTCCCCGGTGCACCCGGCACGGCCCCTTCAATTGTTTCGATTGTTGAACCTCCGGGAAAGCTGGCGGTAGGTGTTTGATTAGGCCTTCCCTGGGGCTTCTTAATTAGTTTGCCGGTTTTGGAATCATGATAAAGAATCTCAGGCATAGGTGCTCCCAAGCCCACCCGTTCCGGATAGCGTGTCAGACGCGTCCATACAATCGCTGTTTTATCTGTCACCTCACCGATTTTAATGCCCGTGGCTTGATAAGGTCCGCCCGAGAAAGAGCTGCCACAACCATGGACGGCCAGGAAAAGGACCATCAATACTGTCTTCGTAATAGCTTTCGAAATCATAATAATATCCTTTCTCATTCAACAATTCCTTTTGAATTGCTCACATTCTTAATACTTCATTTTAATGCTTTCTCGACATTACGTCACGAAGATTTTAATCCTTATCCGCTAAATCTTTCACTTTTTGCTTGATGTTTTTCTCCGGATTGGATATACTACATATCGCCTGAGGAGGCGAAAAGATGGATTTACAGCTTTACATCACTATTGTTCAAAAGCAAGAGATTGCCACGGCCCTTCGGGCCTGGGTTCCCGCAAGGCGGGGTCCCTCGCAATGATAACTCCTCAAATTATATGCGAAATAGTACTAACCAGAAAGTAATGCCTGTTTTCTGTGCCGGGTTTTGTCCTGATGGACAGAAAAGGAACGGTAAAATGAAATTGGTTGATGATTCTAAAATTAGCCTGGTATCACTCGGATTTGTCCTTGCTTGTTTGGTTAGTGCAAGGCATGCCGTCGCCGAGTTCACTTTCAGTACCCCGACTAATCTTGGTTCGCTCATCAACACCCCGGACGCTGAAGGTCGGGTGTGCATTTCGGCTGACGGCCTGACGCTGTACTTCGATTCCAACCGCTTCGGCGGCTCTGGTGGTTTTGATATATGGATGTCCACGCGCCAAACGACAGATGAGCAATGGGGTGCGCCTGTGAATCTTGGGCCGATTATGAATACGGTATATGAGGAATTCGATTCGAACATCTCGGCAGACGGATTATCGCTTTTTTTCGCCTCCGATCATCCCGGCGGCTCAGGTGATTTCGACCTGTGGGTGGCAAGACGGAACACGACAGATGCAGACTGGGATGTGCCTGTGGTTCTTGGGGCGATTGTGAACTCCCAATACGATGACGACGGCCCGAGTATCTCGGCAGACGGACTGTCGCTCTACTTTAGCTCTAATCGGCCCGGCGGCTATGGCCAAACCGACCTGTGGGTAACAACGCGCTCAACAGTAAATGGTGCCTGGGGCGAGCCGGTGAACCTTGGGTGGACAGTCAACAGCTCGCTTTGGGAGGCCCGGCCGAATATCTCACCTGACGGCCTGACACTCCTCTTCGGCTCGAACCAGCTTGATGGCAGTGTTTTTTGCGACCTGTATATGGCCAGACGCGAAACGACCCAAGACACCTGGGGCACGCCCGTAAAACTTGGCTCTGCCGTCAACAGCCCCGATGACGAGGATTGGCCCTGCATTTCTGCTGACGGACGAACGCTTTTCTTCGAGTCCGACCGGCCCGGCGGGTCAGGTAGCTGGGACCTATGGCAGGTATCAATAGAGCCGGTGGTTGACTTTGACCGAGATGAAAAGGTGGACCTAACAGATTTTTGCAAGCTTGGCCAATTCTGGCTCCAGGAGCAATCTCAAGTTGACATTGCTCCGGCACCCCTTGGCGACGGTAAAGTGGATTTGAAGGACCTTGCTGTTTTTGCTGAACATTGGCTGACAGATTATCGCCTCCTGGCGCACTGGAAGCTCGACGAGACAGAAGGTAGTATCGCCCACGACAGCGTTGGTGACTATGATGGCACCCTCCATGGTAATCCGCTCTGGCAGCCTGCCGATGGTAGGTTGGCCGGGGCGCTCGAATTTGACGGAGTCGATGATTATGTTAGCACGCCTTTTGTCCTAAACCCGCAGGACGGTGCGTTCAGTGTTTTTGCATGGATTAAAACAGATGCCGAAGGACAAGTAATCATATCTCAGAGTGACGGTAGTATCGGGCCGGGAGCGACATGGCTTGGTACGGATCTGTCAGCCGGTAAACTTATGACCGGCTTGATGTCTCCACAACCCTCCCTGCTGTCGGAATCCGTTGTCACCGATGGACAGTGGCATCATATCGCCCTGGTGTGGGACGGCTCGCTTAGATACCTATATGTAGATGGAGTAGAGGTTGCTAAGGACACTGGTGCGCTGGCGGGGATGCCTTCAGATGGTGGTCTGTACTTTGGCGCCGGAAAAAATCTTGATAGATTCCCGCAAGGCGGGGTCCCAGCTAATTTCTGGTCAGGCCTGATTGACGATGTTCATATCTACAACCGCGCCGTTACGCCTTGACAAGGGTGCTGCGCTCGCACCCTTCTGCTTTCCTGCGCCTGCACTGGCGTAACTGCAGGTGCAAGCGAAAGCAGGAAGGGCGTGGCTAATTTTTCTGGCATCTTGTAATCCCATTATTAATAAGCTATTACATTCTTTTGTCATCCTGAGCGTAAGCGAAGGATCTGGCCTTAGAAAAGATTAGAGATTCTTCGCTCCACTGCGTTCCACTCAGAATGACAACAGGAAAATTGCTCTGCCGGGAAATCTGGCCACACCCAGCAGGAAGGGGGGCAGGTTTTTTCCTTGAACTTAGGCCTTAGGAAACGGTATAATTGTATAGTAGTGTCGAATTATACACATATATAATGGTGAGGCCATTATGGATAGACCACGTGGATTTATCCCGTTAGAAACAGGAATTCCCAATCGGGAAAGCGGAAGATTGCCCGAAAGACACGGGGAGGGACCCCGCTTCGCGGGAAGCCAAACAGACGTCCGGAAACGATACCGGAGTTTTCTAACGGGCCCG
>Ga0315537_1001593_pt1 | contig 17719 bp, 14 predicted proteins | sample SalMarSW160270MG_FD_203091 | JGI IMG/M metagenome (GOLD analysis project Ga0315537, IMG submission 203091) | Salt marsh sediment microbial communities from the Plum Island Ecosystem LTER, Massachusetts, United States - Salt Marsh Sediment SW1602-70 ... | reverse complement strand
AATCATCACACGGATGAGATAGAGTTTAAAATGGATGATAAGATCCTGGTTTTTGCCAAGCCACGGCAAATTGATCACGTCACTTTCGGGCACCGCTCGTTCGCCTATTATGATTTCATTCAAAACAGGCAAAAGGATGCCGGCTATTTTGAGGTGCTGGCCTGGGGAAATACCAGGCTACTCCTTCGGCGGAATACAATTGTTAAGCGGGAAGATAAACCTCCTACGGACATGTCCGGGGGAAATTTCAGGGACTATTTCCGCACGACAGAGGAATATTTCCTGAAAAAAGGTGAAGCACCTGCTGTTCAAATCAAGAAAGGGGCAAAAAGCATGCTGAAAGCGTTGGGGGATCATGAAGTGGAGTTGTCTGAATTTATTCAGGAGAATAAATTGAAGCTCCGGAGCGAAGAGGAGATGATCGATTTGATCTATTTTTACAACTCAGTCAGCCAGAACGAATAAATCCGTTATTCAGCAACTGAGATGGTTCTGCAAAACCGTAAAACAGCGATCATGGTGCGGTTCAGGACATTTGTCCTTACCCTCATTTTTGTTTGCCTGGTCATTGTTATCTATACAACCCGTTTACTGGATACACCCCTCTTCGGGTTACACAAAAACTACATCACAGCGATCCTGGTCGGGATATTTGCTCTGATCCTGTTGTTTCAATATTTCCTCAACCTGTGCTACATATACTTTTCCGATGAAGGGACGAACCTGATCTTCCGGTTTTATTCATTGCGGATTTTTTCGGGCAGAAAAAGTTCAATTGAGATCCCCAAAAACGGTTTTGTCCGGTTCGAGATGAAGAGGAACTGCCTGGGACTAAAACGTAATCTGTACCTGTACCAGCAGATGAGATCAGGCGTTGCAAAATACCCGCCAATCCCCATTAATTCCCTGACAAAAGGAGAGAGGACAGCCATTCATAATTCCCTGTCCCGCCATGTTCAAAAAGTATGAGGAATATCATAAATAAAAAGGAGATAACCGACTTATTTTTATGCTCTCATCTATTCCTGTTTAAAATTGATATCCTAACTTAAATCCATAAAAAATGAACGTCGATAAATTCATGAATGATCTTGAGAAGAAGCATCCCGGTGAGATGGAATTTCTTCAGGCAGTCCGCGAAGTGCTCGAATCCATTGTAGAGGTATACAATGAAAATCCCCAGTATGAATCTGCCAGTATCATTGAGCGGATTGTTGAACCTGACAGGATTTTAACCTTTAAGGTACCCTGGGCTGATGATGAAGGTAAGATACACGTGAATCTTGGCTACCGGATCCAGTTTAACAATGCCATTGGACCCTACAAGGGAGGGTTGCGTTTTCACCCCAGTGTTAACCTCAGCATTTTAAAGTTCCTGGGATTTGAGCAAATCTTTAAGAACAGCCTGACCTCCCTGCCAATGGGTGGTGCAAAAGGGGGAAGTGATTTCGATCCCAAAGGAAAGTCAAAAGCTGAGATCATGCGGTTTTGCCAGGCTTTTATGCTTGAATTGTGGAAGGTTATTGGACCGCAAACGGATGTTCCTGCCGGTGACATCGGAGTGGGTGGTCAGGAGATCGGTTTTCTCTACGGCATGTATAAAAAGCTAGCCCGTGAAAATACCGGCGTGCTGACAGGGAAAGGGCTGAATTGGGGTGGCAGTCTCATCAGGCCTGAAGCAACAGGATTTGGAAATGTCTATTTTGCCAGTGAGATGCTGGCGACACGGAGTGAAGGTATCGAAGGAAAAACAATCGCCGTATCCGGATTTGGTAATGTTGCATGGGGTGCTGTTTCAAAAGCTACTGAATTGGGAGGCAAAGTAGTTACACTATCAGGTCCCGATGGTTACATTCATGATCCCGACGGTGTTTCCGGTGAAAAAATTGATTATATGCTGGAGCTGCGGGCAACCAATGAAGATATTGTAGCACCCTATGCACAGGAGTTTTCGGGTGCCACTTTTCACCAGGGAAAAAGACCCTGGGAGGTGAAGGTGGATGTTGCCCTTCCCTGTGCTACCCAGAATGAACTGGATAAGCAAGATGCTGAAGCCCTGATAAAAAACGGATGTACCTGCGTATGTGAAGGAGCCAATATGCCTTCTACCCACGAAGCCATAGCACTGTTTCATGAAAGCAAGATTTTGTTTGGGCCAGGGAAAGCTGCTAATGCCGGTGGCGTCTCTACTTCAGGACTTGAAATGGCACAAAACTCGATGAAGCTGAACTGGCCTGAGAAAGAGGTTGATCAGCGGTTACACCAGATCATGCGAAATATCCATGGTGCATGTGTTCATTACGGTACCGGATCCGATGGTTATGTCGATTATGTAAAAGGAGCAAATATAGCCGGATTCCTAAAGGTTGCTGATGCAATGCTCGATCACGGATTGATCTGATTCCACCAAAACATTCAGTACATGACCGAAAACTCCCTGCTCTATAAGATTGGGATAAGCCTGATCCCGGGCGTGGGTAGTATTACAGCAAAAAAACTGATCGAACATATCGGTAGCATCGAAGGCGTATTTCATGAAAAAGAAAAAAACCTTCAAAAACTATCGGGAATTGGTACCTCACTGGCAAAAAATATTGCCACTCAGGATGTATTGAAACGTGCAGAACAGGAAATCCGGTTTCTTGAAAAAAATCGCATTCGCTCTTATTTTTATCTTGATCCTGACTATCCGGACAGGCTTAAACAGTGTCCGGATGCCCCGGTAATCTTCTATTTTCTGGGGAACATCGAACTGAATCAGTCAAAAGTCCTGAGTATTGTTGGAACAAGAAGTGCCACCCAGCGCGGTAAAGAGTTGTGCCAGCAACTGATTGATGACCTTGCCGACAGGGATCACAATCCGTTAATTGTCAGTGGACTGGCCTATGGAATAGATATTTGTGCCCACAAAGCTGCACTGAAACAAGAGCTGAACACGATCGCAGTATTAGGCCACGGATTAAGCACAATTTATCCTTCCCTGCATAAATCAATAGCCCGGGATATCACAAAACAGGGTGGATTGCTCACTGATTTCCTGAGTGATGAAAAACCGGACCGAAACAATTTTGTGAAACGAAACCGGATTATAGCCGGCCTTGCTGATGCTACCATTGTGATCGAATCGGGTCTGACTGGTGGAGCACTGATCACTGCTGACCTGGCAAACTCTTACAACCGTGATGTATTTGCTTTCCCCGGAAGGATTTCTGATCCCTTCTCCACCGGATGTAACCGGTTTATTAAAACCAACAGGGCAGCACTGATTGAAGGAGTTCGCGATCTGGAATACATCATGGGATGGGAACCTGAACTGAAACAAAAAAATCCCATTCAGAAAGAACTATTTAAAGCACTCTCTCCTGAACAAAACAGCGTGGTTGCGCTACTGAAAGAAAACAAACAACTGACTATCGATCAGATCTGTACACGGTTGAAATTGCCGGTAAGTAAAATCTCCCCGATCCTGCTGGACCTTGAATTCTCAGGTATTGTCCGAAGTCTCCCCGGACAGGTATACACCCTGACCGATTGATCAATCCTGCGGAGTTCTGTCTTTGTTATTTCCGGTTTTAAAAAAAATATCTATGTTTGTTCAAATCCAAATGATGCAACTGGTAGATACACATACACATTTGTACCTGAACGAGTTTATGCCTGACCGGGATGATGTCATCAGGAGAGCGATCGATTGTGGTGTGGAAAAATTCTTCCTCCCAAATATCGATAGTTCATCCATTGCAGAGATGCTTAAGCTTGTCACCCGTTATCCGGATCATTGTTTCCCGATGATGGGACTTCATCCCACATCGGTTAAGGAGAATTACCTTTCAGAACTGGCGGTGGTTCGAGGAGAACTGGAAAACAAACGGTTCTATGCTGTTGGGGAGGTAGGGATCGATCTTTATTGGGATACAACTTATGAAAAAGAACAGATCGATGCCTTTCACCAACAGGTTAACCTGGCGCTTGCACATGACCTTCCCCTTGTGATCCATTCCCGCAACTCATTTGACCTGATCGTAACGATCCTTGAAGAATATGATAACCCCCAATTAACGGGTGTATTCCATAGCTTTACGGGCGATATCCGGCAAGCTGAAAAGGCGATCTCACTTGGATTTAAAATGGGTATTGGCGGTATTGTTACGTTTAAGAACTCCGGACTGGATGCTGTAGTCGGAAATATTGACCTTTCTCACATTATCCTGGAAACCGATTCTCCCTATCTTGCACCTGTCCCAAAGCGAGGAAAAAGAAATGAAAGTGCTTATCTCGTATACATTGCAGAGAAAATCGCTCAACTTCATTCCATGGATGTTGCCCGGGTAGCGCAAACAACAACAATGAATGCGATGTCATTGTTTGGCATCTCCAAGACGTCCGGCAGGGTAACAAAATGAACAGATCACTCGTGTTGCTATATCATCATCCACAACACCCTTCAGGGAACCGTTACTATTGCCGGGACAAAAGCCATACAGCGGAAAAGGCAAATTTATTTAAGTTATTCTAATCGGGTATAAATAGAATAGCAATTGGTTGTTTTTCATATTTTTTTCGTATTTTGTGCCGCTGAAATTCTTTGATATAAGTAATCTTTCCGGAGAGGTGACCGAGTGGTCTAAGGTGCACGCCTGGAAAGCGTGTGTACTGTGTGGAACAGTACCGAGGGTTCGAATCCCTCTCTCTCCGCAAAAGACGGAGGGGAAAAAGGGGATTCAAATCCACGGGTAATGTTCAGGATGAAAAAGCCCGGGATCCCGGGTGCAGAAAACGGATGTCCGGAATCAAATTTTTGTTAACCCGTAAAGAAGCATTTTTCAATTTTTTTTTTAATACTTTGTAAACTGAATTTTTGTTATTAATTAAACGAACAACAAATCATGAAAAAATTATTTGCACTTGTAGCAGTATTCGGGATGCTTTTTCTGGGGGCATCACTCAATGCAGTTGCTCAGGAAGAAGAGACCGATACAACTACTATGGAGGAAATGGCTGACACAACTGCAGTTACTGCGGTAACTGCAGAAACTCCGGTTGAGGAGATTACAGCAACTGCCGAAGAAGGAGGTGAATTGCACAAGAAGATTAAAGCGAAATTCATTGAAGGTGGTGCCTCTTTCATGGGAGCAATATTGTTAACCCTGATCTTCGGACTTGCACTGGCCATCGAACGGATCATTTACCTGAACCTGGCTACCACCAACACCGACAAGCTGTTGAAAAAGGTGGAGACAGCACTGGAATCCGATGGACTTGATGCAGCAAAAGAGGTTTGCCGTAATACACGCGGTCCCGTTGCCAGCATTTTTTACCAGGGACTCGACCGCGCTGAGGAGGGGATTGAAGCTGCAGAAAAATCTGTCATTTCCTATGGTAGTGTTCAAATGGGTCTGCTCGAAAAGAACCTCTCCTGGATCTCCCTGTTTATCGCCATCGCTCCGATGTTGGGATTTATGGGAACAGTGATTGGGATGATTGATGCTTTTGACAAGATCCGGATTGCCGGTACGGTTTCTGCACAGTTGGTTGCCGGTGGTATTCAAATCGCCCTGATTACCACAGTAACCGGTCTGATCATTGCCGTAATCCTTCAAATATTTTACAACTATATCCTGACCAAAATTGATGCCCTCGTCAATAATATGGAGGATTCATCAATTTCCCTGATTGATATGCTTGTAAAATATAATCTAAAAAAATAATCAATCATGTCCAGAAATTTAGCAAAAATAGTAACATATGTCCTGTATGCCCTGATGGTCGTGTCTGTCGTGTTGGCCGTGCTATTCTATTTCGGTAAAGTCGTCCCGGGAACAGAAGGAACGAACATGCATGAGCCGGTGATCACGAAAACCATACTTCTCTGGGCAGGAATTCTTGCAGGAGTAACCGCATTATTATCCCTGGTATTTCCTATTATTAATATAGTAACCAATCCAAAAGCAATAAAAAGTACGCTGATTACCCTGGTGGGAGTAGCCATCCTGATTTTTGTTGCCTGGATGCTGGCATCCGATGCTGTTCTGGATTTACCACAATATGAAGGGAAAGATAATGTGCCAAAGATTCTGAAACTTGCTGGCACCGGGTTGTATACAACCTATATCCTGGCAGGTCTGGCAGTTCTTGCTATTCTGTATTCGGAGATAGCTAAGTATTTTAAATAAACAGGAAGCCCCGGGGCTTCCCAAACGTTGACCAGATATGGCAAAAAGGGAACTACAACCAATAAATGCAGGATCCATGGCAGATATTGCCTTTCTCCTGCTGATCTTCTTCCTTGTCACTACAACAATGGACGTGGATACCGGATTGATGAGGGGTTTGCCACAGTTGCCGGACAAGGATGAACCGGAACAAAAGGATGAGATCCATGACAGGAACGTATTTGTTGTTCTGATTAATAAAAACGATGAACTCCTGGTTGAAAACAAACCTACCAGTGTTTTTGAACTGCGTGAATTAGCCAAGGAGTTTATCGCAAATCCTGAAAATAAATCCAATCTGCCTGAATTAGTGGAAAAAGATCTTCCCTTTTTTGGTAAGACAATGGTAACCAAAAACGCTGTAATCTCGCTTCAAAACGACAGGGGTACATCCTATGGCATGTATATCAAAGTACAGAATGAACTGCTCGCAGCAAAACAGGAACTTCGGGATGAAATCTCCCGACGACAATTCGGAATGAAATATGCCGACCTGGATGAGGAAAAAATGGAAGCGGTTAAGGACTATTACCCATCTGTACTGTCAGAAGCAGAACCGAAAGAAATTGGAGGACGAAAATAATGTCGAAATTTAAAAAGAAAGGAAAAAAGAGTGTTGGCGCTTTAAATACCGCCTCCCTCCCCGATATCGTCTTTATGCTGCTGTTTTTCTTCATGACTACAACGGTCATGCGGGAAGTGGATCTGAAGATCACCGTGAAAGTGCCCGATGCCACCGAAGCTGAAAAACTGGAAAAGAAATCACTGGTTAGCTTTATCTATGTCGGAGAACCACTTCCCCAGCATCAGGCAATGTTCGGTACTGAACCCAGAATTCAGCTGAACGATCAGTTTAAACGGGTGGAAGATATCCAGGATTTTATTGCACAGGAACGCGATGCAATGGATGAAAACGACCGGAACAAAATGCTGGTTTCCCTGAAAGTCGATGAAAAGACCAAGATGGGAATTATCGTCGATATTAAAATGGCTCTGAGAAGAGCAAATGCACTGAAAATCAGCTATTCCTCAACAAAAGTCGACAAGATAAAATAATTTTTTCAATCCACAGAAAAAGCTGTTTCACCACGAAGCAGCTTTTTTTATTAATTTTTTTACGCCCGCTAATCCCTCCGCAAACAGCGGGGAATACGCTCGCAGGATTTAAAAGCAGAAAACGCAATGAGATTCGTATTCATTTCTATTGTAATAGTATTTCTTTTCCGATCAATTGGTTATCCCCAGGGTATGGACTTCTCCGGGATGAAGGTTTTCTGGAGAATAATGGAAACACTTGAAAATGACATCATGCCCTCAGATCAAATGTGGAATGAACTGTTCAGTACTCCGGGTTATGTTACCGGGAATGAACATGAATTCACGCATGACTACTTCAAAAAATTCTATACGTTAGCCTTTATGCCCTCAAAAAAGTATGAGCTGGAAAAAGAATTGCAAAGATCGAGCTTCTACACACCATATCTAAGGCACATTGCCGATATTATGAAAAAGAAGAATGATATTAAAAAGAAACAGAAAGAACTGGAAAAATCAAATGAAGTGTTTATTCAGGCATTTGACAGAGTGAAGCGTTACCTGCCTGAAGGCATTACTGAAAAGTATCCCAAACCAACCATTGCATTCATGATATTTGGACCTGATGGAAGGGGGTATGAAACAATCTTGGTAGACCTGGTATATTTCCTGCAAAATGAAGAACAGGCTGTCGGTTTCATTGCTCATGAAATGCACCATTACTATCAAAACCAAGAATCTGTAATGAGAGAAGGTGAAACGGAATTGCTTTGGGTAATTAAACAGATCTATGCCGAAGGTCTTGCCGACCAGATTGATAAAAAAGTGGAATTCTTTGGTGATGGTAAAACTGCTCAGGGTGACCGGGCAAAGAGATACCGTGAACTTGTATATGACAGTCCGAACGTGATACGAAAAATGGATAGCCTATTGAACGATATCGTGCTTTCTCCTGAACGATACAAAACAAATGCCCTGAAGATATCTGGGTTAGTTCCTCAAAGCGGACATCCCACCGGCTATTACATGGCCAACGCATTATTGGACCATGCAGGTACTGAAAGCCTGGTGGAAAATTTTGGAAACCCTTTTTCATTCTTTCGAAGATACAGTGACATGGCTTGTCGCTCTAATGGAAAATATCCGCCATTTTCTGATGAAGCATTGCAATTGATAGGAGAGTTGGAAGAACGATACGCAAAGTAGTAATTTCGGATACAACCGTTAAAGCTTTTTATAAAACTCCCTCATTGTTTTCAGGTATTCTTCAAAGGCAGACTTTCCCTTTTTATTCATCGAAATGAGGGTCCGCGGTCGTTTCTTATAAAAGGTCTTTTCAATAGAAACATACCCGGCTTTTTCCAGCTTGCTCAGGTGACTCGATAAATTTCCCTGGGAAAGTCCGGTTTCGTTCAACAGAAACGTAAAATCCACCTGTTCTGCAGCATTCAGGATAGCCAGCAGAACAATCCGGGCAGGTTCGTGGATGATCTTATCCGTCCCGATAACCTGCTTTATGATCAGATCTTCACTCATGTTCGAAATCAGCTTTAACGTTTTGTAACGGGTGAGTTTTCAGAAACCGGGCAAGCCTGATCGTTCCGTATATGATAATCAATGCTCCTGGAATACAGAAAATAAACAGATCTCCCGGGAGGTTAAAAATCGTATCCAGACCTAATGGCTCGTCCAGGAAAAAGCCAATCCCTGCTGCCAGTCCAACTACGTACAGACTGTACAAACCAACCAGCCAGGCAACAAAGCTCATCAGCAACAGGATCGCTCCGAAAAGAATAACCGGAGGTATGCTTAACATTTGACCGTGGATGAATTGCACTTTGAAAATTGAAGCAGCGAGCATCAGGATGGTTAATCCGAAACTGATCAGGAGGAAAATCTTCAGTATAATCAACCTTCCCCCTTTTACCGGTCGCATCTTTATATAACCGATCCTGGGAGTGGTGATGAAGTACTTGGCAAGCAGCATCGGGACCAGCAGGATGAGGATCAGAAAACGAATATACCAGGGAATACTCCATTCCAAGGATGTGTAAATGCCATTTATCCCGGCAGCCCCGAGCATCAAACCAAAGAAAATATCCAGGATGCCGTCACGGCTTTGCAGGAAAAGAACACTCTTTTCAATCTGCTTTGGATCTAATTTTTTATACATGGCAAATCAGTTTTATTTGTACTGCATTATTGTTTGTACTACAAACTTAATATTAATACAATAATTATGCAAGAATTTTGAGATATTTTTTTATCGATTATCTCCATCTATCTGAATCAAGCCAGAAGGATTCATGCAACCGGCAGACCTACGGATTTACGATAAAAAGACCACTTAGAATAATACACGGGTTTTTTGTATTTGATCATCGGAAAGACTAACTTTATCTATCCAAACCAGAACCATGTTTCGGATTAATTCAAGGTTTATTCTTATCGTATATGCGGTAGGAATATTCATTACCGTAAATGATCATTGTGCATATTCGAATTTCACTCCGGCAGAACGCGTTTCTGAATTTCTAACCCTCTTTGCTGAAACCAATCAAACGGAATCGGAAGGTAAATCAGCTCCCGATCCTCCGGTATTGCTAACACCGGCAGATGGATCATCGGGTATCAATACTCGTCCGGGCCTCACCTGGGAGTTTTCAGCAGGAGTAACTGCCTGGCATCTTCAGGTTTCCCTAAACGAATCTTTTTCTCCCACCATTTTTAACGACACAACCATCATCAAAAATTCACGGCAGGTGGGTGCATTACCATGCAACCGCAACGTGTACTGGCGTGTAAGGGCTAAAAATGCAGACGGTTGGAGCTCCTATTCCAATACATCCAGCTTCCGCACACTGGAAGCACCTCAAAACACGACAATATCGATACGTAGCTCATTTACCTCACCGGGAAGCAGACCTTCCGGACTTGCCTGGGATGGCAGGAATCTCTGGATGGTTGATAACCTGAGAAACCTGTACAAAATGGATGCAACCGGAAACGTAATCACGAGTTTCCCGGTACTCGGATTTTCCGACGACAGGGGTCTGACCTGGGACGGAACCGGTTTATGGATTGTTGTGGGGATACATAATTATAAGATGGATACCCTGGGGAATGTGATCGATACCCTGAATGTGCAACACTGGTGGCATAGTGGCCTGGATTGGGATGGTAAATACTGGTGGTTCGGAAATTATAATTCAAGTACGCTTCACAAGCATGACAGAGAGGGCAATGAAATTCTGAATTTTGAACTGAATGAGATCTTCGGTCATCCCACCGGTCTGGCTTATGATGGGATTAACCTTTGGGTCGGCACCTCGAGTGAAGGATTCACCGATGATATTTTCAAGTACTCAACCTTGGGGGCATATGTGTATGAATTCGATCTGGGAACTATTGGTATAAGTCCGGTCTCAGGTTCCTACGCCGCAGTGGCATGGGACGGGCAATCACTCTGGTATGCTTCTGATGATCAGTTTACCATTTACCGTTTTAACGTACCCTATTACCATCAGGTGCCAGCTGTTCCTTCTTTACTTTTGCCTGTCGATGGTGATGTTAATGTTGATATCACGCCAATCCTGGACTGGAGTGAATCCCTGAATGCTGAAAAATATGACCTCCAGGTTGCCACCGATAATTCATTCAATAACCTGGTATTCGATATCCACGATATTTCATCCACCTCACACCAGCTGGGAGCACTGGAAAAGATGACCACCTATTACTGGCATGTCAGGGCAACCAATCCTGTGGGAGCCAGTCTTTTTTCTTCAACCCGATCTTTTACCACACGGGGCATGGAATCTCCCGAAACTGTTTCAGCAACATACAGCAATGGTGCCATTACACTGGCATGGAACCGGGTGGATGAACCCGACCTGGCACAGTACAACATATACCGGGATTTATCTTCTCCTGCAGCAACTTTTCTGGATTGCATTGTAAATCCTTCAGCTGCTGATACTTTCTATGTTGATGACAATGTTACAGCCGGGATGGATTACTACTACCGGATCACATTGCAGGATAGTTATGGAAATGAAAGCGGTTTTTCCAATGAAGCACATTGTGTTGTACCCTTTGATCTTCATTCCGACTCCCTGGCTCTGGTGGCTTTGTATGAAAGCTCTGACGGTGCAAACTGGACCGATCGCAGCAACTGGCTAACCGGAAAGGTATCCACCTGGTTCGGGATAACGGTATCGGCTAACCGGGTTGTTTCAATCAACCTGGATCACAACAACCTGAAAGGAACAATTCCCTCATCGCTCTGTCAGCTCGATCAGCTGCAGGAGTTGATTCTTCCAGACAACCAGCTATCCGGAATAATTTCATCCGCAATCGGCAATCTCGTGAATCTGCAGCGGATCGATCTAAATACAAATCAACTTTCGGGGGAAATCCCACCGGAAATTGGAGGTTTATCCAACCTGCAGGAACTATTGCTGGATGATAATCAGTTCTCAGGATCCATTCCGGATGCACTCGGTAACCTTTCCGGTTTGACACGCCTCAACCTGTCATCCAATCAGCTTACCGGGACGTTCCCTGCATCCCTTGGGAATATCACTTCTCTGACAGACCTTCAACTGTTTTCCAATAACCTGGAAGGTCAGATCCCTGCTGAGATCAGCAACCTGACCAATTTAACTTCACTATTGCTCGAGCACAATGAGTTTACGGATCCGGTACCCGTGGAATGGAATAAACTCACCCAGTTGGAAGTGCTGCATCTGAACGATAATCAATTGGAATACCTTCCAGATCTTTCAGCGCTTACTTCGCTGAATGAACTGAAGATTGATGCGAACAGGTTCACGTTTGAGGATATTGAGCCGAATATCGGTGTCCCGGATCTGACATATATTTATTCCCCCCAGGATAGTGTTGGAACAGAAAAAATTGGTATGGTGGCAATTGATTCCACTTTTACGGTCACTATTGAGGTAGGCGGATTACATAATATGTACCAGTGGTACCTGAACGGAACGTTAATCTCCGGGGCTGATACGGATGAATACACCGTCGATCCGGTGAAAAATGAAGATTACGGAACCTACCATTGTGAAATTACCAATACTGTTGCTCCCCTGCTTACATTGATCAGCCGGCCCATTCATCTTATACCTTCAGACAACTATATCGTTGTAACGGATGAATTGCCCTATGCTGAAGATTTTGAAAACGGTGCTGAATACTGGACAACTGGAGGAACAAACTCCTCATGGCAACTTGGAACGCCTTCCGGCGCAACGATCAATGTCCCGGCATCGGGATCAGATACCTGGATGACAAATCTATCGGGAAACTACAATGCGAATGAAGTGTCCTGGGTAAAGGGTCCCCTCTTCAATCTCTCTCTGCTCTCCAATCCCGCCATTGAGATAAAGGTATGGTGGGATTGTGAAGGGACCTATGACGGAGCCACCCTGCAATATTCCGAGGATACGGCAAAAACCTGGCATACACTTCAGAAGCCTACAAACTACCTCTGGTATAACAGTTCGAATGTAGTTGGATTAATGAATATCACCGGTTCCGGGAAAGGCTGGTCAGGAGATGGAATGTTTGGGACCGGAAGCAACGAATGGGTTACGGTCCGGGCTCCCATTGCCGGACCGGTTGATTACGGAGGGCTCACCTTCCGGATCCTTTTTGTATCCAATGGTTTATATGAAAACGACGGTTTTGCTTTTGACGATGTGAAAATATTTAATGATGTCACTGCCGGTATGAAAGCGGTCAGCGATAACCAGGACATCCGGATTTACCCCAACCCTTTCCATGAATCTGCCCTGGTCGAGTTTGAGAATCCTTCACATGAATGCTTTCGGCTTACCCTTACGGATCTATCGGGAAAGGTTGTCCGGATTATTAATGAAATCACTGCACACAGCATTGAACTTAAGAGGGAATTGCTCTCTCCCGGATTATACATCATCGAAATGAGGGGATCGAAAACCTACCGGAGTATGATCGTGATTGAATAGACAGGATTTTGAGTTAACCATCCAAACCGGAACCATGCTGCGTGTTAAATCAAGGTTAGCTGGTTAAGTGGTCAATGAATGTGTGGCGGAAATCATGAAATTTTCTTATCCCCCCAGCGGTTATCCCAAATACCATGAGATACTTGGTGAAATCCCCATCGAGAATTTTGTTTTCGACTACAGGAAATGGGTAAAACCAATTTTCAAATATGTAAATTTAATAAAAATTCCGTTTCCGGCAGTGGAAATAAACCGGGTTGATGGTATTCGTTTCAGACCCTTATATATTTAGCTATTTCTATGAAATATATATAAAAAAACAACGATGAAAAAAGGTATCACAATTTTAGTGGTGGCGTTATTCGCAGCAGCATGCACTACCCGTAATGAAACTCCACCGGTAAACCAGGAATTTACAACAGAAGGCAGGGAAGTGATTGTTTATACAACAGCCGACAATACTGATCTCAGGATCTCACTTACGGGGAATAGTGTTTTTGAACCAGCCGAACAACCGCTTGAAACGGAAATTGCCGTGTTTGTAAATCCAAATAAATCATTTCAGACCCTGTTGGGAATCGGAGGAGCCATTACGGATGCTTCGGCAAAGGTTTTTGCCAGGTTACCGGAGAATGAGCAGCAGGAATTTTTAAAGGCTTATTATGATCGTGAAGAGGGAATCGGTTATACCCTGGTGCGCACTTCCATCCATAGTTGTGACTTCAGCAGCGAAAGCTACACCTATGTTACGGATGGGGATAAGGAGTTACAAACCTTTCGCATTGACCACGATAAACAGTATCGTATCCCCTTGATCAGAAAAGCCATTGAAGCTGCCGGGGGTAAGCTCACACTGTTTGCCAGTCCCTGGAGTCCTCCCGGGTATATGAAAGACAACAACCACATGCTCAGAGGGGGAAAATTATTGCCGGAATACTACCAGGCATGGGCACTCTACTACACGAAGTTTATAAAAGCTTATGAAAGCGAGGGTATCCCGGTGTGGGGAATAACCATTCAGAATGAACCGATGGCAACTCAGCGGTGGGAGTCGTGCATTTATACCGCTGAAGAAGAACGGGATTTCCTGAAAAATCACCTGGGCCCGACCATGGAAAAGGAAGGACTTGGAGACAGGAAGATCATTGTCTGGGATCATAACCGGGACTTAATGAGCCACAGAGCCAACACGATCTTTGAGGATCCTGGAGCATCAAAATATGCATGGGGCATGGGATTTCACTGGTATGAGACATGGACGGGAGGCCAACCCATGTATGACAACCTGGCCAACGTGAAAGCATCGTATCCCTCAAAAAACCTGTTGTTTACAGAGGGTTGCGTGGGGAATTTCAGCCCCGAAAGGTACCAGTACTGGCCCAATGCCGAACGGTATGGCAGGTCTATGATCAATGATTTTAATCGTGGGGCAGTGGGTTGGACCGACTGGAATATCCTGCTCGACGAAACCGGGGGGCCTAACCACGTTAGTAACTTTTGTTTTGCACCTGTACATGCAGATACCCAATCGGGAGAATTGATTTTTACCCCCTCCTACTATTATATTGGGCATTTCTCCAAATTCTTTCGGCCGGATGCTAAACGGGTAAGCACGACAAGCAGCAGAAGTCATCTGTTATGTACTTCCTTTATGAATGCAGGTGGAAAGATCGCAACGGTTGTGATGAACCAGGGCGATGATGAGATAGTATATCAACTGTTCATCGGTTCCATGGCAGTAGAAGTAACCATTCCACCCCATGCGATTCAGACATTGGTTTATTAATGCAATGAACATCTGGCAAATGTACGGTCCATGAAAGGATTTCCCGTTATAAAACATTCCAGTTGGCCCGTTTTTTCCGGATCACTCAATCCCCGGGGCTGCGCCCTGACAGTATCGCCAGGGCTTCACCCCGGGCTACCAGCATGTCGCTCCTGCCTGCCGGTTCACCCGCCGTTAGGAGGGCAGACACGGCCTTTGAAGCTAAATACTTCATAATCAATTATAATCGAATAGAGTTAAAGTCAAAATTCGATAGTGCAAACCACTTTTATAAAAAACATATACTACTATGGTAAGAAACCGAATCATTCTGATCCTGCTGGCAGCTGTTGTAATATTATTAAACGGCTGCAAGGAAGCAGGTGCTCCTGCTAAAAAGGAAGAATCCGGCAAGGTGAAGGTACTACACACGGATGGTATACAATTGATTGACCCGGAAGGCAACCCGATTGTTCTGAAAGGGACCAACCTGGGCAACTGGCTCGTTCCGGAAGGCTATATGTTTAAAATGGGACAGGTGAATTCGCCCAGAAAGATCGATGAATTGCTGCACGAATTGATCGGTCCGGACAGCCTGACAGCATTCTGGGATCGCTACCTGGAGAATTATATCCGGCGGGAGGATATTGCATACCTGAAAAAAATCGGATGCAATCACATTCGCCTGCCGTTTCATTACAAATTGTTTACGGACGATCGCTACATGGGTAAAAGAAACGCCGGGTTTACCTTGTTTGACCGGGTAATTGAATGGTGTAAAGAAGAAAACCTATATGTTCTGCTGGACATGCATTGTGCTCCGGGCGGACAGACCGGGGATAACATCGACGACAGTTATGGCTATCCCTACCTGTTTAAGAGTGAGTCATCCCAGGATAAGCTGGTTGAGATCTGGGTGAACATCGCGAGCCGGTATAAAGACGAACCGACAATAATAGGATATGACATTATCAACGAGCCCGTTGCTCACTATTTCACTGACGAAATCGATACGTTGAACAGCATCCTGTTTCCAATCTATAAGCGGGTGGTCAAAGCAATCCGCCAGGTGGATCCCCATCATGCCATATTTCTTAACGGATCGGTATGGAGTACCAGTTTCGACGTGTTCAGGGAGTTGCCCGGAGAAAACATTGTTTATGAATTTCACAAATACTGGTTTGATGTAAACCAGGAAGCAATACAGACTTATCTTGATTTCAGGGAAGAGCACCAGGTTCCCGTGTATATTGGTGAAACGGGTGAGAACACGGACGAGTGGGTGGAGCAGTTCAGGACGTTGCTGGATGAGCACGCGATAGGCTGGTGTTTCTGGCCCTATAAAAAGATGAACAATACCCGGGGTATCATGAATTTTGAGGAGCCGGAGGATTATCATCTTATCAGTGAATATGCAGCGAGTGACCGGAGCACCTATGAAAACATCCGAAAGAACCGGCCCGATATTGTCAGGGTTCAGAAAGCCCTGAACCAATTCCTGGAGAATTCGCTGTTTGAACATTGTTTCCCCAATACGGGGTATGTTGAAGCGTTGGGGTTTGAGAGTAAAAAGTGATACGATGACTTGGAGTCATCGTATCACTGAATTCTACCAGGAAATCCGATCTGACCGATTAAAAAAACGAAAAAAACATCCGTCAGACCCGTAATGGGTCAGACGGTAACGATATAACCATTCCTCCCCCCTGCCTCACAGGCAGGCTTTAATTCCCCCTCCCAAGGGGGATATTATTTTTCGGCTGAACTTTTTTGGATAATCTTGAAAATCAAAAAGTCGGGGCACGAAAATTGTTCCTCGTCGCTCGACTTCAGCTCGGGCGACGAGTTCCCGGAACCTCAAAGTCGTAAGTCTTTCAGTCCCTCCGGGACGTTCTATTTTTTCCTGCCTGTTCCAGCCACTGAAGTGGCTGTCTATTGCCTGCCAGTCCCTAACGGGACGGGTTAGTTCACAAGTTATTAGTTGTTAAATTAGATTTTGGAAGTTGTATGTTGAATGTTGCCTGCCTGCAGGCAGGGATGTTGTGCCATAGGTACCCCTATGGGGGATAGTGGTCTTCCAAAACTTAGAGTCTATCTAAAAGCGGCAAACACCCTAATCCTGCTAAAATTCCATCACCGCTTCCATGGTTTTGCCAGATGGCGTTTTATCTCCCTGACCTTTGGATTAAGCCGGTCCATGATCTCCTTTTGTATTTCTCCGGCCTTTTCAGCTGCACCGGGCAAAGCTGAAATACGCTCAAACTCCTTCTCCATCTCCGGTTTATACCGCTTCATGCGGTGGAGAATTTTTTCAATTTTTTTAATGTCTTCCTCCTGCGGTTCCATAAAGTCTCTGTCTGTAAGAACCTCCAGATCCCAGATATCGCTCTGCATTTGTTCCTCCAATGTCTCGATCAGATTATCCTTATTCTCTTCCAGTTCCTCAACAGACCGGGCTGCATAAAGATCATACAGCATTTGCGGTGTATCGGGATTATTGTAATCGAAAACAAACTCTTCTTCAGCTTCTTCTTCTGCCGGTTTCATTGCTTCGGCCATGCCTTCCACCATCCCACCCATAAATGTTTCCATCATTTTACCCATCTCCTCAGTATACTGTTCCAGATACGGTCCCAGGCGTTTTTCCATCTCAGCTCCAAACTCGTCGCCAAATTCCTCAGTCCCGGGCAATTCATCGAGAC
>Ga0315537_1001592_pt1 | contig 17720 bp, 13 predicted proteins | sample SalMarSW160270MG_FD_203091 | JGI IMG/M metagenome (GOLD analysis project Ga0315537, IMG submission 203091) | Salt marsh sediment microbial communities from the Plum Island Ecosystem LTER, Massachusetts, United States - Salt Marsh Sediment SW1602-70 ... | reverse complement strand
TGATAGAATTTCTTAAAGGCGGCGGCGGAGCCGCCGCAGACAACGCAGTTCTGGGTGCAACCACGGCAGGTGAGCACCGCGGTAATGGGATAGCGTGCCCAGCCCTGGAAGGGAGCATAGCTAGCCAGGTCACGGTATCTGATAACCGAGCGCACGGTATTAGAATAGTAGTTGAACATAACATGGCTCAGGTCGGCGGGAACATAAGAGAAGGGGTTTTCCCGCACCTCGCCTTTTTCATCTCGCCAGACCAAGTTGGGAACTTCCTCAGGCTCACTCTTATTCCTGAGGCAATCCATAAGCTTCTTAAGCGGTTCTTCGGTGGAGTCGCCTCTCATCACATAGTCAATCTCCGGGTACTCCATTAGCTCCTTATAGAAATAGGTCGAGGAAAAGCCACCCAGTATCACCTTGGCTTCGGGGTGGCACCTCTTCACTATCCTGGCGACCTCAATAGCCCCGTGAGCGCTCACCAGCCAGTGCAAGTCAATGCCAAATAGCGGCGCACGCAAACGCTTAATAAAAGCCTCGGCATCAAATTTGCTATCGTTCAGCATCCGCACCGCCAGATTGACGATGCGCACCCGATACCCGGCGCCCTCCAGATATTCAGCAATGCTGGTAAAACCAATGGGATACATCTCAAACATAGAGGATGACGGAATCAGGTCGCTGACCGGTCCGTAAAGAATGGTCTTCTGGCGAAAGTCGTAAACGCTGGGCGGGTGAAGTAAGACCAGGTCTACTGACATTAAAAAACCCCTGCCAGAATATAGCCGATGCCCAGCAGGAATTGGGTAAGGAGGACAACCAGAACGTTATTAGCCATAGCTGGCACCAGCTGGCTCATCTCCTCATGCTTTCTGGCACCCACAATCGCCTTTATCGCCAGGGGGAGGGTGAGCAGGGCGAGCAGAGAGAAGGCAGGCATTTTCCCCGCCACCACCCAGCCGATTATCCACAAATAGACCGCCAGTGTCAGGGCGGAATAGACTATGCCGGCTTTCTCCTTTCCCATAACGATGGGCAGGGTCTTTCTACCTGCCTTCCTATCGGCTTCGGCGTCGGGGAATTCATTCAAAAGAAGAAGGTTATGCACCAGAATACCCGATGGTATGCAGGCAATAATCGCCGGCAGGGTATAGGCAGTGGTCTGAACGAAGTAAGCCCCCAAAACGGGCAAAGCCCCCATCCCCGCCCCGGGAGCCCACTCCGGCCATCCTACCCTGGTTAAAAAGGGGGTATAAAGGATGATGCACACCGCAGCTACCAGAAGCAGAGGCAGCAAAGCCCAGCCTCTGGCGATAACAAAGTAAACACCTATGGGTACCGCCAGCAGGAAGGAGACCAGCCCAAACCACAACACCTGCCTCGGCTTGAGCAGAGCGGCGGGAAGGATGCCACTGCCGCCACTGAAGGGTGTCCGCCTGACCTCCAGGTCTATCCCGCTTCTATAGTCAAAGTAGTCGTTGAGCACATTGACGCTGATGTGGCACAGCAGCAGCCCGAAGAAAGCCAGCAGGGCATAGCCAAGATGGAAGTAACCGTCATACCAGGCGATACAGGTGCCCAGGAACGCCAGCACCACAGAAAGAAGCAGAAACTGCGGTCTGGTCTCGGCAAACCATACTTTCAGCTTCACTTCTTTTCCTTATGAGCCATCTCTACATGCTTCTGCCAGCACTTTTCATGGACATAAACGGCACACCTGGCGCAGTAGTAGATATGGGCTCTGGCTTCTTTGCCGCAAACCGGGCACTTCATTGATTACCGCCAATTACTAGCTAATTCTCAGAGCTACCATAGAGATAATAATGAATAGAGCTACCAAGACGATGGTAAGTTGAAACAGCGTTTTTTCCACGCCCCGTTTAGTCCGGTAGACGGTGTCAGCCTGACCGAAGATACCCCCCAGCCCCCCACCTCTAACCTGAAACAGAACGGCTAATATCACGGCTACGGCTAATATAATCTGAGCGATGTTGAAATAACCTGTGAGTTGCATCTCATCCTTCCTCCAGCTTCTTCTCTAGCAATTCATTTACCACCGTGGGGTTGGCACGACCTTTGGTAGCCCTCATTACCTGCCCAACGAGGAACTTCAGAGATTGTTTCTTCCCTGCCTTGTAATCGGCTACTGCCTGAGCATTAAGCTTTATCGCCGTGGCGATTTCAACCTTAATGGCTTTGGCATCGCTGATCTGGCTTAAGCCCCGCTGAGCAATAATACTGTCAGCGCTCTTGCCGGTGTTAAACATCTCTTCAAGCACAGATTTGGCGGTGGCAGCGTTAACAGCAGCTTGTGAGTGTAAGACTAATAATCCATCAAACTGTTCAGGAGCGACCTTTTCTCTAAAGTCAATGATATCTATATTTTTAGCATTCATTATACGGCTGACCTCGCCCAAAAGCCAGTTGCTTATTTCCTTGGGCATTACATCTTGGCTGGTTTTCAGGCAGTCCTCGAAGTAGTCGGCCATCTCGCGGGAGGCGGTAAGCAGCCCAGCGTCATAGGGGGGCAGATTGTATTCAGCGACAAATCGGTCGCGTCTGGCTTCAGGCAGCTCGGGCAGCTTTGACCTTATTGCCTCCACCCACTCCCGGTCCAACACCAATGGCGCCAGGTCAGGCTCAGGAAAGTAGCGATAGTCGTGGGCATACTCTTTGCTGCGCTGGGCAACCGTTATCCCCCTCTCCTCCACCCATCCCCTGGTCTCCTGGACGAGCTTTCTGCCCTCTGCCGCCTTCTTTCTCTGTCTTTCAGCTTCATATTCCAGAGCCCGGTAGACCGCCTTGAAGCTATTCATATTCTTGACCTCCACCTTAGCCAAGAGGTCGGTGCTATCTTGAGGACGGATGCTGATATTGGCATCACACCTGAAGCTCCCCTCCTCCATATTGGCGGTGGATACACCGAGGTACTGGAGTATACTCCTTAGCTTCATCAGGTATTGCCTGGCTTCCTCCGGAGAGCGCAGGTCAGGCTCACCGACAATCTCCATCAGCGGCACCCCAGCCCGATTAACATCCACCAGACTATAGGACTCCCCACCTGGGGAGGTGCGGTGTATTAATTTAGCCACATCCTCCTCAAGATGGACGTTATCTATACCCACCCTCTTCTTTTCGCCGTTAGCCTCAATGGTAAGCCAGCCGTGATGACCAAAGGGGGCGTAAGACTGTGAAATCTGGTAGCCCTTCATCAGGTCGGGGTAGGGATAGTTCTTACGGTCAAACCTGGTGTAATCGGAGATAGTGCAATTAAGGGCCAGAGCGGTCATTACGGTAAATTCCACCGCCTGCTGATTGATGGTGGGCAGCACACCGGGCATCCCCAGGCACACCGGGCAGACATGGGTATTGGGTGGGGCGCTGGCATAATCAGCGCTACAGCGACAGAACATCTTGCTTTTGGTCAGAAGCTGGGCATGAACCTCCAGCCCAATAACGGTCTCGTATTCCATAGCACATTTTAGTATAGCAACAATGCTGATGGCTGACAAGGAAGATATATGCTATAATTTCTGCTGTAGTATGGGGATATAGCTCAATAGGGAGAGCGCTGCCTTCGCATGGCAGAGGTCGGGGGTTCGAATCCCCCTATCTCCACCAATGGCAAGTAAGCCCCTGTAGCTCAGACGGATAGAGCAGCGGTTTCCTAAACCGCGTGTCGCGCGTTCGAGTCGCGCCAGGGGTACCACACAAGATATAGGTTAAGGCTGCGTGGCTTGCACAAGATGTAGGACACGCAGTTTTTTATATCCTGAAAACAGCGTATCGATCCCACATTAACGAGGCGTCAAGTCAATATCAACTTTGGGTCAATTCTACTCAAATGCCCCAAGTGGGGAAGCACAAGGAAAATAATAGAGCTAAATTGCTGCTAAATAGGGTCGAGACCTTATCTCGACCCTATTTTTTTAACCTTTGCGGCTGAACAAAACAAGCTATTGTTACCCCGAATTACACGAATTGGATTAGAGGGGCTCAGCTTTACCATAACTCAGGGATAGCATACTCTAAACCGAGGTGTCTCAGGGTGCGAGGTAGAGGTTTTCCTGTCTGCTTATCCCAACCCATTAGTTCATAATATTTGCTGCGCAGTTCGCCCCAGTGTTCCATGATGCTCTTGCCTTGTGATGGTCCATCCGCTGGTGTTGAACCATATCTAGGTGAGGGTGCATCCATCTCAGCGATATGCCCATGCCTGATGTTAAATGCCCGCAGCAGGTTGACAATACGCTTGCCTGCTTCCATTGCTTCTTGTGTGGAAAAGTCCCAGCCAGTAGCAGCATTTACTGCCTGAGCAAGCGCTTTGATGTCAGTATTGGTGACAAATCGACATACTCCCAAGCAGTCCTCAAACTGTACGGCACCCTTACACTGGGCATTCCAGGCTAGAGTATCTTCTGGTGAGTTATTAGTCTTCCTAGACGGACGGACCGAAAGCCCTAAATCTGCTGGTCGCAACATAATATGGCCTTCATCAGTGCCCATTTGAGAGAGACAAGTATCAAAGAGCATCGGCCACAAGGTCCGGTGGTCGTGTACACGAGGAGTGTTGCCTTTCATTGTGTGAATGGCAAAGCTAGGAGCTTCACCTCCAATGTGCTGCGCTGCCCTCATTGCCCCTTCGGCTAATATATTCCCAAATCCCTGACGTCTGGCAATCTTATTTATCATCTGGTTTGCTGCCTCGTAATTTCCCCAAGTGAGTTCAACTTGATCCGTATCTTCAAGGGTTATCAGACCTTTCTCATAGCACTCTATTGCTAAACCGAGAGTCCACGCTGTCTCATTGGAATCTATACCCAGGCGGTCTGCCTCGTTGGCCAGAAAAATTGCCGCCGTTACATCAGTGACGCCAATAATCGGTCCGAAAGCAGCAAAGCTTTCGTATTCCGGCTCCTCACCCACGTAACCCTTGAATGGCCCTTCCGTAATGGTCATCCTATGGCAGTGGTGCATTCGGCAAGCCCAACAGGGGTTGGGTTTTGGTTCAAAGTGACTGCGAATATAAGGCCCCCCGAACTTCTCCAGCTTTTCTGGGTCAATGTTATAGACATTAGTAGTATAGTTTTTCACCGGTACAGTACCGTCTCGTGCTGCTACAGAGTTTACTAGGAGATTGAGTGTCCCCCACGTGTATATACCGTCTAAGCTGGCTGGGTCATTTACTATATTTTCATGGAATTGATTGGCGATGGCGGAGAGCCCCTCTTTATCCTTCAAAGCGGGACGCACTCTCCCTCTGGCCACGGCAATAGCCTTTAGCTTCTTGGAACCCATCACCGCCCCTACTCCATTATGCGCCACGATGTGCCCTTTGTCGACGCATATGCATGCGAACTTCACCAAGTTCTCACCAGCAGGACCAATACTGGCCACACTTGCTCCTCGTTCACCCTGTCCAAGCTCGCTCTTAATGAGGTCACTTGTCTCCTTGTTGTCTTTGCCCACCAAGTGGGCAGCGTCTACCAGTTCAGCTTTGCCGTCGTGAATATGGAGATAGACCCACCTTTTTGCTCTACCCTCTAAGATTATGCCATCATAACCGGAAAATCTGAGAAAGGCACCAAAGAATCCATTGGCCTGAGAAGCGACGGCTCCATTGGTGAGAGGGCCTTTAGTAACCACCGAGAAAGTACCCGAGCCTCCTATTCTCGTTCCACCGAGTGGGCCAGTAGCCATAATTATGCGATTACCCTGGTCAGACCACTCCACCCCAGCAGGAACCTCCTCAAAAAGATACTTGGCCCCTATACCGGTCCCACCAATATACTTCCTTGCCGTTTTCTCATCATACTTCTCGTCCGTAATTTGTTCGTTGGTAAGATCTACCCTTAGGAGCTTCCCCGCATAACCGTAAAGCTTATTCACAACGCCCCCTTTTCTATTTCTAGCCGCCACTGTACACAGGAACTAAAATGACAACATCCCCATCTTTGACTTTAGTTTCTGTCACGTCTGGGAATTGCAAGAGGTTGTCATTGAGAACAACGTTGACCTTGTCACTGATTTTTCCTGTAGCAGGATTGAAAACCATTCTATGAAAGTCCGCTACAAGCGACGGGCTACAGGTGATGCTTTGTCCATTCGTGAGGGAAGTATGACTGTAGCCCGGCCTGGCATGGTGTTTTCTTCCCTTTGATTAACTGCACTCGTTTCTATATCCACACAGTGTTCACCATTCTCGTCCAAATACTTCTTGGTGACTTTCCCTTTCAACCATACAACGTCCGAATGATAAACGAACCTTCTATATTCCGTATAGGAGTTCTTTAGCCAGCCCTCGTCACTCATCCAATTAGTCAACAGGTGAATCTGCCAGCAAAAACTCTGGAAGCCGGCATTATACGGCATGCGAACCCCCATTGCCTTGGAAGCCTTCTGGATGAAGTGGCCACTGAAAACTGGCTCAAGGGCATGTGTATCTGGGTCTCTATATCCAAAGGCGGGGTGCTTTTGGTAATAACGAAGGGCAACACCATGAGCACCTATGATAGGTATGGGTGTCCCCCCCCCGGAATGATAAGCTAAGGTATCTCCAAAGCCCATAGGCCCTTTCACCACTGGTTTTAACTCCTCTCCAATCTCAACATCCTCCCAGTAACGGGGATTCGAACCCCTTATTTCCTCTGAAAGGATTTCCTCCTCTATCTTCTTGATCTCATCTTCCGTCCAGGGATGGGGAAGCTTGATATCACCATATTTGTTCTTTTTTCTGGCTACAGCTCTCGCTACTCTTACGATCGACCATTTGCCTTTAGCTATAACTTCCCCATGCTGATTAGAGTACTTGCTCTCAAACCACTCGATAATCATTTCTTTGGCGAATTTGCTTGGTTTAGGCCCCTCGAAACCAATATAAGTACACTCAGGGATGATTTTATCGTTAAGCCGGACAGGTTTGTAGAATTCAAAGTCAGTAGCGTTGTGAAAGCCACCTAGACCCCGCCAGCCAAATTGAACACCAGCAAAAACGCTGACAATCCATGAGGGCGGCGCAACGATAGTGGCATAGCGAGTTTTTTTAGCATATTCAGGGTCGTTCCATAACGGGTTGGCATCACCTACCCCAGCGGCAAATTTTAATATCGCTAACCTAGTGGCCTCTTCATTATGTATTGAATCTTCAATGCGAAGCTTTAGCCCGATTTTAGTACGCATATCCTTAATCATTTCTTCGGTGATGCGTGCCTCTGTCATCTCCACTTCATGTGTCATTACGTACCTCCTATCGCCTGACTTGTCGACATATATAAAATGCTCTCTTTTTCACTGGTTTACGTAGGGCCGATATCGTCCCCGTAATGTCTACTAAGTTCACTAAGATAATCGGGGTCAACAGAGCATGACCCTTGCTTTTCTATGAGGTTGATGCGAGCCGGCTTTCCTCGGATAAAGGTGAAAGTACCTCCAATCGCTTTTTCTTCCTCAAGCTTCTCCAATTCCCCCTTGGACATTCCTAACAGATTGCAGAAGACCTCCTCATTGTCTTGGCCAAACCGAGGTGCCCGCCTGGGAACAAATTCTTCAACATCGCTGAACTTCGCCGGCATTTGCTTAGCGATTGGCCTCTTGCCGATACCTTTACCATGGTCAATCACCTCAAAAAAGCCACGCTGGCTGATGTGTGGGTCAAGGTGCAATTCTTTCATACTGAGGACAGCTCCTGATGGAACACTAGCATCTTGAAGAATCCTCATCAATTCGTAATGATTATAACGCTGAGTCCACTCCTCCACTTTCCTATCAAGCTCTTCTCGATTCTCCCACCTGCTCAAGGCATTAGCGAACCTCTCATCTTTAGTCCATGCAGGATTGCCCATCACTCGGCAAAAGTTCCTCCATTGCTCATCGTTTTCTATGACAATGTTTATCCACTCATCGCTCCCTTTGCAGCGATAGCACCCATGCGGAGCCGCCGAAGAATGATAGTTGCCAACTCGCATTGGCTCTCGGTTATTTAAGAAACAATCCATAATGAGTTCGCCTATCTGGCAAATCACAGCCTCCCTGCCAGCAACGTCTATGTATTGTCCCCTGCCAGTCCTCTGCCGATGGTATAATGCTATAAGTAAGGCAGCTGCTCCAGCTGCTCCCAACGCCCAATCTCCATAAGCATGTCCAGAAAGCAAGGGGGGGTCTTGGGGGAAACCCGTGAGATGCGCCAATCCGGACATCCCTTCCATTCCTGGCATATACATATAGAAATCCCTTAGAGGGCCATAATGCCCCAGCCCGCTCATCGAAACCATAATTATATCTGGTTTTATCCTTCTCAACTCTTCATAGCCCAAACCCCAGTTCTCCATTACCCTGGGGGAGAAATTTTCCATGACGACATCGCTTATTCCTACCAAACGTCTGAACAACTTCTTGCCCTCGTCGCTTCCAAGGTTGAGAGTAATTCCCTTCTTACCGGCATTTAGCGCATGATAAGTAAAGCCCCGGTTCCAAGGCTCTTCTCCTAGTTCATTTTCAGGATAGACGTTTGTCCTAGTCATTACGTCAGGGCGCACTGCCGATTCTATCTTGATGACCTCAGCCCCTAAATCGACTAGTATTCTTGAACTCATGGGTCCGGCGAAGACCATTGTCAAGTCCAGGATTCTTACTCCCTCCAATATCCTATATCCCATATCCTCTCCTTGTAATTTAAGTAAGACACAAGCCTCATACCATCAAACCTTGGTATACAAGTTAAAGAATCGGTATTCCCATCTCCGTCCGTGATTGACCTAAATAATTCCCATCTCCTGTAACTTGACCACATCCTCGCTAACATAGCCAAGTCTCTCATAGATTTCGTGATTGTTTTCACCTAACATAGGTGCTTTTCCTGCTACAGGCGGAGTATCACTTAATTTAGCTAACGCCCCTGGATATGTAACTTCCCCCATAACTGGATGACCAACCGTATTGAAGAAATCACGCGCTTCAAGCTGTTCATCCTTTGCGAGTTCCTTGGGACTCAAGATCGGGGTGAAGCATAATCTCAGCTCTTGCGCCTTCTTGGTTATAGTCCACTTATCATGCTTCTTACACCAAGGAAGAAGCAAAGCATCAACTTTCTCAGGCTCCGCTATACGAGCACCTGGATTAGCCAAAATAGGGTCATCTTGCATCTCGGGCTTGTCTATTAGAAAGGCAATGTTGGAGGCTGCCCCAAGTCCTGGTGTGGGGTTAATCCAACCGTCTTTACAACGGTAGTTGCACAGTCCAGGGTGGCCTTGGATTGGCAATGGGCTAGTTTTTCTGCTCAAACCCAGATTCGAATACTCTCCAGTATACCCGGTCAAGGTACTGGCAACACATTCCATTGCGGATACATCAATCCATGTGCCTCTATTAGTGTGGATTCGGTTGAAGAGAGCGGCCACAGTGGCGATTAAGCTTTCTAATCCCGCTATATGCTCTGCTTGAAAACCACCCTGAACGACCGGTCTAGTCCTGGGCTCGTTAGCTGGTCGCGAGGTGTACATCGTTCCACCTAATCCAGACAACACAAGGTTCGATGCTTTATAGTTCCGGTATGGGCCTGTTTGTCCAAAAGCAGATATAGAGGTCATTATTAGTTGAGAATTCAACTCGCTGAGTATTTCATAGTCTAAGCCAAGTTCAGTCATCGTTCCAGGTGGAAAACTCTCAACCAAGACATCAGCCTCTTTCACAAGCTCTTTGAATATCTTCACCCCGGTTTCGCTTCTGAGGTTCAGGGTGACGCTTTTCTTATTGGTATTCAAATAGAAAAATGCCCCGCTTTTTTCCGGGTGAGGCTCGTCTCTTAAAAAGGGGCCCATATTTCGTAGGGGGTCTCCCCCGTTTGGGTCCTCAACTTTGATTACTTCCGCGCCAAAGTCCGCCAACAATTTAGTACAATATGAACCTGCGATTCCCCGAGTGCAGTCTAAGACTTGGACACCAGATAGTGCTTGCTCATTCATATTTTTGTTCTCCCTGCAGAAAACTAACCGCCTAGTTGGACATTTAGTCCGTACCGCTCGAAGGTAGCTTTTATAGCATTTAGTTGCTCCTCGGTAGGCGGCTGAATATGTAGTTTATATTCTCTTCCAAGTTGTCCGTATTTTACCCCCCCGTATTCATGGTATGCCAGAAGGTCAACTCTCTCCACAGATTTTAGCCCGGATAAGAACTCAGCGGTGGATTTGATGTTTTGTGCTGAATCGGTATATCCTGGTACTATAGGTACCCTTATTATTATCGCTTTTCCCATAGCATCAAGCCTTTTGAGATTTGTTAAGATCGGTTCGTTTGATACACCGGTATTTCTAAGGTGCTCCTTCGGGTCAAGACCTTTTAAATCAAATAGCAGTAGGTCTGCTTCTTCAAGAATCTTAAGTCCCTCACTAGTTAGTGTGTATCCACAAGTGTCCACCGCGGTATGGATGTAATTTTCCCGGCATTTTCTCAGTAAGGCATATGTGAAAAGCGGTTGGAAAGTCGGCTCTCCACCGCCTATGGTAACCCCACCTCCCGATGCGCGGTAAAATTGCTCATCCTTTTTTACTATATCAAACAGTTCGTCTACAGTGCAATACTTGCCGAAGCAGTCTAAGGCCCCGGTATAGCATACTTCAATACACTCTCCACAATCTGTGCATACCTCTCTATCGATTCTAGGTTTATCATCTCCCGGTTGGGGATTGAGCTGAATCGCATTAGTAGGGCAAATCTGTAGGCATCTTCCACAGCCATCACATTCTGAGGGGGTAAACTTAATCTCAGGATGACCCTGCTGACCCTCTGGATTGCAGCACCAAATGCATCTTAGGGGACATCCCTTGAGGAATACCGTAGTTCTTACACCATAACCATCTACGAAGGACCCACGGATAATATGGAATATGAGCCCCGATTTATTATCCATTCTACTTGCACCTATCTACCTAGCACCAGCAGTTTCTTTGATTTTAAACTTGTTGGAACTCTGTCCTGGCTATAATGTCGTTCTGAACCTCTGGACCCAATTGGACAAAGTATGCGCTATATGTTGCCACTCTCACCAGTAGATCCTTGTATTTTTCAGGATATCTTTGGGCGTCTCTTAACATATCACTATCTATGATGTTAAATTGAACATGATATCCTCCAGTTTCACAGTACGTCCTGATGAGGGAAGCAAATTTTCTCATCTTCGACTCATCTTTCAATGCATCCGGATTGAACCTCATATTCAATGCGGAACCACCAGTCAGTCTTACAAGATCCAATTTTGTCGCAGACCTCATGGTCGCTGTTGGCCCACTCACATTTCTTCCCTGATGTGGAGATACGCCACCCTCCGCTAATGGTTCGCCAGCTCTTCTCCCGTCCGGTAGAGCTCCAACTAGGGACCCCATCTGTATGTTCCCTGCAGCTACATAGGCCGTTACATTAAATATTGAACCGGCAAGGCCTCTATACTTGGATACCTCGTTGCAAATGTGAATAAGTATCTCATTCACTACTGAATCAACATAGTCGTCATCGTTTCCGAACTTGGGGGCATTCTTTAAGACGTGCAGTATTTCCTCTTCACCCTCGAAATTCTTATCTAATGCGTCAATTAATCTATCCATAGTAATTCTTTTGTCCTCAAACACAGCTTTTTTAATTGCTGCTAGTGAGTCTCCAACATTTGGTGCTCCGACGGCCGATATTCCATCGTTCATATACGGCGCTGTTCCCCCATTCGTAATATCGAGGCCCTTTTCAATGCAACCGTGAAAAAGAGAAGACTGAAACGGGGTTGGGGCAAACTCTGCGAAGAGTTCCCTATCAACATTTCTGACCAGAATGACAACGGGAATTAAGGCTTCTACTTGTTTCTTGTAAGCGTCCCATACTTCATCATAGGATTTAAATTTTCTTGGGTCTCCTGTTTTGGGACCGATTTGTTCGCCGGTTAAACGGGAGGCACCGTTATTTAATGCCAGCTCTAGCATCAGTGGTAGACTTAACGGTCCTCCAATGATGTCAAAAGAATAGCCGGGAACAGCAGGGAGAACACAGCCGGATACAATATAATCCCGCGCATATTCTAGCGGTTTTCCATCACTAAGTAATTGCTGGATAGCTGTCTCGTCGCTGACGAATTTAAGCTTTCCTCTCAACAGTTTCGCCACTTGGCATGCTTTCATTAAAAAAGCATCGGGGGTATTCTTATGAACTCTAATGACAAATTCTTCTGCATGCATTCTGACGTCTTCCTCAGCGTCAAGAAAGAGGTAAGATAGCTCATTTACAGCATCTCTCCCATCTTTAGTTAAACCTCCAAGTATAATATTTGACAGCATATTAAGACCAGCTGCGGTTCTTACCGTTACAAAACTGAAACGCATTGCCAATTCGTTCACTTTTATACAAAATAGCGCGATCAATTCACGTGCTTCTTCCTTTGTAAGCCTTCCCTCTTCTATGTCTTTTTTATAGAAGGGATACAGGTACTGGTCGGGCCTTCCGAAACTCCTGCCTGGTCCCCACCCCTCTATCATAAGGACGATATACGTGAACCACACTGATTGTAAAGCTTCATAGAAGCTTCGAGCCGCGTTTGCCGGAACCCAGTCGCACGTCTTGGCTATTCTTTCTAACTCGGCCTTTCTTTGAACATCAGTCTCCTTCTGAGCCAAACTTCTAGCAAGCTCGGCATATCTTCTAGCAAAACTGCCCGCTGCTTCAAGAGTAATATTTACCGCGTTTAGAAATTGGAGCTTCCTAAAATCTTCTATTTCGGCGAAGTTCAATTTTGTTACTTCTTCGTCAACTTCTTTCTTTATACCGTTCAACCCCTTGGTAAGTAGCATTTGATAATCAGGACTGTTATGTGAGCCTAGATGCATGTTACTAATAGAAGAACCGGCTGGTAGTATTGTCTTATAATGCAGTCTTAGCGCATCTTCTGGTACTAAAGCACGCAACTTGTCATATAGCGACTTTCCTTTCCAATATGTAAGTATTTCCTTCATTTTCGTCTTTTCCTCTTCTGCTACAGGTGCAAATTCATCCCAATCTGTTGATATGGTGTCCATTTGCTCCTGACACCAGTCCCAATTAATTTCTGGAGTTAGGGGACCACCCCGCCGTGTGCTCGTAGCTCTGCCTACAATCAGCTCTCCATCTTCGATATGAATGGTCATTTCCTTTAATATCTTTTCCAGAGCCTTGGCCCTTCTAATCAATGGTGGTTCACTCTCGGTTTCTTTATATGACTCTGTCATCAAATAAGCCCTCTCAATGCATAGCTCGGGTGTGACTAGTGCTCCTTCCCTTAACTTGCTTATCCTGCCTTTTTCTTCTATCCCAAGTCTATCTTTAGCAACTCTATTCATTTTCCTATCGCCTTTTGAATTAGTTTAACGAGGTCATCGGAACTTTATCTTCCCGCCATCCTGTCAACCATTGCTCCCAGATTGTTTAGCAATTGTTCAAAGATGTGTTGACTACTCGTCGTTCCCCCCAAAGCAATGAATGTCTTATACGGTCACCGTCAACAACTATCATATTGAACAAACATAAACCTTATTCTAAATAGGCTACGCTGCCCCTGTCAAATATGGATATTATCCCTGTAATCCGCTGATTTCGTGAGAGAATGCGGGGTGGCATCTCTCCAATTGACAGGTCGTGGTATACTGAGTAATAATTGTGAGTATTCATAAATGAGAGGTTTTCCTAAATAAGGAGCTATGTTAGCTCAGATTGTCCTTACCCCTACCGAATCAAAAAAACTAATCGCCAAGGCTGTTGCCAATATGGATATCATTAAACAGGCGGCAACAGAGGGCATGGTCGTACTGCATCCTAGTAGTAGCACATACTTTATTGTCGAAGAGCTCACTGGCACTAAGCCTAGGACTAACTATTGGGTTTGTGGAGTAGTTGCCCCTAGAGGAACCTGCATCGAAATGGGGATAATAGTAGGAGATTACCTCCCACGGAGTGCTACCACCGATCCGGGGGAGTTCCGAACTTGGTGGGTAATTAGAAATGGGCAGCTTTCAATAGGGGAGAAGGTTTCAGAGATAATGAAACAGGTGAAGCCCACGGATGTTTTTATCAAGGGGGTAAATGCCTTAGATCCCGAGGGCAACGTGGGCATCCTGATAGGTGACCCTATTGGAGGAGGACCCCTAGGCCGCATATTATCTGCTTGGAGGAGAATGTCATTTCACCTGGTTTTCCCCGTTGGGCTGGAGAAATTGATACCTATCCCCATAAGCCAGGCGTCGAAAGAGGCAAAACAGACTAAATATGAATATGCTATGGGGTTAGATTCTGGGCTGCTCCCTTGTCCGAGAGGGGAAAGGGTAAACATAATAACCGAGATAGAGGCCATCCAAATGTTAAGCGGAGCTGTTGCCGTGCCTATGGCTGCCGGTGGATTGGGTGGGGCGGAGGGAGCGATAACCATGGTTATGAAAGGTAGTGAGGAACAGGTTAAAAGGGCAATTGATTACGTTGAGCAATCAAAGGGAGCCAAACTACCACAATTGCGTCTCTGCGACTGCAGAGAATGTCCAGGTGCGCATTGCAGGTTTCCTGTTGCAGATAAGCACTGGGTTTAGGTGTGAGTAAGCTTAAGTGCCAAGATAACAAAGGATTTGCAGAGACTTTGGATAGAAGTCAGCGAGTAATTCAGAGTAAGGAGGTGAAATTATGTTAAGTTAACTTGGCAGGACCTATTACCTCAGGTCTTGCCTTTGTGTGAAGGTACTAAAAATCCTTCAAACACATTCCTTATGGTTACTATGCCTCTCTTTATCCCACTGGTTAGCTCCCTGGGTTTCGATCTTGTGTGGTTTGGGGTGCTGGTGACGGTTAATATAGAGATAGCACTAATCACACCGCCAGTGGGGTTGAACCTGTTTCTAGTGAGCGGGGCCTTTCGTATACCTACTGGTGAACTCATCCGTGGCGTGCTACCCTTCATAGCTGTGCTGGTGGTCTTCTTAGGCGTCCTAATTGCCTTCCCCCAATTGAGTACCTGGCTCCCCGCCATGATGAGAGGAGGATAGTGATTGATTGCATTCAAAATAGGGAGCCCTCAGCCCTAGGAAAATTGACTTTGTCAGCTTGTCCTGTTTATACTTAAAAAAAGGGGTACATTGGTTGTAATCAACTTGCAGGATGTCATCGGGTGGTAGCTCAAGATTGTGTCGATGTGTAAGCTTGTCGACTTAAAAGGGAGCAGAAAATGTCAATTGAACTCAGCGATAAAAAGAGCCAAAGTGTAGGTAGCTGGCAAGATTTCTTTGTGCCGACTTATTCTGAGCGCGTTAAGAAAGCGAAAAAGCGTGCGCTCGCAACTCCAGAGATTTGTCTGGAGCGTGCTCGTGCTGAGATGAAGGCCTATGAACAATATAAGAATGAACCTAGAATCGTTCAGCGGGCTAGAGTCTTTGAGACTTATCTTAGGGAGAAGACCGTCTTCATTCTGGAGGGTGAGCTCATCGTAGGCAATATTGCTAGCAAGCCTCGCGGCTCTCAGATTTCTGGTGAGATCATGGCTGATTTTGTGGATATAGAGCTTGATGACCCGGTGAAGGACTTTGAGGTCAGACGCTATGATAAGCACATAGTTCACCCCGAAGAGAGGAGAGAGCTTCGGGATGTGCTTCTCCCTTACTTCAAAGGAAAGACTATTGGCGATTATCAGATGGAAAGAGTTGACGCCGAAGTCGTAGAAAAGGCTTACCCAACGGTTTCTTCTTGCCCGCATATTCCTAACGTCGGTGATGTATCAATGAAAAGAGACGTTGGCCATCAGATGGCTAACTATGAGAAAGTACTTCGTAAAGGTCTCAAAGGCATTAGAGAAGAGGTCGAGTGGTATATGGCTCAGCTCGACCAGCCATATATGCATTATGGGCTACAGGAGAAGCGGAACTTCTACAAGGCAGCCCTGATTACGCTTGATGCTGCTATGGCCTACGCCAAGCGGTATGCTGATTTGGCACGGGAAATGGCGGCTAAGGAAGCCAGCCCCAAACGCAAGCGCGAACTTGAGCGCATTGCAGAGGTTTGTGAGCAGGTGCCGGCAAATCCAGCTCGAGACTGGTGGGAAGCGTTACAAGCAGTCTGGATGGTACATACATTGCTCTGGTGTGAACTTTTAGGCTGGGTACACTGCTTCGGTCGCTTCGACCAGTACATGTATCCCTTCTACAAGAAATCAGTAATTGATGAGAAGGCAATGAGCCACGACGAGGCTCTAGAGCTTCTAGAATGCTTTTGGATAAAAACCGCAGAGTTTACACAATTGACTCGCTATGAGCACGCTGTTTTTACGACAGGGCAGGGGCTAAGCCAGGCCTTGGTGATCGGAGGCCAGACCCACGATGGCAACGATGCGTGCAATGAAGTTACTATGCTTTGTCTAGAGGCCGAGGAGCAAGTAGGAACAGTCCAACCAGAAACAGCAATGAGAATATGGGAAGGGACACCGGATAAGTATCTCAGGAAAGCCGCTGAGGTGATTCGTCTGGGCCGGGGTAAGCCGAAGTTTATTGGCGATCGGAAAGGGATTCAAATGGTGTCTAAGGCTTACCCTGATAAGACCTTGGAGGACTGGCGAGAATATGCCGTACTGGGATGTACAGAGACGGATCTGCCTCACATTACTATGGGCCATTTGTATGAGGGGATCAGCAGCACACCCAAGTTACTGGAATTAGTGCTGAACAACGGAAAATGTGCCCTTTGTGGAAAACAAATTGGACCATTAACTGGTGATCCCCGAACTTTTGAGTCTATAGAAGCGGTACGGCAAGCATTCCGAAAACAGGTATTCTACTGGATGGAGTATCTTGCCAAAGGCATAAAGGTGTTGAAGGAAGGTCAGGCTAGCAGGCTGCCTGCTCCATTTTCCTCCTCCCTTTCAGAAGGTCCATTGCAGAAGGGGCTTGATATCACTCAGGGTGGCTCATGGTACACTAACTATGGTCTATTCCTTGCCGGTCTTGCTGACACCGCTGACTCTCTGGCGGTGATTGATAAGCTAATCTACCGCGACAAGAAGATTACCTGGGACCAGCTGCTTGATGCCATTAAGGCTAACTGGAAGGGCTGTGAGAGTTTAAGGCAACTTTGCATTAATAGTGTGCCTAAGTATGGCAATGACAATGACTTTGCCGATGACTGGGCATCTTGGGTCATGGATACCTGGTATGATAGTGTGGACTGGATTAACACTCGGAAAGACCTGGTGCCGTACTGGGACGGTATGTACGTTGGCGCAACAAATATTGCGGTAATCAATGTAATGTTCGGGGAGATGGCTGGTGCACTGCCTAACGGACACATCTATCCGAAACCTCACGCTGAGACTTTATCACCGGTTCAGGGCGTGGACAAGAATGGTCCTACAGCTGTCATCAAGTCTGTTAGCAAACTGCCAACGCATCGGTTTGCTCTGGGTGGTGCCATCAACCTGAGGCTAAGCCCTCAGCTAGTTGCCACCGATCGCGATTTGGACAACTTCGTATCCTTTCTCAGGACTATTGAGGAACTGGGGATATATCATGTCCAGTTCAACGTAGTTTCATCAGACCTGCTGCACAAGGCGATGAAGGAGCCAGAAAACTATAAGGACTTAATGGTCCGAGTAGCAAGCTACTGCACTTACTTCGTCGACTTGGCTAAAGAGCAGCAGATAGATATCATCAATCGTACAGAGCAACAAGGCTGGTAGAAGCCCCTTGTCATTGACTGGC
>Ga0315537_1001591_pt1 | contig 17721 bp, 14 predicted proteins | sample SalMarSW160270MG_FD_203091 | JGI IMG/M metagenome (GOLD analysis project Ga0315537, IMG submission 203091) | Salt marsh sediment microbial communities from the Plum Island Ecosystem LTER, Massachusetts, United States - Salt Marsh Sediment SW1602-70 ... | reverse complement strand
CGGTTAGCGCGCAGCGTTCGGGACGCTGAGGTCGGTGGTTCAAATCCACTCGCCCCGATTTTCTTGCGGTCTCTTTGGCCGCTGATTGACGTTCATTATAGCACAAAAATAAAATAGAAGGAGGAATTGTGCATGTCTGAAAAAATAGCTAATCCGGGGGCTCTGGGACTGGGGGCGTTCGCCCTGACCACATTCCTGTTGAGCTTTATCAACGCGGGCATTCTCGACCCGGCTAACCTCGGCGTCGTCCTGCCCATGGCCTTTTTCTACGGGGGGCTGGCGCAGGTGCTGGCCGGCATGTGGGAATTCAAGACGGGGAACATCTTCGGGGCGACCTGCTTTACCTCTTTCGGCTCGTTCTGGCTGGGGCTGGCACTGATGAAAGTCCTGGAGGCGGCGGGCATAATAGCCGCCGTCCCGGCGGCCGGGTTGGCTGTTTTCCTGGTTGCCTGGGGTCTATTCACCCTTTACGCCACCTTCGCCGCTATCAAGGCGCCCAGGGGGCTCTTAGCCCTCTTCATCGCGCTAACTATTACCTTCTTTTTGCTGGCGGCGGGTGAATTCAGCACCGGCTTCAAGCTGGCCGGGGGCTACCTGGGGATTCTGGTAGCTCTAATCGCCTGGTATGACTCGGCGGCGATACTGATAAACGAAATGTACGGCCGGAAGGTTTTGCCCCTTTAAGAGGTGACCCTCCCCCTGTATCCCCCTCCCTTATCAAGGGAGGGGGATGAGTATTAAATTAAAAAGAGGGGCTAACGCCCCTCTTAAACTCCCCGTTTATTACCCCTATTCCGTCCTTTTCTTGGCCTCTTCCCAGAGTGCGTTCTGCTCATCAAAGGAGAGGTCGCCTAAATGTATCCCCCGCTTGCGGCAGGCGTCCTCCATATAGGTAAAACGCTTATAGAAGCGCCTGTTGGCCTCTCTCAGCGCCGCCTCTAAATCTATACCCATCCGGCGGCCGATATTGGCCAGGGTGAAGAGCAGGTCACCGAACTCCTCCGCCTTCTCCTTCTCAGTCTCGGCTCGGCGGAACTCGCCGACCTCCTCGGCCAGCTTATCAATGACGCCGCCGTCATCCTCCCAGTCAAAGCCAACGTGAGCCACCCGGCGCTGAATCTCCTGGCTGTAGCCCAGGGCCGGCATCTGCCCGGGAACGCTCTCCAGTATGGAGGCGTCCGGGTCTCTCTCCTCCCCTTTAAGCTCCTCCCAGTTAAGCGCCACCTCCTCGGCATCCCTGGCTTTCTTGGAGCCGAAGACATGGGGGTGGCGGTGGATGAGCTTGGTGTTGATGTTCTCTACCACCTCCCCCAGCCCGAACTCCCCGGCTTCGCTGGCAATCTGGGCGTGGAGCACGATCTGCATCAGCAGGTCGCCCAGCTCGTCACGGAGCTTGGTTGAGTCCCCCTCGTCCAGTGCTTCCAGCACCTCGTAGCACTCGGCCAGCAGGTTTCCCCGCAGTGAGGCGTGGGTCTGCTTGCGGTCCCAGGGGCAGCCGTCGGGCGCCCTCAATTTAGCGATAATATCTACCAGAGCCGAAAACCGGCTCAAGTCCTCAGGTAAAGACAAAAAGGCCTCCTTTTCAACCGGATGGCAATACCGAACCGATAAAGTCCCGCTGCCCCCGCAAGAACTCGCCGGCGGGCATCTCCTTCTTCCCTTCCAGCTGCACCCGGTAGACTCCCAGAATCCCGTCGCCGGTAGCCACACCGAAGCCAGCTTTAGAGCTCAGCGCCACCACCCGCCCCGCCCCAGGGATTTGTTCCCCGGCCAGCGGCGCCGCCTCGATAATCTTAAGGCTCTTCCCCCGCCACCGTGTATAACACACCGGCCAGGGATTAAAAGCCCGCACCCGCCGCCAGATATCTGCCGCCGGCAGCCGCCAGTCAATCTCCCCCTCCCCCTTGGTGATAGGGCTGCAGTGGGTCGCCTCGGCCTCATTCTGGGGCTGGGGGGTAAGCTCACCCCGGCCCCAGCCGACCAGCGCCTCACCCAGCAGCCACGCCCCCAGCCAAGAGAGCTTTTCGGTCAGCGAGCCGGTGGTATCCCGGTGGGAAATGGGAATCTGCGCCCTGGCCAGTACCGGGCCGGTATCAAGCCCCTCGTCCATCACCATAATGCTCACGCCGGTGAAATCCTCGCCGGCCAGTATGGCCGAAGCCACCGGCGAAGCACCCCGGTAGCAGGGCAGCAAAGAGGGGTGAATATTAATACAGCCCAGGCGGGGCAGAGCCAGAACTGATTTAGGCAGTATCTGGCCGAAGGCGGCCACCACGATAACATCGGGCTCAAAGCCCTTAAGCTGCTCTACCGCCCCCGCCGCCTTCAAGCTGTCCGGCTGCACCACCTTCAGCCCCCGGGCGCAGGCCACCTGTTTTACCGGGGAAGATAGCAGGCCCCGCCCCCTCCCCGCCGGCCGGTCCGGCTGGGTATAGACCGCCGCCACCTGATATTTATCAGCCAGCAGGTACTCCAGAGGGGGGACGGCAAACCGGGGACTACCCATAAAAACTAAGCGCAATTTAACCCTCCAGGCGCTAAAATTCTAACACCAAAATTTTTTAGCAACAAGTTTTTTCTTTTGTATCTATCCCCCCGATATTGGCCGTAAAACTAAGCCAGGCGGAGCTATCAAGGCCATCCACCCCACCCCAACCCCCCCAAACCAGCCCCACAAAGCTTGCCATCCCCAAACCCACCGATTATTCTAATAACCAGTCACCCAGCTCCCTACCCCTCTTCCCCCGACAGGCCGCCCGGCCAGTTTTGGCTCTGGTTTTAGACGCTTTGAATAAAGACAGGAGTTAGCAAGAGTAGTATATGGAAGCCAGGCCGGCACAAGAAATCTGGGAAACCGCACTGGGAGAACTACAACTTCAGGTAACCAGGCCTAACTACCGCACCTGGTTGGAAAAGACCACCGGCTTAAGCTTTAAAGACAACCTCTTCGTGGTCGGCGTCCCCAACACCTTCGTCGCCGAGTATCTGGCCCGGAACCAGCACTCCCTGATTGAAAAGACCCTCATCGGGCTTACCCACCCCGGCGTCGAGGTCCATTTCCAGGTAAACTCAGCCCATGCAACCGCCGCCGGAAACTCAAACCTCCCCGGCGGCAACGCCAAATATACCTTTGATAGCTTCGTAGTCAGCGAAAGCAACCGCCTGGCCTACGCCGCCGCCCGCAGCGTCGCCGAAAAGCCGGGAGCCGGCTACAATCCGCTGTTCATCTACGGTGGGGTGGGCCTGGGCAAGAGCCACCTCATGCACGCCATATATAACCAGGCGCAGGCCGAAAACATCAAGGCGCTCTATGTCAGCGCCGAGCAGTTCACCAACGAGTTCGTCAGCGCCATCCAGTCCAGGAGCACCGGCGAGTTCCGCGCTAAATACCGCCGTGTTGATATGTTATTAATAGATGATATTCAATTTATCAGCGGCAAAGGGCAGACCGAGGAGAGCTTCTTCCACACCTTCAACGAGCTGCACGACGCCAACCGCCAGATTGTCCTGGCCAGCGACCGCCCCCCCAAGTCCCTGCCCAACATGGGCGACCGCCTCTGCTCCCGCTTCGAGTGGGGGCTGGTGGCCGATATACAGCCGCCTGATTTTGAAACCCGCCTGGCCATCCTTAAGAACAAGGCGCAACAACAGGAGGTAGAGGTAGCCCTGGACGTGCTGGAGTTCATCGCCCGGCGCATCCGGCAGAACATCCGGGAGCTGGAAGGCTCGCTCAACCGGGCGGTGGCCTACGCCAAGCTCTTCGGCGCCATCCTCACCCCGGAGCTGGCCGCCCGGGCGGTGCCGGATATTACCCCCAGCAGCAATAAAACCGCCCTCTCCCCGGAACAGGTAATGAAGATAGTCGCCGAGCGCTTTCAACTGACCCCGGACGACCTTACCGGCCGCAAGCGGGACCGGGCCACCGCCCTGGCCCGGCAGGTGGCCATGTATCTGCTCAAGGAGGCCACCAACTGCTCGCTGGCCCAGATAGGGCTGGAGTTCGGCAACCGTGACCACGCCACTGTCATCCACGCCTGCCGCAAGATAGCCAGCGATATAGACAACGACCCCCGCCTGCGGCGCCAGGTCCTGGACATCCAGCAGGGACTCCTCCGCCAGCCCGGGGCCCGCCGCTAGCCGGATCGGGGCCTTTCCACCCCACACCACCACCTATCAACAACCCGTCCACCCGGCAGACACCGATGGTTGTTCATAACGGCCCCCCTTTGTGGATAACTCCGGTTAAAACAGCCTGTTATTTTGCCTCTTTTCTCCCCGGCCTACAGGCCCGCCAGGCCAGCCGGTAGCTGGAGGGTTTTATTATTATTGCTGTTGATATAAACTAAGGATTATAAGTATACAGGGTAATTAATAAGCGGCAAATGTTAATAATATTGTGGATAAATTGCAGTAGCCATGTTTGACTGGGCGGAGATAACGGTCAGGGCGGGTGATGGCGGTAAAGGCACGGTCAGCTTCCGCCACGAGAAACATGTGCCTTTCGGCGGCCCCGACGGCGGCGACGGCGGCAAAGGCGGCGATGTGGTAATCGTGGCCGATGAGGCGGTCTCCAACCTGAGGGCATTCCGGCGGAAGAGAAACTATAAAGCTGATAGGGGTCGGGACGGAGCCGGCAGGAAGAAGCACGGCAGGAACGGCGCCGACCTGGTCTTAGCCGTGCCGCCGGGCACCGTGGTCAGCCATAAATCACAAATAGGCGATACCAGCCTTATCGCCGACCTAGACCGGCCCGGCCAGCGGGCGGTGGTGGCTAAAGGGGGCCGGGGGGGCAAGGGCAATACCCATTTTGCCACCTCTACCAACCAAGCGCCGCAGATTGCCCAGCAGGGGGAGGCGGGCGGGGAGCTGGAACTCATCCTGGAACTCAAGCTCATTGCCGATGTCGGCCTTATCGGCTACCCCAACGCGGGCAAGTCAACCCTGCTATCGGCGGTCTCCGCCGCCAATCCCAAAATAGCCGGTTATCCCTTCACCACCCGCGAACCAATCCTGGGTGTGGTCGAGGTCGGTACTAAGAGCTTTGTCCTGGCCGAGATTCCGGGGCTGATTGAGGACGCCCACCTCGGCCGGGGGCTGGGGCACGATTTTCTGCGCCATGTTGAGCGTACCCGGGTGCTCATCCACCTGGTCGACGGCTCTTCGGCATCGCCGGCGGCCGATATGGCCCAGGTTAACACCGAGCTCAGCCTGTTTGACTCGGCGCTGGGCAGAAAGCCGCAGCTGGTGGCGGTAAACAAGATTGACCTGCCCCAGGTAGAGGCCAAATTAGCCGAGATAACAGCCAGCTTTAAAGACGTCGGCACCCATGTCTTTTTCGTCTCGGCGGCCAGCGGCCGGGGCCTGCCCGGGCTCATGGCCGAAGCCATGAAATTGCTTCAGTCGGTGCCGGCGGCCGAAGCCGGTATCAGGGTCCCCAGGAAAATCTTTCACCCCCCGCCCAAAAGTGCCCCCCCGGGGGTGCATAAGGAAGGGGATATATTTGTGGTGACGGCGCCGGTACTGGAGCGCGTCATTACCCGGCCCGACGAGGATACCTCCCGCCTTCCCGGCGAGTTGCGCCTGCAGCTGGCCAGGATGGGGGTGACCAAGGCTCTGGAGAGGGCCGGAATCAAGCCCGGCGACCGGGTTCGCTGCGGCAATTTTGAATGGGAGTGGCCATAGTATGAATATCGGCGTACTGGGGGGAACCTTTGACCCCATTCACATGGGGCACCTGATTATCGCCGAAGAGGTGCGCGCCCGACTGGATTTGGACGAGGTCCTCTTCGTGCCGGCGGGCCGGCCCTGGCTCAAGCTCAATAACGCCAACGCCATCTCGCCGCCCCGGCACAGGCTGGAGATGGTGCGCCTGGCTATCGCCGATGAGCCGGCTTACCGGCTGTCCACCATGGAAATAGACAGGCCCGGCCCTTCCTATACCGTTGATACCATGGCCGAACTGAGTAATCAGGTTGGGGCTGAGGGCAAGCTTTATTTCATCCTGGGCTGGGATAATCTAAACCAGCTGCCCCGGTGGCACCAGCCGCAGCGGCTGGTTGAATTGTGCCGCCTGGTGCCCGTCCGCCGGGTAGGCTTTGCCTCCCCCGACCTGGACTCCCTGGAAGCCGCCGTCCCCGGTCTGGCTAAAAGCCTGGTAATGCTGGACACGCCGCAGATAGAGATTAGCTCTTCGGAAATAAGGCAGCGGGTCGCCCGGGGGCTATCCATTCACCAGCTTGTCCCCGAGCCGGTGGAGAGGTATATCGTAGAGCACAAGCTGTACGCAGGGAAGTGAAGCCTTATATATCCAGGTTCTTAACGCTGCGGGCGTGCGCCTGGATAAAGGCCTTGCGCGGCGGCACCTCGTCCCCCATCAGCATGTGGAAGATGCGGTCGGCCTTGGCGGCGTCTTCCACGGTCACTTCAAGCAGGGTGCGGGTATCCGGGTTCATGGTGGTATCCCAGAGCTGCTCGGCGCTCATCTCGCCCAGGCCCTTGTAGCGCTGCACCTCCACCTTGCGGCTCTCTTTGAGCTGAACCAGGACCGCTTCCTTCTCCGGCTCGGAGTAGACCCACTGCTTGTGCTTGGCCGCCTTGACCCGGTAGAGGGGCGGCTGGGCGATATAGAGGTGGCCGTTATGGATTAAGTCGGACATGTGGCGGAAGAAGAAGGTGAGCAGCAGGGTTCGGATGTGGGAGCCGTCGACGTCGGCGTCAGTCATCAGGATAACCCGGTGGTAGCGGAGCTTGGACAGGTCAAATTCATCATCAATGCTGGTGCCCAGGGCGGTGATAATAGCCCGGATTTCCTCGTGGGCCAGCATCTTGTCCGGAGAGGCCTTTTCCACGTTGAGGATTTTACCCCGCAGCGGCAGGATGGCCTGAAAGCGGCGGTTGCGGCCTTCTTTAGCCGAACCTCCTGCGGAAGGTCCCTCCACCAGGTACAGCTCGCAGTGGACGGGGTCTCTCTCCGAGCAGTCGGCCAGCTTGCCGGGCAGGGTGGCCGTCTCCAGGCTGCCCCTCTTGACGATAAGATCCCTGGCCCTGCGGGCGGCTTCTCTCCCCTTGGCGGCGAGGAGGCACTTCTCCACGATTCTCCGGGCGTCGTCGGGGTGCTCCTCAAAGTAGAGGGACAATCCCTCCCCCACGGCGCTCTCCACGTGGCTCTTTACCTCCGGGTTGCCCAGCTTGCCCTTGGTCTGCCCCTCGAACTGGGCCTCGGCCAGCTTGACGCTGATAACGGCGGTAAGCCCCTCCCGGACGTCCTCCCCTATTAAATTAGGCTCGTCCTCTTTAATCAGCTTGTTCTTGCGGGCGTAGTCGTTAAGGACACGGGTCAGCGCCGAGCGGAAGCCGGTGAGGTGGGTGCCGCCGTCGACGGTATTAACACAGTTGGCGAAGCTGTATGAGGACTCGGAAAAGCCGTCGTTATACTGGAGCGCCGCCTCCACCATGGTTCCGTTGGCCGCTTTGGAGATATAGATAGGCTGGCGGTTGCGCACCACCCGGTTGCGGTTAAGCTGGCGGACGAATCCGGTAATACCCCCCTCGAAGTAGTAGGTCTTTTCCTGGCCCGTCCTCTCGTCGACAACCGATATTTCCAGACCCTTATTCAGGTAGGCCAGCTCGCGCAGGTGCTCGCTGATGGTATTAAACTCACATTTGAACTCACCGAATATCTGACTGTCGGGCAGGAAGGCAACGGTGGTGCCGGTGCCGCTGGCTTTGCCGACCACCTCCACCGCGCCGGTGGGGATGCCCAGCTTATATTCCTGGTGGTACTGCTTGCCGTCGCGCCTGACATCTACTTTAAGCCAGGAGGAGAGGGCGTTAACCACCGAGGCGCCCACACCGTGCAGGCCGCCGGATACCTGGTAGGTATGCCCGCCAAACTTGGCCCCGGCGTGCAGGATGGTCATTACCGTTTCCAGGGCGGTTATTTTGGTGGTGGGGTGAATATCCACCGGAATACCGCGCCCGTTATCCTCCACCGTTACGCTGTTATCCTGGCGGAAGGTAACCCAGACGTTGTCGCAGCAACCGGCCATGGCCTCGTCGATGCAGTTGTAGGTGATTTCATAGACCAGGTGGTGCAGGCCGCGCTGGTCGGTTGAGCCGATGTACATGCCGGGGCGGCGGCGTACCGCCTGTCGCCCTTCCAGGACCTGGATATCCTTGGCGAGGTACTCGTTGTTATTCACTGACTTGGATGATACGGGCTTGTCCTTTGCCATAATCGTTCTTTACTCCCTTATTGGTGGTGAGGGGAGAAACCATGCGGAACCGTCAGAGGGAAGATGGATAGGCCCGGGTAGCTTCTATCTAGAGGAGAAGCGGCTACCCAACCGGAGGCGATTTCTGATGATTGCAAGGCAGCCATATATATATATTATAGCATAATTTAGCCGTGAAGTGAAGTTGGGGAAGCTAGTGGGTTAGCTCTTTCTGTAGCTTACCCAGGGGAATAGTCTTCTGCTCGGCGCCGGCCATATCCCGCACTATCACCGTGCCGCTCTTTAGCTCCTCCTCCCCGATAATCACCGCGTAGCTGACGCCCAGGTTATTGGCCTGCCTCAGCTGCGCCTTCAGGCTCTTATCCCCCAGCGCCTGAATCACCCCTATATCCCCCCGCCTTAAACTCGCCGCCAGCTTTACCGCGGCGGTTTTGGCCGCCTCGCCCAGATAGGCGATAAACACCGATGGCCCGGGCAGGGGCGGGGCTTCAACCTTTTGCTTCTTCAGGTTGAGTATTATCCGCTCGATGCCGGCGGCAAAGCCCAGGGCCGGGGTCGGCTTACCCCCCAGCTCCTCGATGAGGTCGTCATAGCGGCCCCCGCCGGCCAGGGTGCTCTGGGCGCCGCCCCCCTCCGGCTGAATCTCGAAAACGGTGCGGGTGTAGTAGTCCAGCCCCCGCACCAGGCGGTGGTTGACGGTAAAGGGCAGCCCTAACAGCTCCAGGTATCTCTTTAGCTGCTTAAAGTGCTCGGCGCACTCCGGGCAGAGGTGGTCAGCGCTCTTGGGCGCCGTGCCGGCTATTTTCCGGCAGGCCTCGTTCTTGCAGTCGAGCAGGCGCAGCGGGTTGCGCTCAAGCCGCTGGCGGCAGTCGGGGCAAAGCTCCTGAGTATGGCTTTTGTAGTAATCTTTTAGGGCGGCCACGTAGTTCGGGCGGCACTTTTTACAGCCGATGCTGTTTAGCTGGAGTGATAGCCGCTTAAGCTTTACCGAGGCCAGAAACTGCCAGGCCATGTCGATGACCTCGCCGTCGAGGGCGGGGTCGCCGCCGCCGATAGCCTCATAGCCGAACTGGTAGTGCTGGCGGTACCTCCCCGCCTGGGGCCTCTCGTACCGGAAGATAGAGGCGATGTAATATAGCTTTACCGGCTGGGGCAGGTTTTTCATGCCGTGTTCCAGATAGGCCCGGCAGACCGGCGCGGTGCCCTCCGGCCTCAGGGTGAGCGAGCTGCCCCCCCGGTCCTCGAAGGTGTACATCTCCTTGGTGACGATGTCGGTGTCCTCGCCCACGCTGCGGGCGAAAAGCCCGCTGTCTTCGAAAACGGGGGCGTCGAGGCGCTCGTAGCCGTAGAGCCGGGCGGTGTGGGCTACCCTTTGCTCTATATGGCGCCAGTAGGCCTGTTCCCGGGGCAGGATGTCCGTGGTTCCGCGCGGTGCCTGATATAACATGGCTTTTCTTAGGCTAGGATACAGTATCAACGCTGGGTTGTAAAGAGAGGTTTTTTGCCCCTCCCCCTTTTTAAGTTTTGTTTTTCTTCCCATACCCACCCGCCCAAAAGGGGCGAAGCCTATGAGGGTGAGAGGGTGGGAAGCAGAACCAACGCTAACAGGGGGTGGGTTGGTAGGCAGATAGACTGCTACCCCTTTGTAAAGATGTCTTATTGTTGTAGAATACGGGTGGCTTAATCTTTTGCGTCAGGGGGGATAGGCGCCGGTGGAAGATAAAATCTCCATCATCATACCTACCTACAACGAGAAGGACAATATCACCCCGCTCCTGGCCAGGATAGATAAGGCCCTCTCCGGCTATGGCTATGAAGTCTTAATCGTTGATGACGGCAGCAGTGACGGCACTATCGAGGCCGCCTCGGCGCTGGCCTCCCGCTATCCGGTCAGGGTAATCGTCCGCCGTGACGAAAGGGGGCTGGCCACGGCGGTGGTCCACGGGCTGAAATCCGCCTCCGGCGATATTATCGGGGTTATGGACGCCGACCTGCAGCACCCCCCGGAGGTCATCCCCGCTTTGATTAAAGCCCTCCGGGAAGGGGCGGATATGGTCATAGCCAGCCGCTATATAGAAGGCGGCGGCTGTCCCCACTGGGGGCTTTCCCGGAAGATAATATCCAGGGTAGCCCTGATGATATCCCACCTGCTCCTGCCGGCAACCCGGGCGGTAAAAGACCCGCTGGCGGGGTTCTTCATGTTCCGGCGGCGGAATGTGGCCCCGGCCAAGCTCAAGCCAATCGGCTACAAGATAAGCCTGGAGGTAATGCTGACCGGTCGCTTTCAGAACGTGGTCGAAGTCCCCTATATCTTTGAAGACAGGAGCGCCGGCCAGAGCAAGCTGGACCCCGGGCAGCAGATAGATTACCTGAGGCACCTCTTCAGCCTGATGGCCCGCACCGGCGAGCTGGGGATGCTGCTCAAGTTTATGGCGGTGGGCTTGAGCGGCGTCGTCGTCAACGAGGGCGTGTACTGGCTTTTGACCAGGTTCGGCGGTCTGGCCGCTTACGACTATCTGGCGGTGATTATCGGCATTGAGGTCTCCATTATCACCAACTTTATCCTCAACGATACCTTCACCTTCGCCGGGCGGCGCCGGGGCAAGTCCTTTATGGGGCGTCTCCTCAAGTTTAACCTTATCTGCCTGGCCGGGGCGGCCATTCAGTGGGGGCTGTTCATGCTCTTTACCCGCGTCTTCGGGGTGTACGACCTGCTCTCCAATTTCATCGGTATCGTGGTGGCCTTCCTGTGGAACTACTTCGTCAATAGAAACTGGACATGGAGATAAAAAGGAACCTTTCCCGACTGCACCGCTGGGAGTATTTCTGGCTCTTCCTTATCGTCCTGGCAACTTTCATCATGCACCTGTGCATCATTACCAGTCCCTCTCAACCTATTTTTGATGAAATCCACTATGTCAATGACGCCCGAAATATCATCGTAAGCAATGAAACGTTGCGCGCCGAACACCCGCCTCTCGCCAAGCTCTTTTTTGTGGCGGGAGAGTATATCTTCAACGGGTTTAAATCGCCCCTGAAAGACGCCGGAACCATGACGCTGGAAGCTTTTGACAGCACCAACACTATAATTGATGTGAGCGATGCCTCGGTATTTAACGGTAAACAGACAATAAGAATAGATACGGAACACATGGAAATCCAGAGCATCGATACATCGCTCAACCAAATCACCGTCAATCGCGGAGTGGGCACTAATGCCGCCAGACACGACGCACAACAGGAGATTTACGTGTTTGACGATAATCCCTGGGGCTGGCGGCTTTTGCCGATTTCGTTTGGCACGGCCACTATCGTCCTCTTCTATTTCCTCTGCCGCCGGCTGAACATGTCCCGGGACGCCGCCTCCATAGCTACCTTTCTGCTGGCGCTGGAAAACATGACCTTCGTTCAGGCCAGCGTGGCCATGCTGGATGTCTACTGCCTCACCTTTATGATGGCCTCGTTTCTGCTTTACGCCAGCCGGAGGTATCTATCTGCCGGGGTGGGCGTGGCGCTGGCGGCCCTGGCTAAGCTCAACGGCGCCCTGGCGGCGCCGGTCATGTTCTTCCACTGGCTGTTCCGCCGGCAGGGCCGTTCCCGGTGGTTTACCCTAACCGTGGTTATGGCCCCGGTCGCCTTTATCGGGCTGATGCTTCTGTTTGATTTTGCCATTGTCCGGGACCTTTCGGCGCTGGTAGACCCGATTAGCCGGATAAAGACCATGTTGAGCCTGAGCAGCAGCCTTACCTTTGCCACCGTCGACCACCCCTGCCTCAGCCGTCCCTGGGAGTGGCTGATAAATTATGAGGTTATGGGCTACTGGTATACCCCTCACTACCTGTCCGCCATCAGCCCTTCCATCTGGGCTTTAATCATGCCCACTTTCGGTTACATGGTCTACAGGGCGGTTAAAGGCAGCGGGGCCGGGCTCTTCGGCGCCGCCTGGTTTACCGGCACCTACCTGGTCTGGATACCGCTCAGCCTTATTACCGACCGGGCCAGCTATATCTACTATTTTTACCCGACGGTAGGGGCTATCTGCCTCGGCCTGGGGCTAGGCCTGTCCCAGCTGCTGGAGTTTTATCGGCAGAGGCGGCCGGGCAAGCTTAAGAAGACGGTGCTGGCGCTGTTTATCTTTTATCTGGTGTTTCACCTGGTCTGCTTTATGCTTCTCGCGCCGTTTTTCCCGACATACTGGCCCTGGTAGGCTATCTTTTTGCACCCGCAGACCGCTTGCGCTATACTTGAAATATGAGTTTAGACCAGCTTCTGGAAAAGGCCCAGGAGTATCTGCCGCCGGAGAAGATAGCTCTGGTCAAGCAAGCCTACGAGTTTGCCGCCGAAGCCCATAAGGGGCAGATGCGCAAAACGGGCGACCCCTACATAGAGCACCCGCTGCAGACGGCGCTGATTCTGGCCAGGGTCCAGCTTGACGCCAATTCTCTGGCCGCCGCCCTGCTCCACGATGTCCCCGAAAACTGTGGCATACCCATCTCCGAGATTGAGGCCAGGTTCGGACCCGAGGTGGCTAAGCTGGTCGATGGCGTCACCCGGCTGGGCAAGATTTCCTGGCAGGCTCCCGGCGACCCCCAGGCCAGGCACCAGCAGGCGGAAAACCTGAGGAAGATGCTGGTAGCCATGGCCGAAGACCTGCCGGTGGTCTTTATCAAGCTGGCCGACCGCCTGCACAATATGGAAACTCTACACGCGCTGCCACGGGATATGCAGCAACGCATCGCCCAGGAGACACAGGAGATATACGCCCCCCTGGCCCATCGGCTGGGGATATGGGAGCTGAAGTGGCGGCTGGAGGACCTATCCCTCCGCTATCTGGAGCGGGCTAAGTATGACAAGATTGCCAGGCTCATTTCCGCCCGCCGTGACCAGCGGGAGAGCTTTGTCGCCCAGATAATCCAGATTGTAGCGGAGGAGTTCAAGCGGGTAGGCATAAAAGCCGATATATCAGGCCGGCCCAAGCATATTTACAGCATATACCAGAAGATTCAGCGCTACGAAGCCCTGGGCAAAGACTTCGATGATATATACGACCTGCTCGCCCTGCGGGTACTGGCCGGCTCGGTGGCCGATTGCTATAACGCCCTGGGGGTTATCCACAGCCTCTGGCGGCCCCTCCCCGGTGAGTTTGACGATTTTATCGCCAGCCCCAAATCCAACGGCTACCAGGGTTTACATACGGCGGTGATGTATATGGGCACCACCCCGCTTGAGGTCCAGATCCGCACCCGGGAGATGCATAAACTAGATGAATACGGCATGGCCGCCCACTGGCGCTATAAAGGAGGCGAGGAGAAAGACATCCACTTCGAGGAGCGGGTAGCCTGGCTGCGCCAGCTTATAGACTGGCACCGGGAGCTCAGCGGGGCGGAGGAGTTCCTGGAATCGGTCAAGACCGATATCTTTATTGACCAGGTCTTTGTCTACACCCCCAAGGGGGAGATAAAGGACCTGCCCAAGGGGGCCACCCCCCTCGATTTCGCCTACCGGGTACACACCGAGGTGGGGCACCGCTGTGTCGGGGCCAAGGTCAACGGCAAGCTGGTGCCGCTCAACTATCAGATGAATAACGGCGATGTGATTGAGATTATGTCCTCCAAGGGGGACAAGGGCCCCAGCCGGGACTGGCTCAACCCCCACCTGGGCTATCTCAAGACCTCTCATGCCCAGGAGAAGGTACGGCAGTGGTTCCGCCGGCAGGAGCGGGCGGAAAACATAGAGCGGGGCCGGGCGCTTCTGGAGAAAGAGATGAGGCACCTGGGGCTAAAGCCCGCCGAGCGGGAGGAGCTGGCCAGGCTCTTCGAATACGATAACGCGGACGACTTTCTGGCGGCCATCGGCTACGGCGGTGTTTCCACCCACCAGATTGCGGTCAAGCTATCCGCCCAGCCGCCGACCCAGGCCAGGGCCGTTGTCGCCCCACCTGCCCCTCCGGAGACGACCGTTCGGGTGCTGGGCATGAGCAATTTAGTCACCAACCTGGCCCGTTGTTGCCGCCCGCTGCCCGGCGACCCGATTATCGGCTATATCACACGCAGCCGGGGGGTGACCGTTCACCGTCAGGACTGCTACAATATAGTCAATGAAGACGAAAAAGAGAGACTGGTGGCGGCGGAGTGGGGGCGCACCGATGCCTTTTATCCGGTCAGCATTCAGGTGGAAGCCTGGGACAGGGTGGGCTTAATCCGTGACGTTACCACTATTATGGCCGAGGAAGGGGTTAACATCGGCTCGGTAAACCTGACTCACCATGACGACCATTCCATTACTTTATTTTTTACCTTTCAGACCAAAGACCTGGCCCAACTGAGCCGGCTGATGGGTAAGATTGACGGCATTAAAGGTATTACCAGCGTCTTCCGGGTGGGAGACGAAGCGACCACCAAACCGAAATCATAGAACTAAGGAGGCAGATATTGCCAAACATTAAATCAGCGGAAAAACAGGTTCGTGTTACGGAAAGAAAAAGGCTCAAGAACAAGTCTATTACCAGCCTGTGTAAGACCAATGTAACCAAAGCGGAAAAGCTTATTTTCTCGGGCGAGCTAAAAGCGGCCCAGGAGGCGGTGGCGGTGGCCATCACCTCTCTGGACAAGGCCGCGGAAAAGGGGGTTATCCACCCCAACAACGCCGCCCGCCGCAAATCACGGCTGATGAAGAAGCTCAACGAAGCCCGGGCCTCGGCTTCGGACTAAAAACTTGACCTGAGACGCTCAAGGGGTTTATGCTTTAGAGAGGGCCATGATTTTAACTCAGTTTCAGACTGTAGGTCATGAGCTATTCACCAAGGGGCTGGTCTCCTCCCATAGCGGTAATCTGAGCATCCGTATGGGGGAGCGGATTACCATTACCCGCCGCAACTGCGGGCTGGGCTGCCTGGAGGAGCACGACCTCATCGAAACCGGCCTCAACAAAAACGACCGCAACACCCCCCTCGCCTCGACGGAACTGGCCGTCCACCGGGCTATCTACCGGGAGACCTCGGCCTCGGCCATTGTTCATGCCCACCCCCCTCACGCCGTGGCCCTGTCGCTGACCGAAGCCGAGATTATCCCCACCGACACCGAAGGCATGTCCCTGCTGTGCAGAGTCCCGGTGCTGGGCTGGAACATGGAGGTCAAACCGGGCGGGCTGGCCGATATAATCGCCCGGGCCTTAAAGCAGTGCCGGATTGTCATGGTTCACGGTCACGGCAGCTTCGCCATCGGCCAGCTGCTGGAGGAAGCCCACAACTATACCGCTTCTCTGGAGGAGAGCTGCCAGGTAACCTGCCTGTTGAAGTCGCTGCAGGGGGAGAGTGCCCCCAAAAGAGGCGTGCCCAGGAAGTAGCCTAGTCTGTTACCGCTTATAGACCGGGGTGCACCATTCTAAATACTTTTGGTTGTTACCCCTTATTATCTCAAAGTAGAGCTTTTTTAGCTTTGCGGTTATCCCCCCCACCTCACCGTCGCCTATGGGGCGGTGGTCTACTTCCCCCACCGGGGTGATGTGGGCGGCGGTGCCGGTGAGGAAGCACTCTTTGGCGCTAAAAAGCTCAGCCAGCTCAACCGGCCTTTCTATAATCTCTATTCCCAGCTCCTCTTTGGCCAGCTTTATCACCGTATCGCGGGTAATCCCCAGCAGGATATGATTGTCGCTGGCCGGCGTGACCAGCTTGCCGTCTATCACCAGAAAGATATTCTCGCCGCTGCCCTCGGAGATGTGACCATCCGGCGTGAGCATAATGGCCTCGTCAAAGCCCTTCTCAATGGCTTCGTTCTTGGCGAAGGCGTTGTTGACGTAAAGCCCGGCAAGCTTGGCGCTGGGCGGGATTACGTTATAATCGGGGCGCCGCCAGGAGGAGACGCCGCATTTGGCGGTCTCCATGTCCAGGTAGGGCCCCCAGGGGATGACCAGGACCAGAAAATCGCTTTCCAGGTTATGCAGGCGGACGCCCAGGGATTCGGAGCTCTTGTAGGCCAGCGGGCGGATGTAGACATCCTCCTCAAAGCGGCACATGGCCGCCAGCTTAACCGTGAGCTGGCACAGCTCGTCAACGCTGTGGGGCAGCTCTATCTTGAGGACGCCGGCGCCGTCACGTAGCCGCTGGTAGTGCTCTTTGAGGCGGAAGATGTACATCTGCTTTTGTTCCCCGTTCCAGTTGCCCCTTATGCCCTCAAAGACGGCGGTGCCGTAGTGGAGGGCGTTGGTCATTATCCCCAGCTTGGCCTGCTCCAGAGGGACGAACTGCTTATTAAAATAGGCGTAAGACGGCATTAGCTCTGCTCCTTGCTAGATAGCGCTCATTATAGCTCATCTAGTGGACATAAGACAAGTTTGGCAAAAAAGTTGGGAGGTGGCTTTAACCAGCTGCCTTACCCCTCAATAGCCCCCCTCGCCAGCCCCGTCACCAAACCCCTCGCCGCGACCTTTACCTCTCTCCACTTTGTGAGCGGGCTTGGAGGCAGGTCTGGGAGCAGGCTTGTGAGCGGGCTTGGCGGTGAGGTTAGCGCCGCAGTGGGCGCAGAATTTACTGCCCGGCGGGTTGGGTCCGGAGCAGGCGGGGCAGGTGAGCTCCTCTTGGGCCGGTTTGTCGCCCATGTATAGCTTGATGTGCGGCCAGGGGATTTCTATATTTTCCTCGTCAAAGGCGCGCTTGACTCTCCGCCGGAGTTCCCCCATGATACCCCACTGCATCATCGGTTTGGTGTCGCCGACGGCTCTAATAATAATGCCTGAGTCGCCGAACTCCTCTACCCGCAGTATCCAGGGCGTTTTGGAGACGAATTGGTCTCTCCAGTCGGGGTGCTCGGCCATTTCCTCCCATACCCGCCTGACTACGGCCATAACCCGGTCCAGGTCTTCTTTGTAGGCGACGCCGACCTCGAAGAAAGCCCGGGATATCGAGCGGGTATAGTTAGAGGCGACCTTGATTTCGCCGTTGGGGATAACATGCATAATGCCTTTAAGGTCTCTTAGTACGGTTCGCCGAAGGCCAAGCTCCGTCACCTCGCCGGTTATATCGGCGACTGTGACCACATCGCCGACGTTGTAGTGGTCTTCCAGCAGAATCAGGAAGCCGCCGATTAGGTCCCGTATCGAGTTCTGGGCGGCGAAGCCGATGGCGATACCGGCCACGCCGGCGCTGGCCAGAAGTGGGGTAATATCCAGCCCCACCTCGGAAAGTATCATAAAGAAGGCAATTATAACTATAAACAAGCCCAGAGCCTGGGTGACGACCTTGCCCAGTGATGTTGACCGCTGCATTATATACGCCTCAGAGCGGCGCTTTTTACCTTTCGTGGTGACATACCGCCTGACAAAAATCGGCATTGTTACGCCGAGAACCTTATAGATGGCCCATGCAATCAGGATAATGACCAGAATACGAACGCCGTGTTCCAGCAGCCAGCCGCCGACTGCATCCAGGGCCGGTGTGATATCCACGCCGTAGCTTGAGACAGCGACGGCGGCTACAGCCAGGGCCAGTATC
>Ga0315537_1001588_pt1 | contig 17737 bp, 22 predicted proteins | sample SalMarSW160270MG_FD_203091 | JGI IMG/M metagenome (GOLD analysis project Ga0315537, IMG submission 203091) | Salt marsh sediment microbial communities from the Plum Island Ecosystem LTER, Massachusetts, United States - Salt Marsh Sediment SW1602-70 ... | reverse complement strand
CACTGGCGCCCTTCGACAATCTCAGGGCTTTCAGCTCCATAGCGGCAGGTGATTTCAGGGTTGGGCCTGAGGAAATCACACAGATAGAAAGGAAGTCGAGTATGTTCCAGAAACACAGTGAAAGTGGATACACTGTCGCCATTCCGGGAATTGAACAGAAGACGCTAGTACACGGGGAAAGGACCTTGATGACCGAGTTCTTGCTGAAAAAAGGCGGTCGGTTACCTCAGCATTCCCACCCCCATGAACAGACTGGTTACCTCGTAAATGGCCGTATTCGTCTTTCAATCGGCCCGGAAGAAAACGACCTGATGGCTGGCGATAGTTGGTGTATTCCGAGTGGTGTTGAACATGGTGCGGAAATTCTTGAAGACTCGGTTGCTATAGAAGTCTTTTCCCCCGTAAGAGAGGATTATTTGCCGAAGGAAAGAGATCAACAATGAATGGCCCAACCAAACACGTGAGCGGACGGGAAGAAGCGATGGCGCTATATCCTTAAGCACTATACAGGCTCGGCCCGCCGCTCAGTTCAACTGTTATGAGGTAAACGTTCAAAACAATATATCTTAAAGGCATCCCATGACTGATATGACTTATCTTAAAGCCATTCAAGAATACAGCAATCATGTCCGCATGATTTCGGAAGCCTGGAATGCAAGAAATCTCGATAAGCTTTTATCATACCTCACAGAAGATATATTCTGGGATGATCCTGCAATGGAGGAACCTGCACATGGTCATGATGCCGTGAAAAAATTTGCCCAGTCCCTGTGGCGCGCGATTCCTGATTTTCAATATATTCCTACAGGTGAACCATTCATATCCACATACCGGACAAAAATTATCCAGCCCTGGAAAATTTCAGGTACGATGCTTGGCCCTCTCGATCCGCCAGGATTTGCCCCCACAGGGAGAAGGTTTGAAATCAACGGGTTTGACCTTATGGAATTTCGTGATGCAAAACTATGCCATTGTATTACTCGTTTTGATGGAATGCATTTGGCTCAGCAGCTCGGCTTTCTCCCTCATAAGCCCGTCTCGGGTACTTTAAAGGCTCGAATCGGAGTTTTAGTACAGCGATTTGTCGCATGGTTTATTAGAAGGTCTTCTCGGTAGTTCGAAAAAGCCTTTACTCATAATGTTTGATTCGCATAAATTTGAACCACCTCATAACAATCGCTTCAACAAGGACGCGGCATAGCGCCGCGCCTGTTAAGCACGCTATTAGCACTGAAGGTTTAGTTTAATGTCTGAAAGAGGAATATGCAGCTTATGTGGTCATGAGAAGGAACTCAGCGAAAGTCATATTATTCCAAAATTTGTAAGTAGTTGGATTAAATGTACCTCTGCAACTGGCTTCATGCGATTAACCCCTAATATCAATGTGCGTGCTCAAGACGGCTTCAAACAATACATGCTTTGTCAAGATTGTGAGTCATTATTCAGTAACTGGGAAACCTCAGTTGCGAATAATATTTTATCAATTACAAGAGGTGTAAAGAATGAAAGTAGTTAAAATGCAAACGACAGCGGTTTCATTGCCAATGAATATTCAAAGTTTCTTTGGGAAGGAAAACCCCCGTATTACTCCGGTGATCCTAGAATTAACGACGGATGACGGAGTGGAAGGGTATGGCCTTGCATATACCATCAATGATGTTCAGTTGAAGTCACTAAAAGCAAGTATAGATGATCTTGAGGAAGTGGTAATCGGGCAGGATATTACCCGCTGGGCTGCCAACTGGAAGGACCTCCATGCAGCCCTTAAGCATACCGGACAATGGGGTGGTTATGGGCTAAATGCCATCGCAGCGATTGATGTCGCTTTCTGGGACCTACGGGCGAAGGCGTTGAATTTACCGTTATCCCGTTTGCTGGGAGGTTTTAGAGACAGAGTACCGGCTTATGCCAGCAACTGGTTATGGGGTTTTCTGAGCCGGGACGAGTTACAGGAACAGGCTGCTTCTCTGGTAAAAGAAGGGCACCGTGCCATGAAAATGAAGATGGGAGGTAAAACACATCAACAGAACCTTGAAAGATTCAAAGCCATTCGTGAAGCGGTGGGAGATGACATCGATATCATGGTCGAAGGGCACTGGTCATGGACGGTTCCGGAAGCAATCAGGATGGCACGCGCCCTCGAACCTTATAATCCATATTGGCTGGAAGACCCTGTGGGGCTTCATCAGGGAGATATTTGCCTGGAGGATACAGCCGCACTGGCTAAGATAACCGCTGCTGTGGATGTTCCGGTCGCTGCCGGAGAGACATTTTCAACCAAATATGGATTCCGCCGTATCGTTGAAGATAATGCTTTAGATATCGTTATCGTTGACGTGTTGCGTGCCGGGGGGGTAACAGAGTGGATGAAAATTGCCGCCCTGCTTGAGGCTTTTAACCTGCCCATCGTCAGCCACTGTCTCCACGATATCTCCGTTCATATGGTTGCGGCTGTTCCCAACGGACTGATAGTTGAATATATGCCATGGTGGGACATGATCTATAAGGAACCACCACAGGTAATAGACGGTCACTTCGAGATATCGGAAAAACCGGGGTTGGGGCTTGAGTTGGATCCTGATGTAATTAAGAAATATAAAATAGCCTAGCAAGAGAAATCGATTGTCCTCGTATTAATTTGAAACACTGCTTATGCTAAAGAAGCTGTTTTTAAACGGAATTCAAGTGAATAGTGCTAACAAGGCTAATTCAGCCGACGCAAAAAGCCACGCGTCTGATTAGCAACGTTATATGAAAAGAAAATAACCCCTCTGTTAACCTGACTCTGATTCTTCTTCCGCAGCTTCTTTTTTCTCTTCTTTCTTCTCCTCTTCCTCCCCCTCAACCTCTTCTTCAACTATCTCCTCTTCGACCACAGGCTCTTCGTAGACAGTCGGTGGTACGATGGTTACGATGGTTTGCTCAGGCTCGATCTGTATCTTGGCCTTTTCCAAGGTAATATCCGCTACATGGATGGAGTCTCCGATATCAAGTGCGGAGACATCCACATCGATACTGGGAGGAATATCTCCGGGAAGACACTCCACCTCGATCTCCCTGAGGACCTGCTCCAACACGCCACCCAGCTCTACCCCTATGGATTTACCCACCAGATGGACCGGGATAGCGACGTGGATTTTCTCGTCCATGGCAACTGTGTACAGATCAACGTGCAGCAATGTCCTCTTGAGGGGGTCTATCTGTTTCTCCTTGAGGATGACGGTCTTGGTGACAGGACCATCCTGCAATCCTTCAATGGTAAGATTGATCAGGGACCGCTCTCCCGCCCCCCCGCGCAGGGCCTTAGTCAGTTGTTGCGGATTGAGGGTTACGGGAATAGCCTCCTCACGTTGTCCGTAGACTACGGCCGGGATCAACCCTTGATTGCGCAGCCTCCGCGCCGCTTCTTTGCCCTTTCCCGTTCTCAACCGGGCTGCTAAAGATTTATCTTTCATCTATTGCTCCTTCTCAATTTCTTTTATATGAACAACGAACTGACCGACTCACTGTTATGGATTCTCTGTATTGCCTCACCGAAGAGCTCGGCCGCAGAGAGGACCTTAATCTTCTGACACGTGCTTCCCTCGTGGTTGAGGGGTATGGTATCGGTCACGATAAGCTCCTCAATGGCAGAATCGTTAATCTTTTGGATGGCATTGCCCGAGAGCACAGGATGGGTGCAGCAGGCGTAGATGGCCGTGGACCCATGCTCCTTAAGCACCTTCGCTGCCTCGGTGAGTGTCCCCGCCGTATCTACCATGTCGTCGAGGATTATCGAGATCTTCCCCTTCACCTCACCGATGATGTGCATGACCTGGGCGACATTGGCCGCCTCCCGCCGCTTGTCAATAATAGCCAGAGAGGCATCCAGCCTCTTGGCAAAGGCCCTGGTCCGTTCCACCCCCCCCGCATCAGGAGATATGAGCACGAGATCATTCTTGAATTTTTTGTGCAGATAATCGAGGACGATGGGAGAGGCATAGAGGTTGTCCACGGGAATATCAAAGAATCCCTGAATTTGTCCCGCATGGAGGTCCATGGTGAGTACACGGGAGGCACCAGCCACCGTGATCAGATTGGCCACCAGCTTGGCTGATATAGGCTGTCGGGGGGCTACTTTGCGGTCCTGTCTGGCATACCCATAATAGGGTATGATGGCATTGATCCGCTCTGCCGAGGCCCTTCTGAGGGCGTCGATCATAATGAGGAGTTCCATCAGATTGTTGTTTACCGGAGGACCGGTGGATTGCACGACGAAGGTGTCAAGTCCCCGAACGCTCTCACCTATCTCCACCGCGATTTCACCGTCGCTGAAGGTTTTCACCTGGGCGCTGCTGAGGGGGACCCCTACATAGCTGCAGATCTTCTCCGCCAGACCAGGATTGGAATTTCCTGAAAATATCTTTATGGGGCTATCGTGCAATAACATCCTGAAAAAGCACCTTTCCCATGATAAGAAAATTGGCTGGGGTGGGAGGATTCGAACCTCCGAATGCGGGATCCAAAACCCCGTGTCTTGCCACTTGACGACACCCCATCCGTCCTCTAGATCATCCTATACATCGGCCGCGCTATCGGCCTATACTTCAGAAATTATATGGGCGACAAAGGTAACCCATCCCTCTTCCATCTTCAGGTCCCGTGCTGCCCGCTGTGCCTCGGATTCTTTGGCAAAGAGCCCAAAGACCGTAGGCCCACTCCCCGTCATTAAGACCTCGCTCGCCTCTGCCTCGAGCATACATTCTTTTATGTGTCCGATGGTAGGGATCAACTCCAACGCCGGCCCTTCCAGGTCATTGTGGAGAAATGTGCCCATCTTTTCAAGGTCTTGCGGAGGCAATGAAATTCTATTACCCCCTCTGTCCTTTGTCAACCCCCATTTCCCCTGTTCGTACACCTGCTTTGTGGAGAGGGGGAGTCCTGGGTTGATCAAGAGCATCCAAAGCTTCAAAGGGGGAAGGGGTTGCATCACCCGTTCTCCTCTCCCTCCCATGACTGCACCCTTGCCAAAAATGAAAAAGGGTACATCCGCCCCTATCTGCGCCCCCATCTCCATCAACTCATCCAGGGGAACGTTGCTATTCCACAGGATGTTCATGCCCTTCAGAACAGCTGCGGCATCGCTGCTCCCGCCCCCCAACCCTGCAGCCAAGGGGATATGCTTGATGATCTCTATCTGTGCCCCCCCTGAAAGGGCTTGCTCTTTCAGAAAGAGGGCAGCGGCACGATGGACCAGATTCTCTTCCCCCAGGGGAAGATCGGGGTGGGTGCAAGAGATGGTTATCTGAGCGGAGCTAACCTTTTCTATGTGAAGTTCATCTGCAAGGCTTATCGGATACATCCACGTCCTGATCTCGTGATAGCCATCAGGGCGCTTGCCCAGAACGTCCAATCTGAGATTTATCTTGGCTGGGGCATGGAGGGATATTCTCTCCATCGTATGGGGGGAACATTGTAGAGGGTTTAGTTACACGGCCTGTACTTCCTTTACCTCGGGGACCTCTTCCTTCAAGATGCGCTCAACACCCGATTTGAGGGTCATGGTGGCCATGGGACATGTGCCACACGCCCCTGTCAACCTCACCTTCACCACGCCATCGGTTACATCCACCAACTCTACATCTCCGCCGTCTGCCTGCAGGGCCGGTCTGATCTTTTCCAATGCTGCTTCTATGTCTTCACGCATATTCAACTCCTTATTCTTTATATGTATTTGTTATAACTATTATTCTTGGGGATGTCAACTGCAACAAACAGTGCTCACCTGAAGCCCATATTGGATCGCTAGAGCTTCCCTATGATCTGGTGAAAAAGATCCAAAACAATGCTCGGATATATGCAGAGCATGAGCGAAACGATGGCTAAAAAAAGGAGGGGTACACTCATGGTTAATGGCGGATCCTTAATGTTCTTCTTGGCCAGATGCGGTTGCAAGGGACCGAAGAATATCCGTTTCATGGACCAGAACGTGTAGCTAATAGTCAATATAATGGCAGAGACACCAAGGATCGCAACGATCAATCCAAGGGGAATAGTCACCACGCCAAAACTGAAGATGCCGGTGAACATAATCCACTCAGCTGCAAAGCTGCTAAAAGGCGGAAAACCTGAAAGCATCATCGCACCGATGAGCCACAGCAGGGCGGTTATGGGCATCCGAGATGCCAGTCCACCCATCTGCCGCATGTCCCTGATCCCCGTTACATAGACCAAAATACCTGCGGTTGAAAAGAAAATAGTCTTCCCCATGATGTGACTCAGGAAGAAAAACATCCCCCCTTCCATGCTGATCGTGGTTGCGGCAGCTAACCCCAAGATAGAATATGATATCTGACTGATGGTTGAACACGCCGCAAGGCGCTTGACGTCGGTTTGAGCCATAGTCAGGAGGGAACCATATACCATGGTTATAAGGGCCATGATCATGAGGGGGAGCGTGAATACCTTAAAATCTCCAGGCAGGGGTACGATGATAATCCGCATGAGGACGTATGCCCCTATATTTGCATATACTGCGAGCAACCCCGCAATGCAGGTGGGATGCTCGGCATGGACCCACGGCATCCACACGTGGAGGGGGAAGATCGCCAACTTCGTAGCGAGACCGATGAGGAATAAGAGGATTATCCAGAAGACCATCGGGTTTCCCGCGAGAAGGTGTATGTCCGCAATCTGGAAGCTCCCTGTTTGGACATAGGTCAACACAGCACCGACGAGGAAGAAGCTTGCCCCGATCACACCCCACATGAGGCACATGAGGGCGACCCGTACACGGTCTCTATAGCCGAAATACGCCATGATAAAGTAGAGGGGGATCGGCAGCAGCTCAAGAAAAAAATACATGGCCAACAGATTGGTGGTCAAACAGACACCGGCAAAACCGGTGGGGAAGAGGAGATATAAGGAAAAGAACCTTATATAATATTTCCGTTTTGTATTATCATCGGCGGTCCCGTACAGGATATCCACTCGATGCTCCACATAGTGCATCGAGTACAATGCGAGGACAACACATATCAGATTGATGATGAGCGCAATGGGGAGACTGAGCCCATCGGCCATGAGGTCGAACTTCATGAAGTTTCCGATGAGCGGATATTCCTCATATATTGGTATCCCTTGATATATGTTGAGACCCACCAGGCACAGAAGGACACTCGTATACACAAGGCTCGCTACCGCTATCCAGCCGGCCTTCCTCCCCATAATCGGTCTGCTGAAGAGGATTAAGAAGGAGGCGATAATCGGGACTATGATGATTTGCAGGAGCACATGCGGCATTACTGTATCCTTCCTAGTATCAGGATGAAGAAGAGGATGAGCAAGATGAGGATATAGGCTACATTATAAAAAAGGTGCTTGCTCTCAGTCCGCAATACCTTCAGCCGGTCGTAGATGATCTTGGGAAGGGTGGGGATCGCTCGGTGATAGGTGGCATCTAAGGGGTCTTCAATATATACGGGGACGTCATCGGAGACACGGATCGTCCCATTGACGAAAACCCTGTAATAGAGCTTATCGATATACCACCTATTCCAGAAGAAGCGATGCAACACCCTCAGTGGTGCCCACTGTGCTACGAGGGATTTTAGATCACCTCTGCGCCTGATATACCAATAATAGGCAGGTATGGCACCGATCAGCACGAAGGCGATGGATATCAGGGGGACAGTAAGATGATACGATGCATGATGTACTCCGTTGCTGATCGGTAGGTGTTGTTTCTCCACCAGCATGAATTCGAATCCTTCCCGCAACAGGTGTTCGAGCTTGGGGCCGAATATGCCGATCAAGACAATGGCGCAGGCGAGGATGCCGCACGTGAGCCACATGGAAGGGTAACCGTCACCGCTGTGAGCCCCTTTCGGTTTTGCATATCCTCTCTTGCTACTCTTTGCTCCGTAAAAGGTCATGCCGATAAAGCGCACTGCATAGAATGCGGTAAGGATGACGGTCACGAAGGCAGGTATGACGATGAAGTAGTTCTGTGTCGTTAAAGCAGCGAGTAAAACAGCGTCCTTGCTCCAAAAACCCGGGAGGGGAGGAATACCCATTAAGGAGAGGGCTGCGATTGACATGAAGATCCATGTGAGCGGCATGGACTTCTTTAAGCCTCCCATTTCATGCATATAAATGGTGTGGGCAGCATGGAGGACGGAGCCGGCGCACAGAAAGAGGCAGACCTTAAAGAAGGCATGGCTCACCAGATGAAATATCCCCGCGGTAAAGCCCCCCACCAAGAGCGTTGGGGTCAAGCCGGCCGCCCCGAGACCAATCCACATATACCCTATCTGGCTGACCGTGGAGTATGCCAGGGCCTTCTTTAATTCGAGTGAGACCAGGGCCTGGGTGGCGGCCAACAAGGCCGTCACGCCGCCGATCAGGGCCGTTAAGAGAAAAAAGAGGGATGCCTCACTACATCCAACGACCCAATAGGCATAATAAAATATCGGTATCAAACGAGCTACTAAATAGACGCCGCTTTTGACCATCGTTGCCGCATGAATGAGCGCTGAGACAGGGGTAGGACCTGCCATGGCCTCGGGGAGCCATTCATGGAAGGGAAATTGGGCGGACTTGCCGGCAGGGCCTGCCAACAGGAGAATGCTGATCAGTATGATGATCCCCGGGAACCGAGCTATCTCCGGTATCCATTCTGATGAGGTCCTATAGAGTTCCAAGAGGTTCAACGTCCCCGAGAAGGAGAAGACGATTAAGATCCCCCCCAAAAGGAGGACATCTCCGGCCGAGGTGGTGATTAATGCCTTGAGCCCTGCGTGAGATGGCGTGCAATAGGCGGTCGGACGAGGCCCCCCTATCCAGTGTTTCTCTTCGTCGTGATAGTAATAGCCTATTAAGCCGTAACTACAGAGACCCACCATCTTCCATCCGACAAAGAGAAACAAAAGATTATTTGCCAAGACGAGGAGAAGCATGCTTCCGATGAAAAGGTTCATCAACATCCAATATCTGGTTGCGGATTGATCCCCTTTCATATACCCCACGGAATACACCATGATGAAGAAACTGATCACCGCAACCACATTTGCCAGGATGATACTCAGCGGGTCTATCAAGACGCCGAATGTCACCTCCATAGGATAGCGCAGCCAGACCACAGCACTCTCTGCCGGCAAGGTCGATGGATCAAATACATATGGTATGAGCCTCAGAGCAGCCAAGGCCGTGAGGAAGGAGAAGAAAACCGCCCCGTAATCACGTACTGTAGAGTTTATTCTGGCCAAAAGCGGCGTTACGAGTACGCCGATAATAGGTAAAACGAAGCATAACCATGCAGACCACATTGTTGCCTTATCCCTCCTTTAGAGACCTATGGGGACGGCATATTGCAGGACCGTAGTGATAATCTTCCCGCTGAATATACCCAACAATACTATTCCGATAGCCATGACCCAAATAGGAATGAGCATGCTCAAAGGGGCCTCTTCGATAGCGATCCCCTTCCGAACTCCACCATCACGGGCATCCGCTGATGCAGATGGTTCAAAAAATGCGCGCCTGATGACATTGAAGAAATAAACGATGTTGAGAACAACACTGATTAATAAGGCTGCTACAAAGATCCACGCCTTGTCCTCAACCGCACCGAGGAGCAAGTACAACTTGCTAAAAAAACCGCAGGTAGGCGGGATCCCTATCATGGAAAGGGCAGCGATGACAAAGGCTATCATGGTAAAAGGCATTTTCCAAAATAAATTTTTAAATCCCCCGATAGTGCGCATACCGAGCTTGTACATGATCGCCCCAGCTACGAGAAAGAGACACCCTTTGGTAAATGCCTCGGCAAGGATGTGGAGGAGGGAGCCGATGAGGCCGGTCTTGTTAGCCAGTGCTATGCCCAAAACGATATACCCTATCTGGGCCACCGTAGAGTAGGCGAGCATCCTCTTTAAATCGTCCTGCGCAATGGCATAGATGGAACCGACGATCAGAGCGATAACAGCCATCCAGCCAAGGATGGCAGTCACCGGTATGTATTCTATGGAGAAACGTGGTTCAAAAACAAAAAACATGATCCGTATGAGGACGTAGCATCCTACCTTTGTCATCGTCGGGGCCATCAAAGCACTTATGGCTGACGGGGCGCGGGTATACGCATCGGGGAGCCACGCATGGAGAGGATACAGGGCCATCTTTATCGCAATGCCGATTAAGAAGAAGGTAAAGGCCAAAGCGATCGTCTTGGAGTGGTACAGATGGGGTAATATTCCGCTTACATCAACCATGTTGAGAGAACCCGTCATGCTATAGACGATACCGACCCCCAAGAGATAGAGGCACGCACCGATAGTCCCCATCACCACATATCGAAAACTGGCAATGAGCGCTCCTTCTTCTCCGATGGCGATAAGTGCATAGGCGGAAAAGGAGGCGACTTCCAAGAGCACATAGAGGTTGAACAGGTCGCCGGTAACCGTGATGCCCAAGAGACCGGTCACATTGAGCAGAAAGAGGGTATAGAGTTGCGGGATCTTATGCTCATGGATTTCTCGCTCAATGCTCCTTTTGGAGTAGATGGCCACGAGCAAGGCAACGGCCGCTACGATAATGGCCATATAGGCGCTGAGGTGGTCTATAAAATAAGCAATGCCCCACGGAGGTTTCCAACCGCCCAGGTAATAGTGGATGGGCGTGCCCTGCGTTATGACCGCATCAAGAATGCCGACGGCAAAAAAGAGACATGCAGAGAGGGCGATCAACGCGAGGGGGAAACAAAGCCTCCTGTTCCACAAACCCGCAATGTTCACCAGAAATGCGAAGGTCAGGGGGGTGACGACAATGAGGATTGGGAATTGTTCAGCAATCACTTTTTCAACGCTTCAATGACTTCGTCTTCTTCTATGGTGTTATATCTTTTATAGATGGCAACTAAGAGGGCGAGGGCGATGCCCGTTGTCGCGATACCGACGACGATGGCAGTCAGCATAAGGGCATGGGGCAAGGGATTCACATATTCCGCTGCGCGGGCCACAAGCGTATGAGTATCATGGCCATGGGCTCCAGCGATAACCGGTACCGTAGCACCCCGTTTGGCCCCTACGGAGATAAAAAAGAGGATGATCGCCCATTGAAAGATATTCATGCCGATTAATTTCTTCATGAGATTGTTTTTTGTCATCATGCTGTATAAACCAACCACGAGCAGAATAATGAAAACCCAGTAGTTATAATTACTGATTATTGACTCTAACATATGCTTGCTCCACGTCCTTTTCATGCAGCCCACCAGTCAACAAATTGAGGAAGATCGAAACCATGATGGCCATCACGGTAATTTGAACCCCTGTCTCTATCGCAGCGATCCCATAGTATCTCGCCATCACGGGATCAACGGGAAGAATCGTGCTCAGTACCCCATAGTCCAAAAAATTCCCCCCCAAGAACAGACAGAGCCACCCCATCCCCGCAAAGATGAATACCCCGAGACTGGCGAGAAAGACACTGAATCTCTCGGCAAAACGCCGCTTGACCTCATTGAGGTCGTAGATGATAGACATCAGGACGAAACTCGCTGCGAAGATACAACCACCTTGAAAGCCCCCTCCCGGGCTGCCATGGCCATGGGCGAGGACATAGAGACTGTAGACTTGCATAAACGGAATAAAGATCCTACAGACGGTTTGGATTATAATATCCTCTTGCTCTCTGATCATGGCATAAACCTCCGCAAGATCATGAGGACCGCAACGCCAGCGGTAAAGATAACAGCGGTCTCAAAGAGGGTATCATACCCTCGATAATCGGCGAGCACGGCGGTAACGATGTTGGGAACCGCTGTCTCTTCAACAGACCTCTCAATGTACCGCGGTGACACATGGACACTGGCAGGTTGATGTGGATCAGCCCATGGAGGCAGATCCTCAATCCCGTGCAGCAGTAGAATGAGGGCGGCAAGCGCAAGAGCGATGCCCAAGAGTTTCTTCATCAATCTTTCGTCCTCCGTGTCGTTTTGTAAACGGCGGCAACAAAGAAGGCGGTGTTAACACCTGCTCCAACCGCGGCTTCGGTAAAGGCGACATCGACCGCTCCCATCTCTGTCCAAATCAAACACATAAAAAAGCTGAAAGCGCCGATGAGTACGGCAGCACTCAAAAGATCCTTTACCGTAAGAGCCGTTACGGCGGTTATCAGGGCGAACCCCAACAGTATCAGGTCTAACGGCCAGATCATCTATTTCCTTTTCTTCGGTGGCCAGGCCAACACGACTTTCCCGTCTTTGGTCCACGGCACCAGATCCGATTCAAAGGCGGATTTCAGCAAGGCATGGGTGGCTGTAGGACTTGCCAAAAACCAAAAAACGGCAATCGATATCAATTTGACACATTGAACGATACTGAACCAGTGGAAACCATAGTGCAGCGTGTATAAGGCAAGGCCGACAACAAAGAGCAGCGTCCCAAGGGTGTCACCCTTTGCCGTGGCGTGCATCCGGGTATAAAAGTCAGGAAAACGCAAAAAACCGATGGTAGCGATCATAAAAACGAAAAGACCTATGAGCATACATATCTTTGCACCAATAATCACTTACCTCGCCCCTTTCCGAATAAAGTATTTAGAAACGATCAGGGTGCCGATGAAGTTCAGAATGGAGTAAGCCAGCGCCAGGTCTATGAACATCTCAATTCGACCGAAGATCAATCCCATAAACAGGAGGAGAATGATCGTCTTGGTGCCGATGAAACCAGCGCCGATGATCCGGTCAAAGACCGTTGGCCCGAACACCCCCCGATAGAGAGAAAGGAGGATGATGACGCAGAGGACAAGGGCGACAGCTAAGGAAAAACCTTCCATTTAATCCTCCCTATATATGCCGGCGATGCGTTGCTCCATTGCCCCTGGTAAAGACTCAGCCACCTTCGTGTCGATGGCATGCACAAAAAAGTGATCGTCTTTGATCAACACCGTAATGGTCCCGGGTGTCAGGGTTATGGAATTGGCAAAGGTGACGCGTGCGAGGTCCTTTTTTAAGGTAGTCTTAAACTTAATGATGTGAGGGTCGATCAAGTGCGGCATCTTGGGGTGCAGGGCAAGATAGGCAATATAAATGTTGGCCCGTACAATTTGATACAAGAGCCACGGGACATATGCGATAAAAAGCACACCTTCCTTCATCATACCTTTTGACTTAATGTGCTTAAAGAGAAAATCATGAGAGATAGCTGCTACCAAGGTACAGGAGAGGACACCCCACGAGAGATGCCACCAGTCGAGCTGACCGGACATAAAGACCCAAAAAATAAAAAGAATAAAAAACGTGACGACAAAGGCCATCAAAACCCTCCCTCGCAAGCAGATCAAAACATATGCCCCGCATGAAGCAGGTATATTTCCCTTCTTAAAGGACCACTATCATATTTGGGTCTACAATGAAGACTGTCATTACAAAGTATCGGCATGCATGGCCTTCTCTGCTCAGCAGCGTATGATTACAGAATAAGTAGATACGTATCTGGAGTAAGGAATGGGAGTAAAGAGAGACGGATCTTTTTTTGATAAGCATTACCTGCATGTGAGGGATCTTTGGAGCGAACGAGCACTCCTTCCCTCCGGGATGTTATGATTAAGGCCACAAAAGCCCTCTCTTTGTTATACGACGGTCAAAGCTCAATTATTATCGCTGAAAGATAGCAAAAATATTCAAGATATCTGAATATGTATGTTCCGTTTTGCTTGTGGATCCTTCGGTGTAGTACTAAGAAGCCTTCACCGATTGATCACTTGTCTCTTTCATTTTATCCTCTGTTTGAGGTTCTGTCTCTTGCTTCTGTGCGAAAATACCTATTCCTTTGTCATCCTTTTCCTTTTTTTGTCCCTTCTTATCCTCCTTCTTCTCTTTCATCTTGCATTTCCCCTCGAAGACCGCTCCGTCGTCTATCACGACAGCGGGGGTAGTTATGTCACCGATCATCCTTCCGGGATGGTGGAGTTCAACCCGCTCCTTGGCATAGACATTGCCCACTATCTCCCCTTGGATAATGGCGGTCCCGACGTGGATCTCCCCTTCGACCCTCGCTGTCTCCCCGACGATTAACGTATCATCGCTTTGGATCTCGCCTTTGAAACGGCCATCCAACCTGACTGCCCCCGTGTAGCTCAGTTTACCCTCGAAGAAGGTCTCCCCGCCCATAAAGGCATTCATCTCTCCTCGCTCCATGGCATCCATTTCCTTACCCTCTTTCCACTTCTTGTCCCGCATAGAAATTCCTCCTCTTGCAATAATAGTATGTCATCGTGTTACGTGCTGATTTGCCGCACAACAGTCGCCTGGCTCCGATATGCCACCCTTTATCACACCCTCCCTCCCCGTATGAGATCTAAGACCCTCTCTAGGTCGTCTAGGGAATAAAACTCGATCTCGATGCTCCCTTTTTCCCCTCGCATCTTTATCCTCACCTGGGTCTTTAAGATATGCCGCAACTCCTCCCGAAGGGACTCTACCTCCGGTACGACCACTGCTCGTGGGGGTTTACTCGTCCCACCTTCGAGGAAATGCCGTATACCGTCCTCTGTCTCACGAACCGAAAGGCCCTTTTGTACGATCTTTCGGCAGAAAGCGATTTGCTCCCGCTCGTTTTTAAATGCCAGGAGGGCTCGGGCGTGTCCCATGCTGATCTCGTTCCTTGCCAAGGCGTTTTTCACCTCTTCGGGAAGCTTCAACAAACGCAGGATATTTGCCACGGAAGACCTGTCTTTGCCGATCCGTTGGGCCAAGACCTCTTGCGTATACGCAAATTCCGTGATCAACCGCTGAAACGCTTCCGCCTCCTCAAGAGGGTTGAGGTCTTCACGCTGGAGGTTTTCTATGAGGGCCAACTCGAGGACCTCTTGGTCGGTAGCCTCTTTAATGAGGATGGGGACCTTTTTGAGCCCTGCCCGTTGGGCCGCCCGCCACCGCCGCTCCCCCACAATGAGTTCATATCCGTCCCCCCTTGGGCGCACCACCAGTGGTTGCAGGATACCCTGCTCACGTATGGACTGAGCCAGTTCCTCAATGCCGTCATCAGGGAGCAGCTTCCTCGGCTGCCAAGGGCTGGGATGAATCGCGTGAATATCGCAGAGCTGGAGGTCTCCCTTCTCCCCCTTTTCCAACTCAGGGAAGAGGGCCCCCAATCCCTTGCCTAAGGCAACTCGCTTAGCCATAATTCCTCTTCCCATTCTTGAGGATCTCTTGGGCCAAGTCAACGTAGCTCTGCGCCCCTCGTGACTCGGCATCATAGAGGATACACGGTTGCCCGAAACTGGGCGCCTCGCTCAGCTTGACGTTCCTCGGAATGATGGTAGAGAAGACTCTCCCCTTGAAGTGGGACCGTACCTCATCAGCAACCTGCTGGGAGAGATTGTTCCTCAGATCGTACATGGTCAATAATATCCCCTCAATCTGCAGGTCCGGATTGAGATTCTCCTTGACGATCCTGATGGTCTTTAATAATTGCGTTAACCCTTCCATGGCATAGTATTCACATTGCAGGGGGATGAGCACGGAGTGAGCAGCGGTCAAAGAATTGACCGTGAGAAGACCCAGGGAGGGGGGACAGTCAATAAAAATAAAGTCATACTCGGGTATCACGTCTTGCAAGATCCCTTTCAATTTCTTCTCCCTCGCAATCTCGTTGATCAATTCGATCTCCGCCCCGATAAGGTCTGTGTTGGCCGTGACGATCTTCAGATGGGGGATCTCGGTATCTTGGATGACCTCCTTGATGCTTGCCCCGCCTATCATGGCGTGATAGAGGTTCTCCTGGATTGTTTCCTGATTATATCCTACGCCGCTGGAGGAATTCCCCTGGGGATCGGCATCTATCAGGAGGGTGTTTATCTTGGCTATGGCCAATGAAGCGGCGAGATTCACCGCGGTGGTCGTCTTCCCCACCCCTCCTTTCTGATTGGCGATGCTGATAACCTTTCCCATATGAACAGCACCTTTGCATTTAATCAGGCCGTCTTGAACTGTTAATTATCACAAACTCACCCCTTTGAAAAGGGGTAATTTCAGGACCTTCTTGATGATCGCCGTGGAGATCGGCTGAGGCTAATTATCGGAGCGTTGAAAAAGGAGGATGGCGTTGGTTTTCAACCGATACCAAATAGCTAAAGCTGCTGAGAGAAAACTTGTCAATTGGGATCTTTTCGACGTAAAATAGCGTAATGGGGGCTTGAAAATCGGATTAAAAAAGCATTATTTTGTTCATACAATTGTTATGGCAAGGATGGTAACCGAAGATACGTTTTCCGCCTTAATAATTGCCAAAATTACCGCTATCGAGTTGGGTAACGGTGGTCAATACAAGTTGAGTAATCTTCTCTACCCTAACCTCGATATTGAATCAGCATGCTGTCCGATAAAACCTCCTGAGCATCTTTACCACGCCTTGAAGAGGTACCCCACACCCACATGTATATTGTAGTCGTAGGACCCCTCGCGATATAACCCTGTCCCAGCTCCGCCTTCAATAAAAAATGAACCAAAGAACTTTCTCACTCCAGCAAAGAGTGTGAGCGTTGGGTAGTCGAGGAATTCCACATCTTGAAAGGCAGTAGTGTTGCCCTCAAGCTGCACACCTACAGCGAGGCTTTTAAGAATTTTCCAGTTAACCCCAATACCTGCATGGAAGAAGGGGTTTAAGTCAACATCCGCCATGTCCTCAAATAGATCCTGTTTCCCAAGAGGAAACCCTGCACCACAATTGGCGTGGAGCGTTACCGAATTAAGGGTATAACTCCCTAAGAGGAAGACATTCACATCATATGTCCCTGCGTTTGTCAAATCCCTCGGCCTCCCAAAGGGAATTTTTAGAGAGGATGCAAGGGCGAGATCAAAATCCCCTTTTTCTAAAAAGTGAGCCTTCGCTCGAATGACAGCTTCTGATAAGTTATCATGCCTCTTGGTTGCTTCCAGCCCATAGATATCCAGATACTCATAGCTCACTATTGGTCGCCCCGTCTCATCAAAGATCGGAAATTTGTCCAAATCCTCATCCCAACCCGTGAGGGCGAGGCTAATAGCCACATCTAACCAAGAAAAGACACCCATCGAAAGATCAGCACGAGTCCATTCATGATACAGACCATCAAATTCACTTTTGATGCCATTGATCCTTTCACTCTTCTTCGAGTGGGCATGGTTTGAACTAATCTGGATGTAAAAAACTCCTGGCGGGAGCGTCTTGGGGCTCTCGAGAGGTGGGACCTCAAGAGAGGCATGGAAGAAATTCAAGCGTGGCGCTGAAATGGGCGCCGTAAGTACGGCATCTTTAGCTAAATCTAAGGTTACTGCAGACTCGACGAGAAGATCTTCGGCACTAGCGCGGCCTAAGAAGAGACTAGTGGTAAGCAAAACAGCCGCTAAAACTACAGTAGATCGGAACAAATAAACCCTTAAGTAATAGCCAAGCATTTTTACTCCCCCTTATGTCCCAAGATAGGAAATTTTATATGTTACATATATGGTCCCCTGCTCCTTAAAAACTGCCAAAATCGCCGGCAAGGCTTTGGGTACAAACAATGTTCCATTTTGGCAATACTTTCTGATGCGAAACTTAACTGATGATTTTATTATAAAAGTTACAAGATTAACGTAAGATGAAGGAAAGATGAAGATTTCTTCATGTTGGATTGTAAAATTGAGAAACCTACGTGGCATAGGGAATGGTGGTAAGGGGCGGTTTGTCAAGATAGACCTCACTGTTTCAGGTGGGGATGGCCATGACCGTACCTC
>Ga0315537_1001584_pt1 | contig 17742 bp, 20 predicted proteins | sample SalMarSW160270MG_FD_203091 | JGI IMG/M metagenome (GOLD analysis project Ga0315537, IMG submission 203091) | Salt marsh sediment microbial communities from the Plum Island Ecosystem LTER, Massachusetts, United States - Salt Marsh Sediment SW1602-70 ... | reverse complement strand
CGATCGGCGGAAACTACATCAGCATTACGGAAAACGGCGATTACAGATCATGTGGTTTTAACGAAAATTATAGGCTGGGAAACGTGAAGTATAAGGGCTTGAGGGCAACTTGGGATGAGTTACAACGCTCTGAGCTACACCTCAAGCTGAGAGACAAAAGCAACATAAAAGGCAAATGCGGAGTCTGCGAGTACCGCGAAATCTGCGGCGGCTGCAGAACACGCGCAGAGTACTACACGGGAGACCTCTTCGAAAGCGACCCAGCATGTGCATACGTGCCTAAAGTACTCCGAGAAACATAAACCAAACCGACAACCGTCCTAGCAGGCGGAGAGCCAAAATTCTCGACTTTTTTCAGACTTGACTTATGAACTCGAACTCCAGCTTTGCAACTCCAGAAACAGCTACGCTATGGCTGCCCTTTATTCTGAGAATCACCTACCACTATTTTGCGAAAGACAACTAGTAAGCTTGTCTGTCAAGAAACCTTGACTAAGAAAACGCGTGTTTAGTCAAGAAACCTTTACAAAAACCCTTTTATCCCGAAACAAGCTCAATAGTAAGTAATGAAATTCAAGGGGGGCTCGGTGAAATCCGCTTTGAGTTCAGGTGAAGTATTTGCTTTCACACACGAATATGGTGATGGGCGAGTTTACTACCAAGCAATAGTGGAACTCATTTGAAGGGATAGGTATGACGGGAAAAATTTGCAGGATTCTTGTTAGCGTTCTCCTAATTATAGGGGTGACAGCTTTCTCTTGTTCTCGTATGCCAGTTAAAGGCTACGCGCCCGAGTCAGCGGGTACGAAATCCCTCGGCGGACCACAAGACGATCTGCTTTATTCAATAGTACAAGCGAGTGAAGGCGGATATGCATTGGCAGGCTACACAGATTCGTATGGCGCCGGAGGCTCTGATATGTGGCTGATTAAAACCACCCTTCACAGTGCCTCACTAGAGGGGCTTCCAAGACCATTGACCTATGACGTAGTGCAATGGGACACGACGTTTGGGGGACCACAAGACGACGGTGCAAAATGTGTGATTCAAACAATCGATGGAGGCTACGCTCTGGCAGGTTACACCAACTCTTCAGGTGAAGGAGGATATGACATGTGGCTTGTTAAGACGGATGAGACTGGCGTTGCACAGTGGAATATGACGTATGGCGGACTGCAAGATGACATGGCTAATTGCGTCGTCCAGACGAGCGACGGAGGATACGTTCTAGCTGGCTACACAAACGCATTTAATGCATCGAGTCAAAGCACTTGGCTTGTTAAGACTGACGCGTATGGTAACATGGATTGGAACGAAATTTACCCTGGGCAGGCAGCGAATTCTCTGAGCCAAACAAGCGATGGCGGATTCGCTTTAGCAACAGCGCATTCTAATGCCTTCGGCATCGTAAAAATTGACTCTTTTGGTCGAGTACAATGGAACCAAACATACGCTGGACCAAGTGATCGTGCCAATGGAGAATCTGTGATTCAGACAATCGATGAAGGTTACGCCATAGCAGGCTGGACCATGACCAACAGCACAGGTCTATACGCAGCTTGGTTAGTTAAGACTGATTCGTCTGGAACGGTGCAATGGAATCAAACCTACGGAAACCTTGGGGCCTATTCAGTGGTGCAGACCAGTGACGGAGGTTACGCGATGACTGGCGACCGTGCATGCTTAATTATAACTGATTCAGCTGGCAACATGCAATGGAACCAAACCTACGACGCGCTAACAGAAGACAATCTGCATTTTACTAGAACGTATTCTATCATTCAACCAAGCCCTTACAGTTTCCGGATGGTAGGCGTCCAAGAAAGTTACGGTATGATTCTAAGCGGATATGACGCCATTTCAGTCATGGTTACATTAAGGACGGATAGCACGCCCCCAACCATTTCAGTTTTGTCTCCAGAAAACAACAAAATTTACGACCCAGACAGTGTTCATTTAGTTTTCACTGTGAACAGGCTAACTTCTTGGATGGGTTATAGCCTTGACAATGGATGGAACGTCACAATATCTGGAAACACAACTCTGCCCACATTGTCTGATGGCCCGCATAACATAATTGTTTACGCGTCGGATACGTCCTTCAACGCCGGAGCTTCAGAAGTTGTTCAGTTTAGCTCTGGCACTATCTATTTTACCATATCGCAAAACGTAGCGCTGACAACTCCTTCACCAAGTCCCTCACCAACTCCCACACCAGAAATGCCGGAGTTCCCATCTCTCACAATTCTTTCAGCATTGATTGTAGCAACGATAGCTGGAGGGCTAGTTTACAGAAGAAAACGCACCCCATAGCTACCTAAAATCAACTTGCGGCGCGCCTCGATGCACGAAAGAATAAAAATGTTTCATAGCGGTGCGCGCTACTTTGATGCAGAGTAAACTTTTTAGGCTATAACTGCGACCAAGAAATGCGAGTGAATAGCCTATGTTGGGCGGTCTATTTGGAGTAGCCTCTAAGGATAATTGCGCAAGTGACCTGTTTTTCGGAACCGACTATACTACCCATCTTGGAACCGAAGTCGGAGGGCTGGCTTTACTTGATGGTGATATAGAAATCATTTCTCATGATATTAGCAATAGTCAATTCAAGTCAAAATTCGGCAAAAACTATGGGAAACTGAAAGGCAAATTAGGTATAGGCGTCATCAGCGACATAAAAGAGGAGCAACCAATAAAATTCGAGACAAAAATAGGCAATTTTGCCCTCTGCACCATTGGTTTGATAAAGAATTCGAAAGAGTTGTACTCCGAACTGGTCGAAAAAGGAGCGACCTTCAAAAAGTCAAGGCAAAAGACGAGCACAAACATTCTTAACCAGACTGAGATTGTTGGTGAGCTGATATGTACTGGAAACAGTATAGCTGACGGCATAGAGAAGATGTACGAGAAGATTGCAGGGTCAATATCTTTGCTTTTACTTTCGGAAAATGATGGAGCCATATACGCAAGCGGAGATACGTTTCCTTTAGTAGTTGGGTCAAAGAAACAAAGCTGGGCAGTTGCTTCTGAGACTACATGTTTCCCAAACTTGGGGTACGAGACTGTCAAGTTTCTTGATTATCGCGAAATCGTCTCATTTGAAGAAAACGGCTTGAAGACGAGGGTACCTACTCATGGCAAAAAGAGGTTCTGCCCTTTTCTTCATGTTTACTCAGGTTTTCCAGCTTCAGACTTTTATGGCATAAACTCCGAAATCGTTAGGGAACGGTGTGGCGGTTTTTTGGCTGAGAATGACGAGGTAAAAGCCGATTTGGTTTTGGGTATCGCTGATTCTGGGCTTCCCCACTCAGTTGGATACGTCAAAAGAAAAATCGAACTGGCCAAGGAAAAAGTCCAAAAGCACCTTTCAGAATTCAACCAAGGCAAAATTGGCCTAGAAGAACTCGAAGCAAGAATAAACTTGGTTCTGGATTTAATTGTTCCCCTTAGGCGTCCACTAATCAAATACACGCCAGGGTGGGGAAGAAGTTACATTCCACCTGTGCAACGCAGACGAGAGCTTATCGCAAAATACAAACAGGTCCCTAACCCTCAGATCATAAAGAATAAGCGCATAATTCTAGTAGACGACTCAATTAGAAGGGGAACGCAACTGCAAAATCTTCTGAGAGAGAAAATTTGGCCCTTCGAACCGAAAGAAATACATGGAAGAATAGCTTCTCCGCCACAGCTTCACCCTTGTATTTTTGACCTATCAACTAAGAATAGCGATCTTGCCACTCATAAAAGTCTTGAAAGCACTGAACAAGACAAGGATTCTTCACAGTATATTGATTCGACAACCACGGATTACAAGCTAATGGTAGAGGAGATAAGAAAGCGTATAGGGTTTACAACGTTGCGTTTCCTTTCTTTAGAAGAAATGGTCAAAGCAGTAATCGAAGCGCCAAACAACAAGAACCTGAAAAGAGAAGACTTGTGTACGTACTGCTGGACAGGAAGCTTTTGATTAGTTGTGGATTGATGAAAAACTTTCTAGAAAACTACTTATCCCAAAAACTTGAAAATCCTCAATTTTCGCTTTTTATTGGTTGGTGGACCGAGCCAGACTTGAACCGTCGACCTTTGGCTCGTAAAACCAATTTTTTATCCATTTTAAATCAACCCGCGGCGCCCTTAAGCATAGAAGAATAAAAATGTTACAGGAGAATTGTTTTGGAAGAAAGGTCTAATGCCAACAGAATAATCGAAGCAGGGTTTTCCCCTCTTGAATTGGCAAGTAAAGCTGAAAATTGGCAAACAACGGGTAAGTCGGATAAGATACTTCAAACTTGATCTCTTCAAGTAGATTCTTCTAAACGAGGCAGTGTAAGGTTTTTTCAATGATAAGTGGCACATATTTTTTGTTTTGAGAAACTGGGGGTTAATATCTTTCTTCTCCCTTTTTGAATCTTATAACTAATCGGTTCGTCAACTAGCTTATTTGTTCTCCCCTGTGCTTAAAGCAGTCTACTTTTCAAGAAAAAATGTGAACATTATGTTGCCAAGAATGTAAAGAACAAATTTTTCGGAAAAACAAGGTTAGATAAATATGCTGGTTTCAAATATCTTTTAAATAAAAAGCGGGGTCAGTTAACTACGAAAATTGTCGGATGCACACAAGAAAGGGGTCAAGGTGAGTAAATGAAGTATGTACTCGTCGTTGGGGATGGAATGGCCGATTACCCCATTCCTGAATTGGGAAACATGACTCCCCTCCAAGCAGCACATAAACCAAACATGGACGCGATAGCAGCCAAAGGCCGAAACGGTCTTCTCAGAACAGTACCCGACGATTTAAACCCGGGCTCAGATACGGCAATCCTTTCGATTCTAGGATACGATCCCATGCGGTTTTGCACGGGCAGAGGAGCCTTTGAAGCAGCTTCCAGAGGTATCCAACTGAAGGAAAATGACGTAGCATTTAGATGTAACCTGATAACAGAAAAAAATGGAATCCTAATTGATCATTCTGCTGGTCACATAACGAGCAGGGAAGCCGCCAAATTAATAGAATCCTTAAAGAAAACTTGCGAGAAACCTAATGAAATCGAGTTTTTTTCTGGATTAGGCTACAGACATTTCCTGATTTTACGGAATTTTGCAAATTCTCATCTAATTGAATGTACTCCACCCCACGATGCAGTAGGCGCCGCCATCTCGACAATCTTGCCAAGGGCTAAATCGGTAGAAGTAGAAAAAACGGTAGCCCTACTGAAAAAAACAATTCAGGAATCTAAGGGGGTTTTAGAGGCGCACCCAGTCAACATTGCCCGACAGAAATCTGGCAAAAGACCCGGAAACATGATTTGGCCTTGGGGTGGTGGCAAGAAACCAAACATGCCTTCGTTCAAGGAAAAATACGGTTTGAAGGCAGCAGTCATATCCGCTGTAGACTTAGTAAAAGGAATCGGAAGTTCCGCGGGTATGAAAATTATTAATGTTCCTGGGGCCACTGGCTTGTATGATACAAATTATGAAGGCAAAGCAGACGCTGCGCTAAAAGCTCTTGAAGACAATGACGTGGTTTTTGTCCACGTTGAAGCACCTGATGAAGCAGGACACGCTAGAGATTATAAGCTAAAAGTTAAAACGATAGAAGACTTGGATAATAGGCTGCTTGGCAGAATTCTTGAAGGCTTGAAAGAACCGTATGCAATTGCTATCTTGCCAGATCATCCAACTCCCATTAGAATTGGAACACATACAAAAGACCCGGTACCTTTTACAATTTATTCTCCCTTTCTGGATTCTGATGGCGTTCAAAAGTTTGACGAATTCTCTGCAAGGAAGGGTTCCTTTGGTATAGTAAAACAAAAAAACCTCATGTCACTTCTCCTTTCTTCCACTCCAAGCAGCAAATAATCACAAATATCAAACAAAATTCAATTAGAAATAACAATTTTGCTCGATTCTATATCAGTGAAGCATGGGAAATTGCTTTAAAAACTAAAACTCTTATGATTCATTTTGAATAGATGGCGAAGCGCCAGATGGACCTTAGAATAGAAACGTTGCTTAGTAGCGCGGTTCAAAGAAATAAGTCCGTGATCGGATTCTGAAAAGATTCTGGGTAACCTTTATCTCAAAGTAGTTGGCTTTATAGAGAATATAGAGAACAATGGAACGAATATACTCCGTTTTTTTTATTCTTCTGTTAGTTGTTCCAATTTTGCTTAATTCTAGTTTTCTTGTCTTCGCTTCTACGAAAAAACAATCACCAGACATATTCGTGGGCGTAGACGTGGCTTACGAAAACCTTACTGAAATCAAAAAGCTAATTGACGAAATCAGTCCATACACAAATCTTTTTGTGATTGGATGCACAGGAATAACTCAAGACATAATTCGGAACGATACGACTGGACGTATAATAGCTGAAAATTTCACGAAAATCAATGAGACTTGCCAGTACGTCTACGACAAAGGCTTATCTTTCATAATCTACCGCGAAATTTTTCCTCAAACCGAATGGCTTGAAGACGCCAAGAAAAGATGGGGAGACCATTTTTTGGGATTCTATGCCTATGATGAAGTTGGCGGATGGCAAGTGGATCTTCGAAAATATAGGGTAGTTTATAACGCAGATAATTACACTGATGCCGCGAGCAAATTCGTCGATGGAATGAACCGGATTCTGAAATTGTACACTCAACAGTATACTAACTCTACGAATTTTCCTTTGTTTACTTCCGACTACGCCCTCTACTGGTTTGACTATAAAGCAGGGTACGACGTAGTCCTTGCCCAGTTTGGTTGGAATTACAGCAGGCAATTGAATGTAGCACTCTGCAGAGGCGCAGCCAAAATGCAAAATAAGGATTGGGGCGTCATGATCACTTGGAAATATGATGACCCACCATACATCGAATCGGGCGGAGAACTCTACGAGGACTTGATACTAGCTTACGAAAACGGGGCAAAATACATCGTCGTCTTTGATTCAAACGAGAACTACACTAAAGGAATTTTGGAGAAAGAGCATTTAGAAGCTTTAAAAGAATTCTGGCAATACATACAAAATAATCCCAGAAAGAGCGTCTCATCTAGTGATAGAGTTGCGTACGTTCTTCCCAAGGATTATGCATACGGCTTTCGCGGACCAAATGACAAGATTTGGGGATTATGGGAAGCAGACACCTTTTCAGAAATACTCTGCTACAAGCTCAGCATTATAATGGAAAAATATGGGTTTAAGATGGACATAATTTATGATGATGGATTAGAGCCTGGCAGTGCATATGGATACAGCAAGCTTATTTCTTGGGATTCACCGTTTCCCTTTTTTCCGCTACAATCTACGCTTTCACCAGAAGCCCGGTCGAATTCATTCTTAAATACAGTTTTCGCTTGCACTATGGTAGCTGGAGCCGCAGCTATAGTAATTGCTGCAGCGGCACTTGCAGCCAGAAAAAGCGATAAAACAACTAGAAAGAAGACCATAGCTTCTAATAGCAATTAAAAGCAACAAAAAATAGTAGAAAATACTAAAAAGTCACCAATTTTCTAAATCTGAGCGATTTTTAATGTGTCAGTTTCTTATCTGCATCTACGATTTGAAAGTCGCTCTTGGGCGTTTGTTCGTTTTCTGCATTGCCTAGAACGTGATTGCAGTAGGGACAGACATTCACAAGCCTAGTTTTTCCGCCCTCAAAGTTAAGCATAACTAGAGGTGTGCTGAACACTTTCTTGCAGCTGGGGCAGGAGATAACCATGCTGTGGTCGCCGTTGTTTTTTTCCTTTGTTTTTCGCTCTTCGCGGACGACTGGTCGAGGTTGGGGCTGGGGCTTTAGCTCTTGTTTGGGGGCTGGTTCTGAGGCTTTGTCGATTTTCCTCGTGAAACTTAACGCTATGAAGAAGATGCTCAGGGTCATTGGCACGCCTAGACCAACGTAAATCAGCTGCGTATAGAAATAGTACGAGTCAGCCCATGCTGGGTCGAACTGCAAGCCGAAATTGTAAAGCTGGCCGTGAACGAGCATGTCAAATCTGGTTAACAAGAACATAACAATAACTGCGCTGACAACCCAGATAGCTAGGAAGATGCGATAAAACCACGGGCTACTCATTAAACGGTTTGCGCTCATTTTTATACCTAAATTAAGAGTTTCTGGTTGCAAACAAAAGCGTTATGAACCGAGAATCCTAACTCTAGATTAGTCGCAACTCGAATAACGCATGACGGAAAGCGAGATGTCAAAATGAAATCAGCTGCAAAGCAAATAGCCAAGCAGAGAATACAAGTTCTTTTCCAACAAGCTAAAAACGTCTACAAAAGCAATCCTCAGCTCTCCAGCCGCTACATTGCAACTGCCAGAAAAATAGCTATGGCCGCAAAAATACCCTTACCAACAAAGCATAAGCGCCAAATCTGCAAAAACTGCAATGTGCTGCTTGTGCCGGGTGACAATTGTCGCGTGCGCATAAGGCAGAAAAGGGAACCCCACGTTGTGATTACGTGTCTAAGCTGCGGCTGCAAAACGCGTATACCCTTGAAAAAGAAAAGGGAGAAAACCAAACTTGAGCAAGATAACTACCCGAATGAAACGCCACGTCAGGCATAAGCTGAAAGACGAAAAGCCTACCATATGGATCGGCAAAGACTGCTTGACTCCTCAGCTTTCGAGTGAGATTGAGAAACAGCTGAATAAGAACAAGATGCTTAAAGTCAAGATTTTAAAAAGCGCGTTGCAACAGGAAACCGCGAAGGCCATCGCGACGAAGGCTGCTGAACAGGCTGCCGCGGCGTTAGTAGAGGTCAGAGGGCACGTTTTCATACTTTATAGGCGCCACAAAAAGTGAAAGCCTTTATATTTAGCTTCATGATTTTACTGCAAGGAAAAACCAAAAGGAACCAAGCATCTTGACAACTCCTTACGACGTTCCAGCATACGAATTTATTGAAAAACTAGCCAAATACCTAAGGGAAAACGTTGACGAGGTGCAACCTCCAGCATGGGCAAGCGTGGCTAAAACTGGCACTCACGTGGAAAAACAACCGCAAAACCCCAACTGGTGGTACATACGCAGCGCTTCAATACTGCGTAAGGTTTACGTTCACGGTCCCATGGGCATAGAAAAACTGCGCGCTGACTACGGAGGAAGAAAAGACTTCGGCGTTAAACCCGAGCACGCGGTGAAAGCTGGTGGAAGCAGCATCAGAAAAGTCCTTCAGCAGCTAGAAGCAGCAGGCTTAGTTCAAACGACACGCCCTCAGGGAAGAACAATGGCTCCAAAAGGGCGAAAACTTCTTCAGGAAGTAGCTGAGGACCTGCAGAAAGAACTGGTGAAAGCGGTTCCTGAACTCAGGAAATATCAAGGCGAATGAGATGTCGGATGAAGAGCTTGAGGAGATTCGCAGAAGAAAACTTTTAGCTCTGCAGCAAAGAATGACTGATGAACAAAAACAAGCTCAAGCTGAGCAACAGTTAGAAGCGCAGAAGCAGGCGCTGCTGAGGCAGATACTTTCTCCTGAAGCTAGGCAAAGGCTGACGAACTTGAAAATGGTTAAGCCGGAATTCACTGAGCAGTTGGAGCTCCAACTAATACAGTTGGCGCAAGTAGGCAAATTACCCATACCATTGTCGGATGCTAAACTGAAACAAATATTAATCCAGCTTCAATCTCGGAAGCGAGAAACAAAAATTAGAAGGATATGAATATGGCGCGAATTAAACCTCCAGCTAAAAAGCGTAGGTTGGCTAAGGCTACTAAACAGAAAAAGGCTGTTCCAACATGGGTAATTGTGCGGACTGATGGGAAGGTTAGGACGAACCCTAAGCGAACAAGAAATTGGAGAAAACGGAAAATAAAGGCGTAGGAGAATTAGGAACCTATGGAAAAAGAAGCCAAAGAAGAAGAACAAGTTTCTGAAGAAACACAGGCTGAAGAAGAAGTAGCAGACGCAGGCGTTAGCGAAGAAAAAGCTGCTCAAGAAATTTTGGAAGAAGAAACTGCGGAGGAAACGGTTGAAGCGGGAGAGGAAGCTGCGCCAGCGGAAGCAGAGGAAGAAGCTAAACCTTCTAGAAGGAAAAAGAAGGAAGAGGAAGAAGAGTTTGTTGAAGAAAGAATCTATACGATTCCGTTGGGAAAGGCGTTGGTTAGGCCGCCGAAGAAAAGAGCTCCTCGAGCCATGCAGATGATTAGAGCCTTCATAACTAAGCACATGAAGTTGGAAATGCGTGTTGAAGCGGAAGAGGAAAAAGGAGAATTACCCAAGCTTGTTATAAGCAATGATGTCAACGAGAAAGTTTGGGGTAGAGGCATAGAGAAGCCTCCGCGAAAGATTCGGGTGCGCGCCGCTAAAGACAAAGAGGGTAATGTTACGCTTTATTTGGCTGAAGGAGAATAATCCTTGGCCGTTTACTTATCGAGCATTGTTGGAAGTGCAAGCATAGGCGTTTACTCGCTTGCCAATGATAAGATTGTTATAATTCCGAAAATGGTTCCGCTGAAAAAAGCCGAGAGAACGGCTGAATGGTTGAAAGTGAAGCTTGTTTATACGTCCATCAGCGGCTCCGTGTTGACTGGCGCGTTTGTATGTGCAAACTCCAATGGGATTCTGCTTCCCAATTCGATTAGAGAAGAAGAATTATCCGCGATTAAATCGGTGTTTGATGGTAACATTGCGGTGATGGAGACGAAAAAGACGGCTTACGGCAATCTGGTGTTAGCCAACGATCATGGAGCGGTTGTTGACCCGCGCTTCAAAGAATCACAAATAAAGCAAATTGCCGAAACCTTAGGCGTTGAGGCGGTTACAGGCGAGATTGCTGGCTTGCCTTATGTTGGGTCTTTGGCTGTGGCTACGAACAAAGGCGTTTTGGCTCATCCGTTGTTGAAGGACGAGGAAAGAAAAATTCTGGAAAGCGTTTTCAAGGTTCCCGTTGACGTTGGCACGGTTAACTGTGGAATACCTTATGTGGGCACTGGCTTAATAGGCAACAGGCATGCTGCTGTAGCTGGTTCTTTGACCACGGGACCCGAGATGTTTATAATTGGGAATGCACTGGATGTTGTGCAGGAAGATGAGTAAAATGAAGGTTTTCAGAGTAACCGGCGAAATCAGCAAGCCAAACTTCAAGACGTCATTCGTAAAAGAAGTGGTGGTTGCTAAAGCTGAGCATGCGGTTGAGAAAGTTTATGCGGAAATCGGCAGCAAGCACCGCGTTAAAAGGTTTCATATTAAAATATTGAATGTTGAAGAGGTTTCGCCTGAAGAGATTGAAAATCCGATTTTGAAGAAAATGGTCGCTGGGGAGTAAGATGTGGCGAAAATAAGCAAAGAGGAAGAAGAGCTCCGCAAACTCAGCGTTGAAATGCGCTTTCTAGAGCAGACCGCCGAAACCCTGCAACAGCGGATTAGCATGATGAACGCGGTTATGACAGACTTGACTTACGCTAATATGACTTTGGAGGGTATAGAACAGGAAAAAGAGAACGCGGAACTCCTTGTCCCAATAGGCGGCAGTTCCTACATCAAAGTGAAGCTGGCGAACCCTGACAAGGTGGTTGTCGGAATGGGCGCAGGCGTGTCCGTTGAGAAAACGTTGCCAGAAGCAAAGGAAATAGTCAAAGAACGGTTAGGCGAATTAGAAAAAACTATGCGCTCAGCGCAACAGCAGTTTACGCAAGTTGCCCAGAGAATTAACGCGGGCAGAAACAGACTTGAAAGTTTACTTGCCACTGTGAGAGAAGGGAAAACTTGAAGCGATGTTTGAGAAGCTCAAGTCAGGCTTTAAAGGGCTCGTAACCAAAGTCACCACAGCCGAGCTTACGGCTGAAAACCTAAGTCCTATTCTTTCAGATTTTAAGATGAACCTTGCTGAGAATGATGTTGCGTTTCCTGTGGCAGAGCGAATATGCGATGAGCTTGAAAAACGCTTAGTGGGCGTGCAGGTCAAGCGTTTAGAAGACCGCAAGAAAATTGTCGAGGAAAACCTGCGGCAAGTGCTTTTAGAAGTTATGCTTACAAACAACAAAATCGATTTGCTGAAAAAAGTGGAGGAGAAGCGCAAGAAAAACGAGCCGTTTGTTCTGCTTTTTGTGGGCATTAACGGCACGGGGAAAACGACGACTATAGCGAAGGTTGCGCAGTTCCTTTGGGATAAGGGCTATTCGGTGGTGCTTGCTTGCAGCGACACCTACCGCGCTGGGTCGATTGAGCAGTTGGAAGAGCACGCTCGGCGTTTGGGCATGCGCATGATCAAGCACAAGTATGGTGCGGACCCTGCAGCTGTGGCGTATGACGCGATTAGCCACGCTAAGGCGCAGGGGATAAACGTTGTTTTGATTGACACGGCGGGCAGGATGCAGACGAACCAGAACTTGATGAACGAGCTTGCGAAGGTGAAGCGTGTTGTCTCGCCTGACTTGACGGTTTTGACTTTGGATTCGCTTATCGGTAATGACGCGGTTATGCAGGCTGAAGAATTTCACAAGTGCATAGGCGTAGACGCGACGATACTGACGAAGGTGGACGCGGACGTTAAAGGCGGCTCCGCTTTAAGCGTGACGTACGTGACGCAGAAGCCCATCCTGTTTATTGGAGTGGGGCAGACGTACAAGGACTTAGAATTGTTTAACCCAGAAAAATTCGTCAACATGATCCTAAGGTAAACGGTTTAGACTGGAACCTGCGAAATTTTAGCTTTTTCTGCATTTTCCTTCATTTACGCCTAAGTCTTGTGAGGAGTATTGATGCAGCTAAAACCATTGCAATAATGATTACACTTATTTCGGCTATTACAACAATGTTTTGGTTTTCACTCTGTTTCACCGCGATACCTACTAGTGCCCAGATAATCACCAACCCATACGCTACATCTTTCCTAGTGACTATAACGAGTAGCGTGATCAGCAAGGCGATGATTATAATCAGAGTAGCCCATGTTGCTTGGCTTATTCCAAAGCCATCCCAATTCTCTGAAACCAAAAAAGCAGCCACATTGGCAATAGAGGCTATAGTTATCCAACCTAAGTAAACGCTGAAGGGCAAGTGGACAGCGAGTTTTTCGCGCAAAGAAACTGCTGACTTGCCGATGTTGAGGCGCAGGTAGATCGCAATCAAGGTTGCGAGAAGGAGGAACATTAGAACAACAGACAAACTGAGATACTCATACTGCCAAAGGAAAAGCCAAGCAATGTTCAATAGGCTGCTTAGGACGAACAGCCAACCAATTCTATTTTGATAGTCTTTTCCTTTCTCACTGGGTAATGCTTGAAACACTACGAAGATCCCAAGTAAGATGTAGATAACGCCCCAAATCGAAAAAACGTAACCTGCAGGAGTTATGAGCGTCGGGTTCACATCAGAAATTTCAGCTGTAAACTTGCCACCGAGAATTGTAGTACTGCCTGCCAAGCCGTTGACAAGAACAGTTAAAACAAAAGCGATTATGTTCATCCCTTTTAAAAGGGTAGAATTGGGTGAAGACATTTCCTTCTCCAGAAATTCTTTTGTTTCTATCAATTATATAAAAACATCGAAAGCTTGAAATTCCGCAAAGTGAACCAGAGTTTCAGTCTTTAAATAAGGGGGTATAGTCTTTTCCGAGCGCTTAAGTGCTCAATAGTTTTAGCAGTATGGCTTTGGCTGAGTAAAGCCTGTTTTCGCTTTGCTCGTAGATTACGGAACGCGAGTCCTCAATTACGTCTGCGCTTATTTCGTATCCCCTGTGGATGGGCATGTCATGCATAATGTAGGCGTTGCTGCCTTTCAGCAATGCACTGTTGATTTGGTAGGGCATCATGAGTTTGAGGCGTTTTTCTTTCTCCTTTGCGAATTTCGGGTCGGTGAAGAATTCCATGTCAATCCACGTGTCCGTGTAAACGAAATCCGCATCCGCAACTGCCTCTTTCGCGTCTAAGGTGGTTTGCCACAACCCCGTTTTTTTCGCCGCTTGCATCAGCTTCTCATCCCGTGCGTGCTCGTTGATTATCGGCGTCACCGTAGTCAGCTTAACCCCCGTTTTGGTGCAGCCTTCAATCAGCGAGTTGCAGACGTTGTTGTGGATGCCTATGAACGTGAGTTTTGCGCCTTTCAACGTGCCCTTCCGCTCTTTAATCGTTATCAGGTCGGCTATGGCTTGGCTGGGATGGTACTTCTCGTCGCACCCGTTTATCACTGGCACACGCGACGCCTTCGCCATCCGCTGCAAATCCGCGTTCCGCAGCAACCGCGCCATTACGGCGTCAACGTTGCGCGACAAATATTGCGTCTCATCGTAAATGTCCGCTAAAATGAAGTTCGTGGTTCTCCAGTCTATGTATAACGCGTGGCCGCCAAGCTGCGTCATAGCCACTTCAAACGCAACCCTCGTCCTCGTGCTGGTCTTCTGGAAAATCAACGCCAACGACTTAGCGTCTAACGCTTTCAAGTACTTTTCAGGGTTGCGTTTAACCTCGATGCCCATGTCAATGAACGCGTTAAGCTGCTTAGCGGATAACTCCTTGAAATTGATCAGGTGCATTTTTCTCTCGTCTCTCTCACAGAAAGGTTGAACCGAGTTTAGCAAATAAGCTTTATGGAAACCTTTTTCTCGCCGCAGCGCTTCAATTAGGGTGATCAGGCAATGATTCTGCTTGTTGCTTCACGCAAAGACACTGCAAGCTTAAACATCGCAAAACAAGTTCTTAATCACTATCCTTTCAGCGTCACAGGCGAGACTTTTCAGGAAAACCCCATTTTTTCAGCCGATATAAACAGGAAAAAAGTCACCCTCATCATACTAAACGAAGAAGCAGTAAACGCGCAACACCTGCCAGACAGCTTCGCCAACCTAAGCCTAATCGTCTTCATTTCACGGCACAGCAGCACAAGCGGCACGCCAACGCTTTCAGTTCACACGCCTGGCAATTTCGCCGCGGCAGAACTCGGCGGGTTGCCAAAACAAGTTTCTGTCTCACCCGCCACTGCAATGCGAAACGCGCTAAAGGCGCTGATGCTTTTCAAAGAAGGAATGACGCTTGAGTATGAAGTTTCTTACGAGTGTACCCATCATGGTCCTTCGTTGGATGTGCCTGCCATGTTTGTGGAGTTGGGCAGTTCACCGAAGCAATGGAGCGATTCGAAGGCTGCCGAAGCTGTTGCTCACGCTGCCATGTCGGCAATTGGCAAATTCGGCGTTTCTGAGAAAACAGCGGTTCTCGGCATAGGCGGAACACATTACAATCAGCGATTTACCCGCATGGCTTTGGATGGTGAAGCGTTTTTTAGCCACATGATTCCAAAGTACGCGGTTCCATGGGTGGACTCTGAAATGCTCCGCCAGTGCGTGGAAAAGACCGTGGAAAAAATTGATTGCGCAATTCTTGATTGGAAAGGAATAAAGAGCGCAGATAAGCCGAAATTGCTGGCGGCGCTACAGGAAATTGGGCTTTCATACAAGAAAATTTAATAGTTATGGTGCAGTTAGCTTTTAAACCTCAAAAATCACAGTAACGTTTATTATTCCTTAGTGAAATCTTGAGTGTGCGGTAAATATGGGTGTAAGGTCATTTCTATCTCAATGTGCGAGAACCTTAAAGTTAGCGGTGAAACCGGGAAGAACCGAGCTTTGGCTATCAATAAAAATTAGCTTGTTAGGCATAGGCGCAGTCGGGCTTGTCGGTTTCATAATTAAACTGTTGTCTCTTGCAGCAGGCGGCGCAACAGCCGCAACTGCAGCCACGTAGAAGGAAGAAGCCTATGGAGAAAAAAGAAGAGGAGCCATTTTCGGCGAATATTTTTGTGGTCAAAACGACAACTGGGCAAGAGCGCAACGTGGCAAGGCTTGTCACCGCGAAGGTTAAAATGACCCATATTCCGATAAAGGCTATACTTGTTCCTGACACGCTAAAAGGGTACGTTTTCATAGAGGCTGATGGCCCGCACTTGGTGGAAGAAGCCATAGCCGGGGTAAGACATGTGCGGTCTCGAATTCCCGGTTTGGTGAGTTTTTCCGAAATTGAACGGTACATTATCAGAAAACCAGTTCTTGAAGACGTGGACGAGGAGGATGTTGTGGAGATAACTGGCGGGCCATTCAAGGGGATGCGCGCGAAGATAACGCGCATTGATAAATCTAAAGACGAAGTTACGCTTGAGTTGTTGGAGGCGACGTTTACTTTGCCGATTACGGTTCATTCGGACTACGTTAAGTTGGTTGAAAAAGCAAAAACTAAGACTGGTGAAGCATAAATGGCTGATAAAAAAGTTGTAGAGTTACTCGTAAGCGGCGGACAAGCAACCGCGGGTCCACCGTTAGGTCCTGCACTCGGACCTTTGGGTATCAATACCATGGCTGTTGTGAACAGGATTAACGAGCTTACGAAAGATTACGCTGGAATGAAGGTTCCTGTGAAAGTGGCTGTTGACGTTGAAGACAAAACCTTCGAAGTTAGCGTTGGCACTCCCACCGCTTCAGCGCTAATCGTGAGCGAATTGAAGATTGAAAAAGGTTCAGGGGCACCTAACACGGAGAAAGTGGGCGACCTCACCATGGAGCAGGTTGTGCGCATAGCCAAGATGAAGCGTCCAGAATTGTTGGCATCAACTTTGAAGGGTGCCGCCAAGGAAATGCTGGGAACCTGTGTCAGCATGGGCGTGACCGTTGAAGGCAAAGACCCGCGCGAAGTGCAAAAGGAAATTGATGAAGGTAGCTATGAAGAGCTGTTTGGAAAAGGCGAAGAATAAGCGAATATTTTTATAATTGGGTTCCAACACCACATTGGCACGAGGCTCCCATAATGCCCTTAGACAAGAAAACGCTATTGGACGCAGTTAAAGAGGCAAAAGCAAAATCTGGACAAAAAAAATTCAACCAAACAATAGAGCTAATCCTAGACATTAAAGAAATCGACATGAAATCTCCTGAAGGAAAAATCCAACAGGTTATTGAGCTGCCTCATGCCACAGGGAAACCGAACAAGATTTGCGTTGTTGCCCCTGGCGAATTGGCACTTAAAGCTAGAAAAGCGAAAGCGGAACTCGTTATCGAAAAAGCAGACCTTGAAGCGTTAGCGGGCAAGAAAAAGGAACTGCGAAAATTAGCGAGTGACTATGACGTGTTTATTTCTGAGGCTCCGTTGATGCCGCTTGTAGGCAGGATTTTTGGCCCAGCTTTGGGTCCACGGGGAAAACTGCCCGTGCCTGTTCCACCCAACGCGGACATAGCAAGCCTGATAGCGAAGCATCGCAAGACGGTTGTTGTGAAAATGCGCAACCAACCGATAATTCAGTGTCCCATCGGAACAGAGAACATGAAAGATGAAGAGCTGGTTGCTAACATCCAAGCTGTTCTGAGGGTTGTAGAGGGAAAACTTAAACGGGGCTTCAAGAACATCAAATTTGCCTTTATTAAGACATCCATGGGTGAGCCTGTAAAAATTAAACCTTAACAAGAGAGGAATCTGATGCCATCCCAACAAGTATTAAAAGAAAAAACCAGCGAAATCGAAGAGATAAAAGATTTGCTGAAAGGATACAAATCGATAGGGATCGCCAGCTTACAGAAGGTTCGCGCTGCGCAGCTTCAGGAGTTTAAGAAGAACCTGGCTGGCAAGGTCTACATGAGAGTCTTGAAGAACACGCTGACAAAATTTGCAATCGAAGACATAAGGCGAGATGACCTGAAGAAGCTCGAGGAATACTTGGAGGGATCAAACCTTTTCCTATTCACCAATCTTAACCCGTTTAAGTTAGCGCTTCTTTTAGAACGCGGCAAGGTTAAGACGACAGCCAAATCGGGTGATATTGCCGCT
>Ga0315537_1001582_pt1 | contig 17752 bp, 17 predicted proteins | sample SalMarSW160270MG_FD_203091 | JGI IMG/M metagenome (GOLD analysis project Ga0315537, IMG submission 203091) | Salt marsh sediment microbial communities from the Plum Island Ecosystem LTER, Massachusetts, United States - Salt Marsh Sediment SW1602-70 ... | reverse complement strand
ATCCGGTCGTTGCTGGCAGCACCATCCGTTCCAATCGTAACAGGCAAACCTGCCTGTATATACGATGCAATCGGCGCGATACCGCTTGCCAGGTAAGCATTGCTTTCAGGATTGTGGTTGATGTAGATATCGTGTTTCTTGTATATTTCAATATCTCCGGGGGTTAAAAATGCACTGTGTATCGACACATACCCGTTGTCAAATGCACCGAGGTGTTCCAGAAATGGTATATAGGTTGGCCCTGTTTTGCTGGCAAGGGTTTCAAGAAAAGCGATGTCATTCTCATTATACCGGTTTCTTTCTTCGGGAGATGAGCCAATCAAATCAAGAATAATCCGTGCATTTTGAGATATGGCAGCGATAGCATCAATGGAGGGTGGTTCAGGTGTTTCTGCTATTTCTTCCAGGAATTTCTTATCTCCGGCTTGAAGGCTGTCACCATAAACTTTAAGGTAGCTCTTAACAGTGGTTAACCAGTCTCGCTGGCATTGAACATTTTCAAGAATGTGCTCAGCAATGGGGACACCGTTGGTTGTGGCAAACCGGATCCCATCATATAACGTGGGGATCGGTATACGTTCCGGGGGAAGGTGTGCCACAAACAGACCCCGGTTGTTCTGAAGAGCATAGTCCCGGAGACGGTTAAATTCCATAAGCTGCGTTTCAGCAGGTAGAAAGACCGCCGTATGGGTAAATGTTACTGCCCCTCCTAACCCCGATTGTATCATGGCAGCAATCACCTGTTCGAATTTCTTTTCATCCGCATTGATGGACCAGTCGATAACCGATGTGATCCCATGAAGTATTGCGTCATAACAGGCTGCCAGGTTCAATTCGTAAAACTCTTCATCTGTCATGTGAAAAGAAGGCTTGTACACTTTTGGGATCCATTGTTGCAGTTGCTCAGAGGGACTCACACTGCGCGACAAATGTTGCCACAGGTGGGTGTGCGTATTTACAAATCCAGGCAAAGCATAGAAATGCTCTCCCGGAATTTCCAGACCAATGTTTTGCGGAAGATCCTGGCCTGACAGCGATACCGATTGAATTACCCCATCGCGGATTAGAATATCCATACCTTCTAAAACCGTTTCTCCAACCGGGTCAATGACAGAAACATTACGAATACATATCGGACCGGTTGCAGACAGGATCTCATCCAATGAGGGAAGAGACTGCTGATGGCATGAAACTAGTAGAAACAAGAATAACAGGACCAGGGGGCGGGAATTGAATATTCTACGGCATTCCATAACAAATGAGTTTATAACCTATTCTACATTTTTGTAAGTTTAAAATTAATTATTGCATTTCCAATTCCAAGAGGTTTCTGTGAAACTTATTTCCCATTTCCTTGACAATGCCCGTAAATTTCCTAATTTTGTCAATTGAAATGATCCGGATCCCAGCTGGATCCCAGCTCTCTTTGCTTCCTTTCTGTGTCGTTGTCCTGGTAATGAATAGAGGCCATGAATCCACGTAAACTCCTTTTGATTCCAGCATTGCTGGCATTCATCTTTACTTTCAGTTGTGAAAAACCAGCAGAAGAGGTAGAGGACCTGAAGATTCCTACTTCTGTGACGTATGATTTTTCCGGGATTTGGACACTTTCTGCCTGGATCCCGATTGATTGCCCGGGTTGCTTTAGTTACCGTTATTACATATCCGGCGGGGATCTGAGATTCGATTCCCAGTCCTATGATCTGAAACTCACCTATACCTTCAATAACCTTCCCGATTCCATTGTAGAACAAGGGACCTATATTTATTCATCCGATTACTTCGTTTCGTGGGAGGGAGCAAGTACCATGTTTACCGGGGAGATCATATTTACACCTGGTCAGGGAGATCCCTGGACGATTCAGTACCAGATTGAGAATCCCGAGAATCAGAATCATAATGTAATATTTAAGAATTTCATCTTGAAAAATGACGCAACCGAAGTGATGTTTTACTGGGAACGTGAATTTTGAGAAATACTTCTTCTCAACGCTGTTTTTACCTGACCGGTATCCAACACCATAGAAAATGCCCCCCCGTTTATATACCTCTTTTTACTGTCCCGATTTCATCCAACATCAATACAAAATGTATATTTTTGTGGCCTGTTTATCTATATTATTGACCCGGGCAGTTTTTGTGACAGGAAGTGATGCTACGCCCTGGCACAAGAACAACATTTGTGAATTCAAATGTTTAATTCTAACTTTAAGGGTAGAATTTGTGGATTATCATCGACCAGGAATTTGTGAAAAGTAAAGAATCTCACACTTTTATTTTTCTTTACGTATGAGATTAAAGAAAGGGACCATTTTCGTTTTCATTGTTTTCTCATTCGCAGTTGCGATTGTTTGCATTTTTTATTGTGTTGACAAACAAAAAAAGTATCAGAAATTGGTAGAAGGAACCCCTCCTGCACCTCCTACAATTGAGCTATTGGATAGCCTGGAAAATGAACGGGATCGTATATTGAATATACCTTCCGAAGAGGTCTCCACCGACCATTTGGTGAAAGTAGCTATGCTTAATGCTCAACATGATTCGATCCTTCACAGCACAGAGTATCTTGTTGATAGAGAATATTGGGATACGATCAGCATTCCATTCAATGAAAAGGAGAGTAAATTGAATACCCAGTATTTGTTGGGAGCTCTGGGCGTACTGGTTGGAATTGCCTTAGGAACCTGGTCATCCATCATGTTATACTCTAGAAGGCAAATGGAACTGCTTGCGCGGTCAAACAAACCAAGAGGGCCCGTTGTGAAATATTAACGTTCGATTATTCCAACGAGAATACAACAGGGAAAGAGTAAGATACATTGACCGCTTTGCCTTTATGTTTGCCGGGTTTCCACCGGGGACTCGATTGAACCACACGGACTGCTTCCGCATTCAACTCTTCATTGATTCCTCTTACTACCTTAACATCATCCAGACTCCCGTCCCTTGTAACAACAAATTGTACATAAACCCTGCCACTTATTCCCTCTTCCATACAACGCTTGGGATAAATGATTTCTTGATCAATGTAATCCCTGAAATCGTGGTAGCCTGAAACTGCAAACTGTGGCATGTCCTCAACAATCAGGTAGACATGATCCCTGTCAACCGCATCCTTCACATGGATCTCCTGAGTTTCTGTAATTTGACTTGTTCTTCTGTTTTCAGTGAGAACATGAAATACCACCAGGGCAACAATGACAACCATGCTGACAAGCGTGGTTACCTTCCACTCATGAGCGTTTATCAATTTCTCCAGCTCTTCTTCAGGCTGTTCTTTAATTTTCCTTGTTTTTACAATACCTGCAGGAGTTCTGTCATAAACCCACGATACCCATACAGACAGGATGAAACCAGAACCAAGCAGGATAAAAGCGAGTGCCAAAACCCATGATTGCAGCTTTAGGAGAGGAGATATTATGAGGATTAATTCAATCAGAAGAAAAGCCGTAGCAATATAGGCCGCAATCACACGAATTACCTTTCGGCGTTTCAGTTCGTTCCAAAACCAGGAAATATTATACGGACTATTTTCCATGATGCAGGTTAGGATGCTGGATTTGATCTTATAAAATTAATTGAACTATCGGTTAAATCCAAGTCCTTTATCCTGTTTTGAATAATATTTTGTTAATATTGATGGCAATTCTTCCGGCTATTCGTAATTTGCAAGACTTAGGGAAAGGATGGGTGAAGCAATCTTGTTTTTGGAAATATTCCCGGGGTGTAATTTTTTGTTGGATACAGAAGGAGGTTACAAAGTATGGTAATGCGGCTGAAACAACCAATTAGGAACCTGACCCTTTTGTCAGGCTTTTTTCTCCTGCTATTGTTTCCTGTCAATGCACAGACCGGATCCACTCCGGTTATCATTGATACCGATTGTGCACCGGACGACCTGAGGGCGATCTGTATGTTCGCAGCAATCCGGGAAATCAACCTGCTTGCCATTACCTCATCGGATGGTGCTCTGTCTCCGGGTAGCGGAGTGGATAAAATTTCACGGATCATTCCCGATCTATTCGTGGAGGAGATCCCGGTAGCTCCGGGCAGGGAATTAAATATCGAGCCACCGGAGTGGAGAGAATTTTGCGAAAACATCCCCTGGAGTAAAAATGCAGGATTTACCGTAGAGACAGGCATGACTGCCGTTTCCCTTATTACCCGTTTACTCTCCGGATCGGCAACGAAAATTACCTTCATCTGCCTGGGATCCATGACAAATTTGTTCGATGTAATCCGGGAATCACCGGAGTTAATAAAAAAAATTGAACGCGTGATCTGGTACAATGATGCGCTCAATCCATTATCAGGACCAAATTATGAGCGTGATCCGGAAGCAGCTGAGGCGATCCTTTCCGGGAACCTGAATGTATCGATCATTTCAAACCTGTCAAAAACCGGTGCTGTCTTAAATAATGACCTGTTGCAGCATATCCGATCCATAGAAACTCCGTTTGCACAGACAATTACCGCCTCCCATTCCTATCCACTTCTACTGGAGCGAATAAACAACAATGATGTGATCCTTTGGGATGACCTGTTGCCAGTCTGGTTTGTCTGTCCGGATTGCTTCGATATGGAACCCGATAAAACCAACCCGAATATCAGCATGACGAAAGATTATGATATCCTTGAAATCAAACGCAGGATACTCGACATCCTTTCTCAACAGTATGATTACAGCCGGCACATTATGTTCGATAAATTTCCGGTGGATCCCGGTATCTATCGAAGCGATATTACTCCGGTTGCCCGTGAGACCATTGAGAAATTTGGAAGAGATGAGTGGAGAATCTGTGTACTGACCAATGAGATGCATGGCCACCTGGGAATCTATTCAATTGTCGGTGCTAAAATGGGACTGAAAGCAAGGGAATGGTTTTCTGTCGGGATCGATCAATTACACGTGATTTCTTTTGCCGGAAACAGCCCGCCGCTCAGTTGCCTGAATGACGGACTGCAGGTTAGTACCGGGGCTACCCTGGGGCAGGGGACAATAACGGTTTCTTCCGATGCAACCTTATTGCCGAAGGCACGCTTTGCTTTCAAAGGCAAAACCATTGAATTGCAGTTAAAAGATGAATACAGGAAACAGGTTGAATCCGATATTAGCCGGGGAATCGTTCAGTATGGCAATTTGACGTCAGGATACTGGAAACTGATCCGGAGACTGGGCCTGAAATACTGGAGGGAATGGGACAGAAACGATATGTTTACTATAACCGTTTTGGAGTAAATGACAGACCGTTTCCCTTAAAAATGAATTTAACAATCAAGCTGATCACTTTTTATAAAACAGTATAAAACAATTAAAAAATGAAAAAAATCGCTTTTTTATCGTTATCAATTTACCTTGTTTTTGCTCTACCCTCAGGATATGCCCAGAGCAACAAAGTAGTTGAAAAAATCATTGAGATCGGTACAACCGATAACCGGACCATGGATCACCTCGATGTTATCTGCAACCGTTTCGGTGGCAGACTGGTTGGATCAGATGCCTTTGAAAATGCGGCAGAATGGTGTGCTGCACAATTCAGGGAGTGGGGCATGGAGGTGGTAATGGATGAAGCCGGTGAGGTGCCGGTCGGGTTCAACCGGGGACCCTGGTTTGGCCGGTTGCTTGGAGAAAATGGCATGTACCTCCATTTTGCAACACCTTCCTATACTGCAGGAACTAAAGGTGTTCAAAAAGGACATGTGTTGCTGGAACCAAAAACCCAGGCGGAATTTGACAGGATGAAAGGCACGTTGAACGGTGCATGGGTGTTGATTACGGGAACGAATAACGGCTGGCCCATCGACTACTCAGCGGAAGCGGATGCAAACCGGGATTCAATCATTGCAGAAAACCTGGAAATAGAAAAAAAGAACCGGGAAATCAGGGCGGAAAACAGGAGAATGGGTGAAGAGGGAGAACAGAAGGAACTGATTCCGTTGAAAGATGAACCGGCACTTTTTTATAAACAGATGCGGGAAGCCGGGATCCTGGGCATCATCCAGCCTTCAACCATACCAATCCGGGCGCTGTACGACAGGAAAAACATCGATCAAATGACCTTTGAAACATTACCCACCGTGCCGGATATCAAACTGGATGAACACCAGTACAAAATCATAGAGCAAATGGTAAAGGAGCGCCGCCGGTTCGAACTGGAGTTTGATATTAGAAACCACTTTAAAATGGGACCGGTAAAATACCACAACGTGATCGGAATCATCCGGGGTACCAAATATCCCGATGAATATGTGATCATGGGTGGTCATCTCGATGCATATGATGTTGCAACCGGTGGGGTGGACGATGGATCGGGAATTACACCGGCAATGGAAGCTGCACGGTTGATCATGGAAGCCGGGGGAAAACCAAAGCGGACAATCCTGGTTATCGCATGGGCTGCAGAAGAATTTGGCCTGTACGGATCGAAACACTGGGTGGAGGAAAATAGTGATAAACTTGACAGGATTTCCAACATGTTTAACCGCGATGGGGGACCTACTGTTGCCAATAGCTTGCGCGTTACCGAAGCAATGTGGGACGATATGGAAAAAATTTGTGAACCGTTAAGCGACATTAATCCCGATTTTCCCTTCACGCTCGAAAAAGCAGAACCGAGAAGACGTCCGGAAGAACCACGCGGAACTGATAGCGGACCGTTTGCTGTCGCCGGTGTGCCCGTTATTACTTTTGGAACAGCCGATACAAAGGGATATAATTTCGACTACCGTGAGATCTGGCATACCGAAAGAGACCTCTACAATAAAAGCATCCCCGAATACCAGGAACATACAGCCGTGGTTACCGCCGTGGTCGTCTATGGAGTCGCCAACCTCGATCACCTGCTTTCACGGGAAGGATACTGGAGGGAAGAAGAAGAAGCTGAGAAGTAGAGACTTTGAGACTGTTAGACTCTGTGACTAAGTTGTGGGTATTTGAGCGATTTTTGGGTAAAGCAGAGTGGCTGTGAAATGTTGGGAATACGGGATTGTATGCCAGCCAAAATAATGTTTTCTTTATAACTTAGTCCACAACCAACATGCTGCTTTTTCCATTGAAAGTTTATGCAGGTTATTGAAACATTGTTTTAGTTTATTCGTATAAATATACTGATAATCAAATACTTAATGAAATGAGAAACTGGGCAAGATTGTTTTCCGGGATCCTGATCAGTCTGGTGATCCTGGTAACTTCCGGATGCGAGGAAGAAAAGTCGAACAGAGAGGAGTTGTTAACCGCTCATCCCTGGAAATTTGAAAAGGCTGAAACAACCTCTACGAATCCCAATATTCAGGATGGTATAGTCCTGGCAAATGGTTTGCTGACTGCTGTTGGTGCCGTCTGGACATTCCATGAGAACGGAACTCATACACTGACCTTTACGAATCTTGAACCCCCTGAATCGGATGATGGTACATGGGAGCTCTCTTCTGATGGAAAAACTCTTTATCTGACCATGGGTGACGAGGAGGAAGAAGAGGCACATATTAAGTCCTTAACTTCCAGCAGACTGGTTTTTGAGGAGGAGCTATGGGACGATGAACAGCAGGAGTTTTATACAACCTCCAACTCCTGGGTGAAATAGTCGGATTTCATCATCGCCCGATTTTCCCATTGGAATCGCCAGGCAACAGCTCGGATACCATCTTTTTTGGAGGGATTTGATACGATGACTGAGTGAAGGATACATTTGTATAGGAAAGTCATCGTATCACTATTGTGTGAGTTTATAAGAATTAAGTGAACAACCCGCCATTAAAACTCCTTAAATATCTCGCAACCCGACTCAAGTTCGGGTTGCGAGTATTGTTACTCTCCGGAGTCGTCCCCCGAATTGTCACATAGTGATCTGCCAAAGGCATGGCTATGCCACCTTACGCGAAAATCGAAGTACGACCGGTGTCACTGCTCCATATCCGGATAACAACTTCATAGAGGTTGGATTATTGTAGAAAGATCCGGGATATTTGTTATTTATGAGTTGTGATTTCCCGTTGTCCAAAGGACTCCTTCGGAGAAGAAAGATTGTAGTTGGACCGGGGATTTTTGTCTGCACGTATACTACAAATATACGACCCCGATGGGGTCGAATACACCTTTGGGGTACCTGATGTCATTAAACCAGAGACAATTAGAATACAAAAAAAAACCCGCAACCAGATGGCATGGAGCAAAGAGAAAAGGTGAATATCGAACACCGAACAAGCCTGCCTGCCGCAGGCAGGGAACGCCGATTTAAGAAGTAAATCTAAAGTCATAAATCGTTAATCGATATTCATGAATCAATTAAGTTATTGTGTAAGCCACCCTTCCACCTCCTCCGGACTCAATCCCAAATGAAATTTCTATTCATATTTCAAAGTAGTTGCCGGGTTCTTCCGGGCAGACCGCAATGCATGAATACTCACCGTGATCACAGTTACCACAATGATAATTAGGGCAGATATTATGTAAGGAGATACTCCCATTTCAGTTTTATATACAAATCCCTTTAACCAGGAATGCATGATAAAATAGGATACTGGAATGGCTACAATTACTGCTATTAACACAAGGCGGGTATACTCATACGATTGCAAAATGACCATTTGAAGGACGGTTGCCCCAAATACCTTTCGAATACCAATCTCTTTTGTCCGCAGGGCTGCTGAAAAAGCAGCCAGTCCGAACAATCCCAGGATTGCAATGATGATCGACAGCAAAGTAAAACGGAAAAACATACGGGTGAAATCTTCTTCCTTTTCAAACAGATCACGGAAAGATTCATCGAAAAAAGTATATTCAAACGGAATACCTTCGTTTATTTCCAGCCATTTTGCTTCGATGGCTTCAATTGCTTCACTGAGATTTTCGTGGCTTATTTTAATGGATAGAACACTGTTCACATCGGGTCGGTACAAGATTATCAACGGTTCAATATGATGACGGAATGAAGTGAAATGAAAATCTTTAACCACGCCAATAATTTGTGCCTGACGAATACGGCTATACCCGATTGTTTTATTCAGACCGCTTTCCCACCCAATGGCTTTAACGAGGGCTTCATTAACAAGGATGGGAGCAGGTTCCTGGCTCATGTCTTCGCGAAAATTTTCACCTTCCACGATCTCCATGTGCATCAGGGGGATGTAATTTTCATTCACCGAAACGGTGCTGACAATCCAGTCCTCGTCCTCCATGGCTCCTTCAGGCAGGATACCGGTCCTTCCATATCCCCATCCGGGCATCGATCCTGAAGTGGCGAACAGTTCTATGCCCGGAATATCCTCAAAGCCTGCTTTTAATGCTTCATAACTGTTGCGTACTTCAGGGGTCATCCGAATCGTGATGATTTGCTCATCATTGAATCCTTTATCCTTGTTGAGTGAATATTGCAACTGTTTGGTGACGATAATTGTGCATGCAATCATTACAAACGTTACGATAAATTGAAGGGTAACCAGGGCTCTTCGTAACAACCATCCTTTTTTCCCCGAAACCAACTCCCCTTTCAATACCACATGAGGACGAAAAGCACTCAATATTACTGCAGGATAAGCACCGGAAAACAATCCCAAAATGATGATCAGCAGAATAAGCAAAAGGAAAGACAAGGGGTAACTGAACATATAGGCAAAAACCGATCTGTCGATGATCGGGAAAAACCGGTTAATAACTTCTGTAATAACCAGGGCAATTACCACTGAGAGAAAAACCTGCAGGGTTGCTTCAGAAAGATGCTGAATGATCAGTTGCTTTTTATTTGAACCCACAACTTTTCGAATACCTACCTCCCTGGCCCTGCGGGAAGAGTAAGCAATTGTGAGATTCAGGTAATTGAAGCTGGCAATTAAAAGAATGATAACAGCAATAAGGGAAAGCGTTCGGACATACCCGATATTGCCTTTATTCTGATTGAACCGGTCAAACAGGACGTCTTTGGAATAGAGATGAACTTCAGTTAAGGGTTGAAGCGTAGCCTTCCAGACATCCCGAACATCATTCCGGCGCATCAAAGAATCCATCTCAACAATGATCTGGTTTGCATTCTCAGGATGACTTAACAGGGCATATTCAACCATGGAAATGTTGTCCCAGGCATTCAGGTACTGGATGAAATTCGTATCAGACGGAGACGGATTGATGGAAACGACAATATCGAATTTAATATGACCGGGTCTTGTTTCGTCTTTCAGAATCCCTGTCACTTCAAGATTGTCAGTCCCGCCTGCCGAAAACATTTTACCCATTGCTTCCTCTTCTCCAAATATTTTTTTTGCCATGGTTTCCGTCAATACGGCAGTATTCGGTTTTTCAAGACACGCATTTCTGTCTCCTTCCTTCAGTTCAAAATCGAAAAGATCAAAAAAACCGGGTTCGGTATAGATCATATCTTCAGAATAGAGGATATTCTCTTCGTACCGGACAAGTGCCCTGCCCTGCATTGCAATCCGTACAACTTCTTCAACACCAGGGATCTCCCTTTTCATATTGGGTGCCAGGGCAGGTATCGTGATTCCAACATAATTGTTGCTTATCCCCAGGGCTTCATCGATGGAGAGGATCTTGAAAATCTGATCGCTCCGCTGATGAAACCGGTCATAACTCAGTTCATGATGGACATAAAGAAAAATCAGGAAACTGCTTACTATACCAACAGTTAATCCAAGAAAATTTAACAGGGAGGTGGTTCTGTTCCTGATATAGGAACGCAGGGCAATGATGAAAAAATTTCGGATCATGATAAAAGAAATAATCGGTTAATGAAAAATAAACAATACGGTTATTTACCCTGATGACCGAACACCCAGGTATTGAAAAAACAATCCCTCTTCCGGGAGATTTTAATTGGTGGTGTTAATAAAATCAACCAGGTCAATTAAATCATTATTCTTGTACAGTGAAATTTTCTCCTCCTTTATATAGCGGGAAATTTCTTCCTTGTGCGATGGGATTAATTCCAGGATGAACTTCTTTTTTCGCTTCAGTTTTACCGGCAACTCTCCATTTATTGAGAGAAAGTAGGTGTCGGACTCCTTTCTTAGTTCTGCTTCAGTTGCCGGTTCATAGGCTCCTGCTCCAACAGAAGGTATGTAAGTTGCTCTGTGTTTTAAAAGTAAAAGACACTCATCACCAGCAATCCATTTGAAGAACCCGGATGCCTCTTCTGCCAGATTGGATGATTCAAAGTATACATATTCTGATTTCCCAAGGAAAAAGTGTGACATTTTCTCCGGATTCTTAAGTACATAGATTCCCTGATCGGTTTCAAATTCAAGTTCATCATCATACACGTTGAGGCGTAGATTTAATTCCACGATTTCGTTATTCTCCAGCTCAATTGCTCCTCTTTCAAATTCATCATCCAGGTAAGGAGATCCTTTTAAATCCGCGTACCTGAAAGAGGTACTTCTTCCATATTGTGAAGCAAATTCTTCTAACTTCTCCACTGAAGTCTCCTGGGCCAGAACGGAAGAAATCATAAAAACACCCAGGATTATCAGAAAACTCATGCATCTCATTTCTCTATCTGTTTAAATAATTTTTTTCTGAATCCATTAGTCAATTTTCATGCCGCCAAATATATGTTATTAAAAAATAAAACTTTATGATTTTTGAGGGTAATTACAATTTGTCTAAAATAGGACACAGAGTGCACGGAAACGGACGGTATAGTCCCTATTCTTTAACGGCTGAAGAATACCGGTCCATGAATTGTTTTACCGGTGAAGAGAGGTTGTAGTTGGACCGGGATTTTCATTGGTCACGTTTACCCCGGGCCCGCCCTGTGAAATAGTGGCAAAGCCACTAATGCAAAGCATTATTTCAAAGGGCAAGCCCTGGGCTATTCATTATTAAATCCCATCCGGGATTTATTTTATCTTAATATGGAGACAATCCAGGTATAAAAAAAGCCCAAAAGATGAGCAAGGAGCAAAGAGAAAAGATGAATATCGAACAAGCCTGCCTGCCGCAGGCATGCCTATGGCAAAATAATAACCAAGTTTCAAATCTCAAGTTCCAACCCATTTTAGATTTGAATTTTGCTAATTGGAATTTATTGGTTATTTGAGAATTGTAATTTGGGATTTTTGTATCCTTGATTCAAACTTCTTAGACTGCGGACTGCCGACTGCGGACTTTTCCCGTAACCCGTATCTCACTACTCCCCACTCCCCACTCACCTCTCAACTCTTCCCCTTTCTCCTCCTCACCACAAACCCGGTAATGACAAAAAGAACGAAAATGCCGGTGACAATCCACGCCCAGTAATTGCTTACCTTCGATTCGACCCACATCTCATATGTTTTCAGGAAGAAGTAATCACCTTGGACAGTCCATAAAATACCGCCACCTCCGTTCGATTCCGGATTGGTATCCGCATACCCGTTCGATGCGATGATCCTCCCGGGCATCCGGATCTCCATATCATAGGTTTGTGCCGAAAAGAAAGGATCGGTAACTGTTTCCAAAACCGACATGGCACTGTCAATCTCGGTGTTGAATGATTCATAGAATTCCTTTCCAAGAACAACAGTCACTAAACGTTCAATGTCATCTTCTATCTCCAGGGATTCCTCATGTTCTATTTCTTCTAATGCCTGCTGGACTTCTTCGTCTTCACCCTCTTCTGGCGTTGAGTTGGCAACGTCATTTCCATCTTCATCACTATGTTCAGACTCATATAGGAGAGTCACAAATTCTGATTCTTTTGCACTCATTTCCTCTTTATCGATCATCAGATCGGGATGATTTCCAAACAGTTCATAAAAGATTTCAATGTATTGCCTGACTATTCCGGTCCACATCCATACCTCCGATTTCGTCTCAACGGTATCGGCTAAAGCTCTATACCGGAGAGAATCACTTCCATTTTTCAGATCGGCTTTGACATTATCGGGCAGGTAGAAAAATGCTAATTCTTCTTCTGAAAGGAAGTCCGAGGGCGGACAATCAATCGTCAACACCTTATCAACCGTTTCGTTGTAGCGGAATACGGTAGTGAACCATTTAAAGCTTTTGGAGAAATCTGCCTTTCTTTTCAAACTTCGGTTACTTCCCGTATCGTTATTGTATTCCTCGTTGATCCCATCCACACTGGCAAAATATTTCTTTGCCGTGAGGACCCATATGGTATCGTTGTTCTCGTTCAGTTCCTTCGTATATTCAATGGTCCAGGTGCTGTCAATGGGCACCCTGAAGTTTTTGGATTCAAACTCGCGTTCCGTGTCGTTTTTCACAATAACTTTCCTGGTAACCGATCCGTCTTCATGAACCGTGTTGATTACATGGGTTTCGTAATCGCACGAGAAGAGCATGACCATGGATAACAAAGTGATTGTTATTTTAATTTTCCGTTTCATGATTTCTAAGTTTTATGGTTTACTCTAAAGATCTAACTCGTTATCATCATTTTCTTTTTTAAGGTTCTGCCTGATCTTTTTTTGTATATAGGATTCAATACCCCTGTTTTCTTTCATTTCATCGTAATCCTTCTTCAATTCAAGGTATGAATTCAACAGTTCTTCCAGATCGGATCTTGATACGGTGATGCTGTCATCTGCCATCTGATCTTTTGCAACAACGTTCAGAAAGACCTTCTGCATGATTCCCAGGTCCGGTTCCTGGGTTTGCAGGGTGTTGACGGTCCTGACCAGTTGTTTTTCAAGCGAATTGATCCGGTCAGTGATGACTACCTGCTGGATGATAAAGATCCCGATAAAGAGGGTAGCAGCCAGAGCCATTGCACCACGGATCCAAACAACATCTGCCCAGCCAAACAGGAAATGGCTCAGCTTTTCAGGAACGGTCGTCCGTTTTTCTGCTGCCCGGATCTTTTGCATAATCTCATCAATCAGCTCTTCCCTGTCGGATAAAGCCGGTTTATTGCCCTTCAGTTTCTCAATCAGGTTGGAATAGTGAACGTCTTTATTCATGTTCAGATGTATTTTTCAATCAGTTTGCCAATTTTTTGCCGGGCGTGAAACAGGTTGCTTTTAATGGATTCCCTGGTCATCCCGGTTATTTCTGCGATATCCTCACGGGACAGTCCCTCAAGTTCACTAAGCACGAATACGATCTTTTGTTTTTTGCTCAACTTGTTTGTTAACCGCCGTATCATTTTCCCGGTCTCTTTATTATCAAGTATTGTGTCAGCATTACTATCACTGAATACACCCGGAATGTTCCAGTTATTGTTATCCGGATAGACCAGCGGGTTTCTTTTTTTCTTTCGAAGCGCATCATAACATCGGTTTACAATGATCCGGTAGAGCCAGTTGCTGAAATTGTTCCGGGGATTAAACCCCTCGATTTTGTTCCAGACAGCGATGAATGATTCCTGAACAATATCTTTCGATTCATCTTCATCATTCATGATCCTGAAAGCGACCGAGAATGCAAAGTCAGCGTAATTATCGACGAGCATTCTGAACGCGGCCTGGTCCCGGGTAATGCAGGCCTGGATGATGTCGGTTGTTTCCAAAATAGATCGCTTCGGTTACTTATAATACGTTTATTGTAAGGCAAGGTAAAAAAGATATTGGTATTTTTTTAGGAAAAAGGCTCAGGCGCCTGCCTTCGTACTTGTTATCTGTCTAAGAACATATAACATAACTCACCCGGGTTGCGTATAATGAAGTAAACGAGGAAGAAAGGAGGCCCACAATGAAAAATACAGTTAAAATTCTAATTATCTGTTTCGTTTTAAGTCTTGGCAATATCTCATTTGCACAGAAACCTGAGGACGAAAAAGTGGTTACTGGCAGTGACATACAACAGGTTGAATTGACTAAAAAGGAGTTGAAAATGAATTACTACCAGGCAACCTACTGTCTTTACAATGATCAGTTTGATGAAGCACTGGTGCTTTTTGGAAAACTGGCTTTGAATGATCCTTCAAATTTAAATTACCTTTATCATGTAGGGCTATGTTATTATTACAAAGGCAATTATTCAGCTGCAAAGGGTTTTTTCAAAGTTGCTTCCGGAAGTGCCAGCAAGAAATACAGAGATAATGCATTTGAACGAAATGCTCCCCTTGAGGTATTTGATTACCTGGCAGAAATTAAATGAGGATTGAAAAAAGGATGAATCTCCACTCGCCGTGACCCGGTACATGAGACGTTTTCCCGTTGTCCAAAGCCCCGAAGGGATCCCTTACGGGAGACTCCTTCGGAGAATAAAGATTTTAGTTGGACCGAAATTTTCATTGGTCACGTTTACCCCGGGCTTGCCCTGTGAAATAATGCTTCGCATTAGTGGCTCTGCCACTATTTCACAGGGCGGGCCCGGGGCTATTATGGGGGGAAATTTGGCATCTCTGAAAAAATTGCTATGTTTAAATGTAAAATATTTCCTAACTGTTGAAACCACGCATTATGGCAAAAGAAAACATCGAAGAATTTAGCACGATACGACTAAATAAGAGAAAGAAACTTGTTTCTGTTATATTCGTGTTATTGATCGTTGCCGCTGTTTTGGACGGAGCAATGTTTATCTATGAACTTATTACCGGAAATGGTTTTGAAACTAATCTTTTTATTGCAGCAATTGTGTGCCTTGGATTGGCAATCTTAATGTATAGTGGACTAAAGAAAATCAATGAAGAACTCGCCAGAAGGAATGACAATTAAGGCAAAAAAAGCCCCAATCGATGAGCAAGGAGCAAAGAGCACAGAGTATTAAATCACAAAATCTTCCATTGGAGTCCTTTGGACAAATAACTGCCGCAGGCATGCCTATGGCAAAATATTAACCAAGTTTCAAATTTCAAGTTCCAACCCATTTTAGATTTGAATTTTGCTAATTGGAATTTATTGGTTATTTGAGAATTGTAATTTGGGATTTTTGTATCCTTGATTCAAACTTCTTAGACTGCGGACTGCCGACTCCTGCCAGCGAGGCAGGGGGGTGTGTTGGGTAGTGGGGCTTGCCCTGTGAAATAGTGAATAGTCCTTAATGAGATAACAATACTTTGAATTATTTCACAGGGCCCGTTTCGTAATACGGTTACGTTCTTCGCAAGGTCTACAGAATCATCTGGCAACGTTAGGTCCTTTGCCATTTTATTTTGATAGAAATATTATTTTTAAGGATGTTGGTTAAACAGCCATACTCCTTCTGATCGGAGGATGAGGATTATAGTTTTCTACAACAAAATCATCAATAGTTAGTTGATCAAACGGTTTTTTTGCAATATGTAATTCAGGTAAAGGTTTGGGTTCTCTTGACATTTGTTCAAGAATTGCAGTTACATGATCATATTTTTCTTCATTTCCGTCACTGGGCGCATTTTTATTAATCCAATCAACAACTTCTACATATTCTTCTCTTTCAGAAACATTTCTTATTCTTTTTTGTAATTCCTTGAAATTGTCTCTGTGCCATTGAGTTCTCTTTCCAATACTGGCATAAAAATGTGAATCTCCAAAAGTATGGATAAATGTTTTTGGAGCCATCTCTGCTTCTTGAGCAATTACCTGGGTAAGAGCAGCATAACTGGCTAAATTAAATGGAACTCCTAAAAATTGATCACAACTTCTCTGGTAAAGTTGTAATTCTAACTCGCCTTCTTCATTAGCAGTTGCTTGATAAAGAACATGACATGGAGGTAAAGACATATTTGGAGTGTCCCCAGGATTCCATGAATCAACAATGTGTTTTTTCCCGGTAGGTTTCTTTATCAGACCATCTATCATCATTCTGAGTTGATCTATTTCAACAAACATCCCTTTGTCATGATCATAATATTCCCATCTTCTCCATTGTTTTCCATAAATTGGTCCTGCATCTCCCCATCTTTCTGCAAATTCAGTGTCTTCTTTTATTCTCTGACCATATTCTTTCATTGCGTTGTCCCAATCAGGAGAATATTTTACAATACCTTCAGGAAAAATTCCTTCTTTTTGCATTCCAGGAAGATTGTCTTGAAAAGCATCAGGCCTCCAGATAGGACAGTTATTGTCTTCAAGATATTTAATATTTGTATCCCCTCTTAAGAACCATATTGTTTCATGAAACATAGATTTTGTAGCCATTTTTTTAGTAGTCAGTAATGGATAACCTCCTCTGAGATCATATTCGTTTTGATACCCAAATAAAGAAATAATTCCGGAACCTTTACTTCCTCCTTTAAAATTTGAACGATCAGAAGTCAGAATTGCTTTTGCATGATCTAAATATTGTTGCGCCATTTTTTATCCTGTTAAAGATTAATTCTATTTAATAAGGGTAATTAAAATCATAAAACAAATACATATGGTGGTTTATTCCAACTAATCCATGATCTATTTTCTTCCATGAAAGTCAAAAATAGTTTTTATTCCCGGTAATTATCAAACTCCCAAGTTTAAAGTATTGGCAAAATTGCTACCAGGAATCGTTAATTTTAAATCAAAAGAAACCGAGCACCGAGAGCCGAGCAACCCCGCCCGACTGCCCGTCCGTCCGGAGGCCATCCGCCAGCCCGAAAGAATGATTCATTCATTCTGGCGGGGGCGGGAACGCGTCAGTCGTTCGGGCGGGCAGCACCTTTTCTTATAATGATGCAATCCATCCCGCCACCTCCTCCGGACTCAGCCCTTTAATCCAAATCGCAACCCGACTCAAGTTCGGGTTGCGAGTATTGTTACTCTCCAGAGTCGTACCCCGAATTGTCACATAGTGATCCCTTAAACTTCAGATGGTTAACCTAGTTTCGAATTAGTTGAAATAAGGTAGAATACCATTAATAAGCTTTGGAAAATGCAGGGGACATAAAATCTTGCTCTTCCT
>Ga0315537_1001581_pt1 | contig 17754 bp, 18 predicted proteins | sample SalMarSW160270MG_FD_203091 | JGI IMG/M metagenome (GOLD analysis project Ga0315537, IMG submission 203091) | Salt marsh sediment microbial communities from the Plum Island Ecosystem LTER, Massachusetts, United States - Salt Marsh Sediment SW1602-70 ... | reverse complement strand
TCCCCGGGGCCACCTTCATGAACGAATACTTCCCCATGGCCCTGGTCGTCGGGGCGATAGCTTCGGCGACGGCGCCGGCGGTAACCATGGCGGTAATCCGCGAGTTAAAAGCCAGAGGGCCGCTGACCACGACCCTGCTGGCGGTAGTCGCCCTTGACGACGCTATCGCCGTCATTGCCTTTGCCGTTGCCTCCGGGGTTGCCCAGTCCATGGTAATCGGCAGCAGCAGCATACCGCTCTACCAGTTGGCGGCGGTTCCTTTCCTGGAGATAGCCAAATCCATCGGCATCGGTGCCGGCCTGGGCTTTGCCTTGGTGTACCTCACCAAGCTCGTTAAGACCCGCGCCCTGCTGTTAGCCGCAGTCCTAGGAATGATTCTACTGAGCACAGGGCTAGCCACCTTCGCAGGCGCCTCACTAATTATGGCTAACATGACACTCGGTTTTGTGGTCGCCAACAGAATACCGGACAGTGAAGCTATCGGCGTAATTGAAGGCATTGAAGAGGTTGTTTTCGCCATCTTCTTTGTGTTTTCAGGTATGCACTTTGAGGCTAGCGTTATGAGAACAGCCGGCACCCTAGCACTAGTGCTCTTCGGAGTCAGATTCGCCGGCAAATACTTCGGGACGGTAATCGGCGCTAAAATCTCCCGGACGTCAGACGAGGTGAAAAAATACCTCGGTTTCGCCCTGGTACCCCAGGCAGGCGTCGCCCTCGGCCTAGCGCTACTCGCCGAGGAGATGTTCCCCACCCTGGGACACCTGCTTTTTAACCTGGTCCTGGGTTCAGTTATTATAAATGAGATTGTAGCCCCACCGCTAACCAAATATGCCATTACCAAGGCTGGCGAAGCCGGGGGAGTCGCCGAGTCAGCGCCGGGAGCCCAGTGAGCCCCCCTTTAAGTCTGCGAAAGAACTAGAAATACCGAGGCCGAGTTGACCTATGCCCAACAAGATTTCTACGACCATATATTATCAACTATATATTATATTCTGACAGATATTTGGAAGGCGATATAAGACGTGTTAGGGTAGACTGTTTACATGGTTAAAGAATCCTTACTAGCCATAGGGGTAATGGTCGCAGTCGGGCTGCTCGGCGGAATGCTGGCGAATAAGCTCAAGTTCCCGAGAATCACCGGCTACATTATTATCGGCGTTCTGCTGAGCCCCTCCATCTTAAATCTGGTACCGCAAGCCACCATAGAGTCCTGGGATATAATCAGCACTGTAGTCCTGGCCATCATTGGTTACGCCATCGGCGGCAGTCTTCGCCTGGAATCGATAAGGAAACTGGGCGGAGGTATTGCTTGGCTGACCCTCGCTGAAGCTCTGGGTGCCCTGGGCATCGTAACCCTAATCATTACCCTTACCGGGCCACTAACCCTGGCTATCCCCAACGCCAGCCCGCTGCACACCTACTTCCCACTGGCCCTGGTCATCGGAGCCGCGGTCTGTCCGGCAGCACCAGCCGTCACCTTAGCGGTAATCCGTGAGTTAAAAGCCAGAGGCCCCCTGACTACGACGCTGCTGGCGGTGGTAGCCCTCGACGATGCCCTTGGTGTTATCCTCTTTGCCATCACCCTGGGGGTGGCCAAACCTCTGCTGGGAGGTGCCGGCGGTATCTCCCCATATGAAATGCTGGGCGTTCCGGCCCTGGACATACTGAAGTCCTTAGGAATAGGGGTGGCTCTGGGTTTCGCTCTAATCGGGATAACCAAGCTGGCGAGAACCCGGGCGCTGCTTCTGGCCTCGGTTTTGGGAATACTCATGTTGTGTGTGGGTCTGGCTGAGACGCTAGGCATCTCGGTAATACTGGCCTGCATGGCGATTGGTTTTGTGACCAGGAATCGGATAAGCAAAGTGCTGGAAGACGAGCCGTTTGCCGTCATTGAAGGTATTGAGGACTTCGCCTTCGCCGTGTTCTTCGTGCTGGCAGGTATGCACTTCGATTTGAGCGTCATAAAAGCATCAGGCATCCTGGCGGCCCTGATTTTCGCGGGCAGGTTTTCCGGTAAGTACCTGGGAATAAGAGCCAGTGCCCGGAGAGCCCGGGCACCGGACGTTGTCAAGAAATATCTCAGCTTCGCCCTGCTGCCTGAAGCCGGGGTCACCATCGGGCTGGCGCTTATCGCCAAGGATGCCTTTCCCGAGCTGGGTAGCCTGCTACTAAACGGAATCCTGGCCTCGGTCATCGTCAACGAGCTTGTAGCGCCACCACTAACCAAATACGCCATTACTAAGGCTGGCGAGGCAGAAGAAGTTAAAAAACCAGTTCCGGAAGCTCAATGAGTCTGGACTTTCAGGCTACATTAAGCTATTGTATCTTAGAACCGGTTGGTAACAGCCATGTACCTGATTGATAAGTCATTCAAGAAGGCGCCAAAGCCCTATATCCGCCAGGGCCTGCTGGCAACCCTGGTGGTAGGCATAATCCTCTATATCTTCAGATTTTTGAGCGGGGACATTATTATTGTGGCTGCCCTGGGGGCCAGTACCTTTATCGTCTTCGCCATGCCGGACTCGGTTACCGCCCAACCAAGAAGGCTAATCGGGGGGCATGCCGTGGGACTAGCCTCCGGCGCCCTCGCTTACTTCGTTCTGCTCAGCGGCTACCTGGATACACCAGCCGTCAGCCAGGACGCCCTTTTCATACTGGCCGGGGCTTTATCGGTGGGGCTGTCTATCTTTCTGATGACGATTACCAATACCGAGCACCCCCCCGCCGCCACCACCGCCATCGCCATCGTCGCCGACGGCTGGTCATATAAAGTGGCTATTTTCGTGCTGCTGAGCGCCCTGTGTCTCGCCCTAGCCCGGAAAATTTTGCGCCCGCACCTGAAAGACCTGTTCTAAGCCGCCGCCCAATCCGCTTGTCTAGGCTTCGTCGCTAATGGTCTCGACCCGCATCCCCTTGGAAATGACCCAGGTTATCCCGGCTTCAATATCTTCGTCTCTGCCCTCAAGCTCCAGCATTATCCAGCCCCTCTCCTCATCCAACTCAGCCCGCCGAATATTAGCTACCAGGTTGAACTGCTGGCTAATGGTATAAATAACCGGCTCGGAAAGCAGTTCTCGGGGATAGTTGAGCATCACCCGCCGTTTTGACATTCCACCCCCCTTATGCCTGAGTCCCAGGCAAATATTTTAGCGGCCTAACCGCCATCAACCAAGAGCAGGATGGAAAGCTCATCCCCATCCGCAACCGGCCTGTCCTGCCCGGCGGCGCGGACGCTCTTTCCACCAAGGTAGATATCAATAAAGGGCGAAAGCCCTCCCTGCTTATCGAATAGCTCCGCCTCCAGAGCCGGGAACCGGGCTACCAGTCCCTTAAGGCAGTCGCCAACTGTAGCACCTTCAAGCTCCACCGTGCCGACGCCGGTAGCCCGCTGAAAGAACCAGGGGATATCTATCCTCACTCTCATGAGCCCCCTCTTCAGCCGCCGGTACTACCAACCCGAGGCCTCTCGCCCTGCGGTGCTGTGTGACAAACCCTGACCTCACCCCAGAAGCCCATATCGCCGCCGATAATAATCACCACCCCCCTAAGCCCCTCGATACCCCGCGCCCGCTCAAGACCGCTGTCGATATCGGCCGGCCGCTCAATAAGATTGGCGACAGCCGTGGCCGCGGCGTCAGCCAGGGCCGCCGACCCGGCCAGAGAGATGACGGCATCAGCCCGGCCGTAGCTCAGCGAGTGCCCCACCGTGCCCGAAGAGGTACAGATTCCTAACGGGGTATCTGCCGCCTCTATCTCCAGACCGAGCTGACCGGTAAGCGGTGATTTGCCGGCATAAATCCCGACCACCCGCTTCTTAAGGCTCTTAAGATAGATATCGCCCCCGTTCTCCACGATTATCTCCGGGGTAAAGGGCGCTAGCTCACGGCCGACAAACTCAGCGATGGCCCCGGCCACCGCGGCCATCGGGCCCACCCCGGCCCTCACTGCCGCCTCCATCATCGCCTTTACAATATGAGGGGCTTCTCCGTCAACCGGTAACGCCTCCAGGGCATCAAGGAAGACGGGATGACGCTCGATATAGCCTTCCAGCGCGCCACGGTACTTTTCTACCAGACGCCGGGCCTTTCTCTTAAGATTGGTGCCGGCGCTGATGCATAAGTCCGTCTCCCCGGCGACCACGTTAAAGGTGACTAAGTCAGCATCCCTAATCCAGTGTCGGTAGCTCCTCGGCTGATACATCGGCTAGAAGTGAAGCTCCATGGCTCTCGGAGGGCAGGCGGAGAGGCAAATCCCGCAGGCTAGGCACTTATCGTCGTAGAAATCGACCCGACGGGTAACCGGGTCGAGCAGAAAGGCACCGGCGGGACAGATAGCAACACACGCCCCGCAGTGAGTACACCTTTCCTCGTTACGGATGACATTCTGACTGAGCGACTGTATCCTCACCCCGCGCTTGATTAGATACTGGATGCCCTGGTCATAATCGGCCTGCTTGCCCTTGAGCTCCAGCACCATCAGGCCTTCGTCATCGGGGGTGATAGAGGCCTTCAGGATATTGAAATCGAGGTGGTACTCCCTGACCAGCCGACACACTATCGGCTGGTCCACCATGCGTCTCGGAAAGTGGAGGACCACCCTCTTAGATACCGTCATTAAAGCTACCTCTATCGTTTTCTCAGGCACTGATTTGCCACCGCTGCTGTCTTAATATTATAATCACCTTGTCCGAAAAGCAAGTAACTGACGGGAAACCAGCACCCCCTTCGCTATCCGCCGCCTCAAAATCGTCAGTAATCACTAGCCTGCAAACCTGCTAGAACAGAGAACGCTATGGGTAAGACACTCTCGGAAAAGATACTGAGCACCAAATCGGGGAGTCCCGCTAAGGCGGGCGACATCGTTATCGCCGAGGTCGACCTGGTCTTCGTCCAGGACACCACCGGGCCGCTCACGGTGAGACAGTTCCGGGCCGCCGGTTTCAAGCGGCCGGCCAAGTCCCTGAAGGCCGCCCTCTTCCTCGACCACGCTGCCCCCAGCCCGAACCGCGAGCTTGCCAACGACCACCAGCTCCTGCGCGACTTTGCCCGGGAGACAGGCTGCCTTCTCTCCGACGTCGGCGACGGCGTCTGCCACCAGATAGTAGCCGAGTCTCTGGCTAAACCCGGGGCGCTTATTATCGGCGCCGACTCCCACACGGTAACCGCCGGCGGGCTGGGGGCCTTTGCCTGCGGCATGGGCTCCACCGACGTCGCCGTTGCCATGGCCCTGGGGAAGACCTGGCTGCGCGTCCCCGAGAGTATCAGGGTAGCGCTGTCGGGCAGCTTCGCCAGCGGGGTCTACGCTAAGGATCTCATTCTCTACCTCATCGGGCAGATAGGGGCCGCCGGGGCTACCTACCAGGCGCTGGAGTTTAGCGGAGAGGCCCTAAGCGCCATGAGTGTCCCCGAGCGCCTCACGATAGCCAACATGGCGGTCGAGGCCGGTGCCAAGGTGGGCCTCTTCCCCAGCGACCAGGTAACCCGCCGTTATCTCGAGGAGCAGGGGAGGGGAAGGGACTACCAGCCGCTCTCCGCTGATGAGCCCGCAGACTACGTGCGCACGATTGATATTAATCTGGCGGAACTGGAACCGGTGGTCGCCAGGCCCCACACCGTGGATAACACCGCCCCCGCCAGAGAGCTTAAGGGAACCAGAATCCAGCAGGTATTTATCGGCACCTGCACCGGGGGGCGCCTCGACGACCTAGCCGTAGCCGCCGCCATCCTGAAGGGCCGGCAGCGCCACGAGCAGACCAGGCTGATAATCGCGCCGGCGTCGCGAGCCGTCCTTAAGGCAGCCATCGCCGCCGGCCACATCACGACCCTGCTCCAGGCCGGGGCGCTCATTCTGCCGCCGGGCTGCGGCCCGTGTCTCGGTCTCCACCAGGGCGCCCTGGGAAGCGGGGAGAACTGCCTGTCTACCGCCAACCGGAACTTCAAGGGGCGCATGGGTAACCCCGAGGCCTTCGTTTACCTGGCCAGCGCGGCTACCGCCGCCGCCAGCGCCGTTACCGGCGAGATTACCGACCCCCGCGATTTTATAAGCACGTCGGGAGGCTAATGGCTAAGAGAGACTTCATAGGCGCTACGAAGGGACTAGTTGATTACGGAGCACTTATAAGCTCCGCACGGGAACAACAGGTTACGGAGTCTTTATAAGCACTACAAGGGAATAACAGGTTACGGAGTCTTTATAAAATGCTTAAGGGACGGGCCTTCAAGTTTGGTGACGGTATCTCGACCGACCAGATAATACCGGGCCGGTTCGCTCACCTGAGAAGCAACCTCCCCGAGCTTGCCAAGCACGCCATGAAGGATGCCGACCCCACCTTTGTTAACCGGGTCAAGCCGGGAGACTTTATCGTGGCCGGCCATAACTTCGGTCTCGGTTCCAGCCGGGAACACGCTCCCCTGGTCATCAAAATGGTCGGGGTAAGGGCGATACTGGCGAAATCGGTAGCCCGCATCTTCTTCAGGAACGCCATAAACCTGGGGCTCCCGGTCTTGATATGCGATACCGATAAGATTAGCGACGGCGACGAGCTCGAGATTGACCTCAAGGCGGGCGTTATCCGGGACATAAGCAGCGGCATAAAGCTCGGCTTCAGTAAAATCCCGGAGATAATGCTCCGTATCCTCGACGACGGCGGGCTCCTGGCCTACCTCGAGAAGCACGGCGACCTGAGATTATAGACCTGCCACCGAAAAGCTAACGAAGAAAGGGAACCAATGACTCACCAGATAACACTCATCCCCGGCGACGGTATCGGCCCTGAGATTACCGAGGCGACGCGGCGGGTACTAGAAGCCACCGGGGTTGCCTTTGACTGGGAGCTTGCCTATGTGGGTAAGACAGCCCAGGAGATGTTCGGCAGCGTACTACCCGAGTCGGTGCTTGAATCTATCAGGAAGAACAGGGTCGCCCTCAAGGGGCCGGTGACCACCCCGGTCGGTTCGGGATTCAGAAGCGTCAACGTCGGTCTGCGTAAGGGCCTGGGGCTCTATGCCTGTCTGCGTCCGGCCAAGGCCTATCCCGGCGTCCCCTCGGTGTACAGTGGGGTAGACCTGGTAGTGGTCCGGGAGAATCTGGAAGACCTCTACAGCGGTATCGAGTTCGAGAGGGGCACCACCGAGGCAGCCAGGCTGATAGAGCTCGTCTCCGAAACCAGGGGCGAGAACCTGGGAAGTGACTCGGGGGTCAGCCTCAAGGTAATCTCCGAGACCGCCAGCCGCCGCATTGTCAGGTTCGCTTTCGAATACGCCCGCGCCAACCAACGCCGCAAGGTAACCGCAGTGCACAAAGCCAACATCATGAAGTTTTCCGACGGGCTGTTTCTCTCGGTAGCCCGCGAGGTCGCCAGGGACTACCCGGATATCGAGTTTGAGGACAGGATCGTAGACAACATGTGTATGCAGCTGGTACAGAAGCCGGACCGCTACGACGTGCTGGTAGCCCCCAATCTCTACGGCGACCTCCTCTCCGACCTGTGTGCCGGGCTAATCGGGGGGCTGGGTCTAGCCCCGGGCGCCAATCTGAGCGACGAACTGGCCATCTTCGAGCCGACACACGGCAGCGCCCCTAAGTATACCGGAATGAATAAGGTAAACCCCATGGCCATGATGCTCTCCGGGGTCATGATGCTCCGCCACCTCGGCGAAACGGAGAGCGCCGCTAGACTGGAGGCAGCCATAGCCGGGGTCATCGCCGAAGGTAAGCACGTCACCTACGACCTCAAGCCGGAGGCGCCCGAAAAGGCAGCCGGCACCTCGCAGGTAGCCGACGCCGTAATCGCCAGGCTCGGTAGTTAGCCGGTCTGGCCGCCTCCACTCAGCAACGCCGAAGACTCTTTTTTCTACTTGAGGCTAGGCTTTGTGCTATAATAAACTATGTTTCACCTGGCAATCAGTCAGGCCAGAAGCGGTGATGAATGACAGGGGGAATTCATGAGCAAGATCTACATTATAGATGTAACCAACCGGGATGGCGTTCAAACAGCCAAGCTCGGTCTTTCCAAGCTGGAGAAGACACTGATAAACATCTACCTGAACGAGATGGGTGTCTTCCAGTCGGAGTTCGGCTTCCCCACCACGCGCCACGAGTCCCTTTATCTCCAGGCTAACCTGGAGCTGGCTAAGATGGGCGTGCTAAAGCCGATTCACCTGGCAGGCTGGGTAAGGGCCATAGCCGACGACGTTACCAAGACCTTTGACATGGTGCCGGATATTAAACACCTCAACCTGTCTATTTCCACCTCAGACCAGATGATAACCGGTAAGTTCAGGGGCAAGAAGACGAAAGACGACATTATAGAAATGATGGTTGAGGCCGTCGATACCGCTAAAGCCCGCGGCGCCGAGACCATCGGGGTGAACGCCGAAGACGCCTCCCGTACCGACCAGGACTTCCTGGTCAGGTTCGCTATCGCCGCCAGAGAGCACGGCGCCGACCGGTTCCGGTACTGCGACACCCTGGGTTATGACAACCCGTTCAGCATCTACGAAGCGGTAAAGAGCCTAGCTGAGTCCACGGGAATACCCATCGAGCTCCACTGCCACGGCGACCTGGGCATGGCGGTGGCCAACTCTCTGGCCGGAGCCAAAGGCGCCATGGAGGGGGGCCAGGACGCCTATATCAACACCACCGTCAATGGCATCGGGGAAAGATGCGGCAATGCTGACCTGGTGGCGGTGGTGTTAGCTATCACCAAGTCCAAGAGATTCGCCGATAAATACCAGCTCGGCCAGCCCATTGACCTGTCTAAGGCCTGGAAGACAGCCAAGTTCACCAGCTACGCCTTTGATGTGCCCATTCCCATAAACCAGCCCGGGGTCGGCCCCAATGCCTTCGCCCATGCCTCCGGCATCCATGCCGACGGTGTCCTCAAAGACCCCGAAAACTACGAACTCTATAACTTTGAGGAACTGGGCAGGGGAGACCCTGACCTGGTCGAGACCGGCCGGGAAATCTGTACCGGACAGTACAGCGGCATATCCGGCTTCCGGCACGTGATGGGCCAACTAGAGGGCAAGGCAGCGGTGACCTTTGCCAGTGCCGAGGAGGCTTACCGGGTTCTGGAACTAGTGCGCTACGCCAATGTTGAGTCGCACAAGCCGCTGGTTGAGGACGAGCTAATATTCATCGCCAGGTATCCGGAAATCGCTAAGAAGCTGCTCACCATGAGGCCTCTAGACTACCAGGATTGACCCCAGCCTCCGGAGACCATATAATCTAAAAACCAAAGCCTTTCCACACCGGGCTCGTAGCTCAGCGGCAGAGCGGTCGGCTCATAACCGATTGGTCGTAGGTTCGAATCCTACCGAGCCCACCATAACCCCGGGCCCCCATCCAGAAGCAAAACACCGGAAAACGAAAAGCCGGTAACGGGGGAGAGACAGTCCGTCCCGCTTATATGCAACATCGTTATGTATAGTGCGTCCGCTTTTTTAAGCTAGCGTTTTGACATAATGTATATTGTGCGACACAAAATACGGTAGAGGATATACCTTCAGGTCAACTAGACATAAAGAGACCCAGGCCTGCCCTAAAATTGACAACGTCTTCCCGGCCTAGGTAAAATCTTAGTTACTTCTCGTTGCAGGAGGTGAAGCAAATGCCTAAGGATGCCAAAGCAATACTGAAAGAGTTTCAACAGGGGGTCGGAAGCTGGAGTGATGCCCACCCCGAGTGCATGCCGGCATTCATCGAGTTAAGCAAATCCGCCATGAAGCCCGGAGCGCTGGATGTAAAGACCAAGGAGCTGATTGCCGCCGCCGTTGGCCTGTCGGTTCGCTGCGACTACTGCATCGTCCACCATGTCTACGAAGCCTTTAAGGCCGGGGCCACCCGCAAGGAGCTTATCGAGACGGCGTGTGTCACCAACCTTATGGGGGGCGGTCCGGTGTTCACCTACACGGCGACACTGTTTCTAGACGCCATTGAAGCCTTCGCTCCGGAATTTGGAAAGTAACAAGAAATCCGCTAAACCAGGCCGCTAAGTAGGAAACTACTTAAAAAGACTTTTAGGCGCCTAGATTTTGATTTGAGAGCGTCGTTTTGACGGGTGCCCAAATCAGATGGGACTATCGCCTGAGGACATGGCTTATGCGCTCAAGGAGTCGGGTAAGCCCCCACTTTTTCGCCGCCGAGATAAATACGGTATTCTCACCGGCCGCCGGGCCCTGCTCGGCGAAGTAGTCTAGCGCCGCCGCTTCCTCCCAGACCTGGTTACGGTCGAGTAACAGGTCTATCTTGTTTAACACGGTGAGGCGCGGTTTAGCGGCCACCGCCAGCTCTTTAAGAATATCCTCTACGGTCTGACACTGCTCGGCGGCATTATGTGAAGCCAGGTCGACCACGTGGAGCAGGACACTGGCCTCGGTTAGCTCCTCAAGGGTCGCCCGGAACGCACTGACAATGGTCGGGGGCAGCTTCCTGATGAAGCCGACGGTGTCAGTAACCAGGGCTCTCCCCTGTCCGGGCAAAGTGACGCGCCGGGTAGTCGGGTCCAGGGTGGCAAAGGGCTTGTCCTCGACGAAAGCATCGGCTTCGGTCAGGGCGTTTAACAGGGTGCTCTTACCGCTATTGGTATAGCCGACCAGGGCTAATATCGGGATACTACTCTTGCGACGCCGCTGGCGGTAGAGCGTCCGGTGTTTCTTTACCTGCTCGATTTCCCGCTCAAGGTGCTGAATCTTACGTCGAATGAGACGCCGGTCGGTCTCAAGCTGAGACTCCCCCGGCCCCCGGGTACCGATGCCCCCACCCAGCCTCTCCAGGTGAGCCCACTGCCCCACCAGGCGCGGCAGCAGGTACTGGTGCTGGGCCAGCTCTACCTGCAGCTTACCCTCACGGGTATGCGCCCGCTTGGCGAAGATATCCAGTATCAGGGCGGAGCGGTCGATTACCTTTACCCCGAGAATCTCCTCCAGATTTCGCTGCTGAATGGGAGAAAGCTCGTCGTCAAAGACGACCACGTTGTAGCTGGTCCCGGCCTTTACGGCCAAAAGCTCGTCTAGCTTACCCCGGCCGAGATAATGGGTCTTCGAAGGTACGGGCAATCGCTGAAGCAGCCGGCCTACCACGCTGACGCCAGCCGTGCCCGCTAGTTGCGCCAGCTCCTCCAGGGAGTCTTCGGCTGACCACCCCCGGTCACCCCCCCTGGTAGCCACCGCCACCAGGAAGGCGCGCTCCGGGGCTGGCTTGGTTATTACCGTACCTCTGGAAATAACGCTCCCCCGTAACTTTATGTCAAGTAGGCGGCCTTCTTCCCCGGTCCGGCCTTACGGTTACGCCACTCGGACAGGCGCGACAGGCCCTTCACCAGACTGGCGTCGGGGATAGTCAGCGACAGCCGGACATAGCCCTCGCCGTTCTCACCGTAGCCTACCCCCGGGGTCACCACAACCCCCACCTGTTCCAGCAGGTCGTCAGTAAACTCTACCGAGGTATATCCCTGGGGAACCCGGGCCCAGATATAGAGACCGCCCTTGGGGGGCGTGACGCTGAGCCCCATGCTCAGCAGCTTGTCGATAACCAGGTCCCGCCGCCTCTGGTATCTGGCGCTCTGCTCCTTAATCGAGTCCTGGGGCCCGGTCAGGGCGGCCACGGCGGCATACTGGATAGCCTGGGGAACCCCCGAGTCCAGATTCGACTTGACCCGGCTCAAAGCATCCACCATGGTAGCGTTACCCACCACCATCCCGATGCGCCACCCCGTCATGTTGTAGCCCTTGGAGAGCGAATGGAACTCAACCCCGACCTCCTTGGCCCCTTCAGCCTGCATAAAGCTGGGCGGCTGATAGCCGTCAAAGGCGACCTCGGTATAGGCGGCATCGTGGCAGACGGCAATCTCGTAGCGGCGCGCCAGCTCGACCACCCGCTGAAAGAAGTCGAGGTCAGTAACGGCCCCGGTGGGGTTATTGGGGTAGTTGAGCCACAGGAGCTTGGCCTGCTTCAGGATGTCAGCCGGAACGGCCTCTAAATCGGGCAGAAAGCCGTTTTCTTCATTGAGAGGCAGATAATAGGGCTTACCGCCCGCCAGCACGGTGCCCCGGGAATAGGGGGGATAGCCGGGGTCGGGCACCAGGGCCAGGTCGCCGAGGTCGATAAAGCATAAGGCGATATGAACGATGCCCTCTTTGGCCCCGACCAGGGGCAAGACCTCCTTATCGGCATCAAGGGAGACGCTAAAGCGCTTCTGGTACCAGTCGGCTATCGCCCGGCGTAGCACCGGCAATCCCTCCGTCTCCGGGTAGCGGTGATTGGCCGGCTCCTGCGCCGCCTGGCACAGCCGGTTAATAATGTGCGGCGGCGTGGGCATATCCGGGTCACCAATCCCGAAGCTGACTACCTCTTCACCCTTAGCCCGCTTCTCGGCAATCTTGCGGCTTATCTCCACGAAGAGATAAGGGGGCAAGTTATCCATTCTTTGCGACAGTCTCATCTATACCTCAACCAACCATTCTCCAGTGAATACCATCTCGGCGGGGCCGCCGAGGAATACCTCACCCGACCCGTCCCAGGTAACATCAAGTACCCCGCCCGGCAGCCTTATGGCTACGCTATGGCCTGCCAGGCCCCGTAGCTGCGCGGCCACAGCCACGGCGGCTGCCCCGCTGCCGCAGGCCAGGGTCTCTCCCACCCCTCTTTCCCATACGCGGGCTTCTATCTCTCCCCGACCCGCTACTCGGGCGACCTCAAAATTGGCTCGCTGGGGGAATATCCGGTGGTGCTCCACCGCGGGTCCTATCTGCCCCAATGGGAAATCCGCTACCGGCCGCTCTACGAAATGGACGGCGTGTGGGTTTCCCATGGAGACAAGATTCAGCTCAAGCTCCCTATCGCCTATGGTAGCACTATAGACCAGCATTGACTTTATGTCAACTAGACCGGTGCTGCTCCCTAGCGAAGCCGGAATGTCCTCGGCCCGAAAACGGGGCGCTCCCAGGCTGACCTGGATTTGCGGTGAGCCGTCCGCTCTTTCCCCGATGCGGGCGCTTCTTATGCCAATCACCGTTTCAATGGAGACCTCTTGGGCTCCCCTGCCCGGCAACAACCCCCTGTCCAGGGCATAGCGCACCAGGCAGCGCAGGCCGTTACCGCAGGCCTCCGCCTCGGAGCCATCGGCATTGAAGATACGCATACCGATATCCGCCGCCTCCGAGGGGAGCGCTAGCAACAGGCCGTCGGCCCCGACCCCGAAGCGCCGGTGGCAGATGGCCACGGCCACCTTAGCCCAGTCACGCCCCACGTCGCTGGTCTCTACCAGGACAAAGTCATTCCCGGCGCCCTGAAGCTTGGCAAAGTTCATCCGCCGCTGCCTCCGTAAACTGAGTTACCGAATCCAGGACTTCCCGCTCCACATTCTCGCTACCGATATCAAACCACCTGATTCTGCTATCCTTTAGCTGAAACCAGGCATACTGGTGTCTGGCGAAACGGTGGGTCTCCGATTTTATCTGCTGGATAGCCGTATCCAGGGTAAGCTCGCCCTTAAGGAACCGGCCAATCTGTCCGTAGCCGATACCGGACATGGCGGGCAGTCCTAAATGATAGCCCATACCGAGCAGCCCCTCCACCTCAGCCACCAGACCCTGCGCTATCATACCATCAACCCTCAGGTCTATTCTACGATATAGCTCTTCCCGGGGCGCCGTCAAACCGATAACCAGGGTCCTGAAGGGTGGCGCCTTCTTACGCTTGAGCTGAGAAAAGGGCACCCCCAGGCTCCGGTAGACCTCAAGGGCCCGGATGATGCGGCGCGCGTTGTGCGGGCCAATCTGCTGTGCCGCCGCCGGGTCAACCTCGGTGAGCTCCCGATAGAGCCCGGTCTTACCCCCGGCCGCCGCCCTCTCCTCCAGGCGGCGTCTCATTTCATGGTCGGGGGCTACCCGGGGTATCTGCCAGCCCTCTAGCAGCGACCAGACATACTGCCCGCTGCCCCCGACCAGCAAGGCCAGCTTGCGACGCCCCTGAATGTCACTAATCGCCTGGTAAGCCAGCTCGTGATACTGCGCCAGGCCGAAGTCATCGTCGGGGTTAACGACCCCTATCAGATGGTGGGGGACGAGAGAGAGCTCCTCGGGGCCGGGTTTAGCCGTGCCGATATCCATAAAACGGTATACCTGCCGACTGTCGGCGCTTACTATCTCCCCGTCCAGGGCCTGAGCCAGCCTTATCGCCAGCCGGCTTTTGCCCGTCGCCGTGGGCCCGACTATGGCTACCAGATGGTTCATATCACCCGGAACCCTTAATATCCGAGGCCTGCTTGGTAATGCTGATGAACTGGTCTGCCTTCAGGCTGGCACCCCCGACCAGAGCGCCGTCTATCTCGGGCTGCTCCACGAACTCAGCGGTATTATCCGCGGTGACACTGCCGCCGTAGAGAATGCGTATCTCCCCGGCCACTGACTTATCATATAACCGGCTCAGGCTGCGGCGGATAAAGCCAATGGTCTCATTGGCCTGTCTGCCGGTAGCCGCCCGACCGGTACCAATCGCCCACACCGGCTCGTAGGCCACCGTCAGCCCCTCAAGGGAGTTGATACCGGCCAGGGACTGGCTGAGCTGCTCGGCGACGACCTCTTCGGTGCGCCCCGCCTCATTCTCCTCCAGCCTCTCCCCGACACACAGGATGGGCTTTAGACCGACTGCCAGCGCCGCCTTGACCTTCTTATTGACAATCTCGTTGGTCTCGCCGAAATACTGCCGGCGCTCCGAGTGCCCCAGGATGACGAACTCACACAAACCGGCCAGCATCAGCGGTGAAATCTCCCCGGTATAGGCGCCCTTCGCCTCGAAATACAGGTTTTGGGCCCCCAGCCTTATCGAGCTACCCTCGATTATCTCCTTCACCGGGGCCAGGGAGACGAAGGGGGGACAGATAACCTTATCGACATTGGCAATGGCTTCAAGCCCCGCCTCAAGGTCGCCGAGGCAGATACCGGCCGGACACACCACCAGGTCGACATCGGGGGCGGCGTGAATGCCGCTGTGCATCTCCCGGACCAGGGCCAGGGCCTCGTCCACCGTGGTATTCATCTTCCAGTTACCGGCAATCATCGGGGTGCGCATGGTAACCTCCTAAGCACCGAATTTAGTTAACTTCAGGGCGTGGGCCATGGCCAGGGGCAGAATCCGGGTAGCCGGGAAATGGCCCAGGCCGCCGCCAAGACAGGCCGACTCGGAGAACTGGCGGACGGCGTCGGGGCGGCACCACCGGGAACTGACGAGCACGGGCACCGGGTGCCAGCTGTGTGCCTTGAAAACCGCCGGGGTCGAGTGGTCACCGGTAACCACCATGACCTCAGGTTCGAGCTCAATCACGCCGGGCAGGGCGCTATCGAACTCCTCGATAACTCTGACCTTACGCTCAAAGTCGCCGTCCTCGCCGGCGCTGTCGCTCCACTTCACATGCAGGAAGAAGAAATCGTAGCCGTCATAGTTCTGCTTAAGGGTGCTAAACTCGTCTTCAAGAGTGCTCCCCGTCTCCAGAATCTCCATACCCACCAGCCGGGCCAGACCCCGGTACATGGGGTAAACCGCAATCGCCGCCGGCTTCAGCTTGCAGAGCTCGCCCATATGGGGAAGCTCGGGTCGTTGCGCGAAGCCGCGCAGGAGAACCGCGTTGGCCGGGTGCTGCTCAGCCAGGGCCTTCCGCACCCGGGCGATGAACTCGTTAGCCACGCCCGCCAGGCCTTCCGCCTCCGGCCTCAGGGCGGTCACCTCCTTGGGGGCCACCCCGATCTGCTGCGGGTCGGAGTCGGTGACCCCGTCACCGAGCCCGCCGCCCCGGAAGACGGCGATAAAGCGGTGCTCCCTGACCGGGCGCACCAGAATCTTGACCTTATCGATGGCCATGCCGTCAAGGAGACGGCACAGCTCAGCGCACTTTTCATTCGAGATGCGCCCGGCGCGGCGGTCGCTAATCAGGCCGGAGCGGTCGGCGGTAGCGAAGTTACCCCGGGCGGCAACATCCCCCGGTCTTAGATCAAAGTCTATGCCGACCGCCTCCAGCGCCCCGCGACCGATGGTAAATCTAAGCGGGTCGTAACCGAAGAGGGCCAGGTGCCCGGCCCCGCTACCCGGCGTTATCCCCGGGCTCACCACCTCAGCTAGCCCCGAGACGCCCTTGGCCGCCAGGCCATCGAGGTTAGGCGTCCGGGCCGTCTCCAGCTCCGTCTTACCGGTCTCGGGGTGAGGGAGCCCGCCCAGGCCGTCGAGAACCATGAGCAAAATCTTACCCGGCGAAACCTGACTCAGGTTCTTCATCAACCCCAGGCTGTCCATAACTAAGACTCCTTATCGGGGAGCGTTTCAATGCCGGGCAGCACCTTGCCGCTCAGGAAATCAAGCGAGGCGCCGCCCCCGGTAGAGACGAAGCTCATGCGGTCGGTAAGCCCCATCTCGGCCACGGCATCGGCGGTGGAACCGCCCCCGATAACCGTGGTCGCCCCAAGGCCAGCCAGAAACTGAGCCAGCGCCTTCGTCCCCTCGGCAAAACGGGGTAGCTCGTAGATACCCATCGGGCCGTTCCAGAAAACAGCCTGACACTTCGCCAGCGCCCCCTGGAAAGCCTTTATAGTCTCGGGCCCTATGTCCACAATCCGCCTGTCCTCGGGGATATTCTCGATTGAGACCAACCTGCCCTCGGCCTCTGGGGTAACCTCAGCGGCGACCACCACATCGAGCGGCAGCATCAGAGTCACCCCGCTCCGGGAGGCTTTTTCCATGAGCTCAGTCGCGGTGGCCACCTTTTCAGCCTCAAGCAGCGACTTGCCGATACGGTACGACTTAGCCTTGAGGAAGGTGGCCGCCATACCGCCCCCGACCAGAATATAGTCCACCTTATCCATGATGTTCTCTATCATGCCGACCTTATCGCTTACCTTGGCCCCGCCAAGGAGTGCTCCGAAGGGGCGGGGCGGGTCTTCCAGGATGCGACCCAGGTTTATCATCTCCTGCTCCAGGAGCAGCCCCGATACCGCCGGCAGGTACCGGGTAACGCCCACCACCGAGGCGTGAGCCCGATGGGCGGTGCCGAAGGCGTCGTTAACGTAGATGTCAGCCAGTTTAGCCAGGGCCTGAGCAAAGGCAGCCCCATTCTGCTCCTCTTCCGGGTGGAAGCGGAGGTTCTCCAGAAGTAAAACGTCCCCGTCCTTGAGCCCGGCCACCGCCTTCTCCACCTCAGGGCCGATACAGTCCCGGACGGTCTCCACGGGACGCCCCAGGAGCTGGGACAGGCGCTGCCCCACCCCTTTCATGCGCAGCCCCTCGACTACCCTACCCTCGGGACGACCCAGGTGAGAGCAGAGGATAACCCTGGCCCCCCGTTCGATAAGGTAGTTAATCGTGGGCAGGGCCGCCCTGATACGGCTGTCGTCCATGATGGCCCCGGTCTGCTCATCGAGGGGGACATTGAAATCCACCCTGACCAAGACCCTCTTGGAGGAAGCCTCGATATCCCTTACGGTTAGCTTGCTCACCTTACAGAAAAGTCTACTACATTATCGGGCCGACAGCAAACCGATAACCGCCAGCTGGAGCCATGCTTGAGACGCCTTCTCCCGGCGACCGCTGGCATACCCATGACGCCAGAATAGCGCCGGCAAACCTTAATTAGTTCGCCCGGACCGCTTGACATGTTAGCACATACTTGATATATTTATTGCCAGTAGTCCACAACCGTACCCAACGGGTTCGGGGCGAAGCGGAGAGAAAGGTGGCCTTTTCTCATGTTTTCGACACAGTCTCCAG
>Ga0315537_1001571_pt1 | contig 17798 bp, 14 predicted proteins | sample SalMarSW160270MG_FD_203091 | JGI IMG/M metagenome (GOLD analysis project Ga0315537, IMG submission 203091) | Salt marsh sediment microbial communities from the Plum Island Ecosystem LTER, Massachusetts, United States - Salt Marsh Sediment SW1602-70 ... | reverse complement strand
CGGAAATCACGGGCGGGGGTGGTGGGCATCGTCGTGGTGGCTGAGATCGAGGGAATCGAGGATACACTGCATACTTTGAGGCAGTTCGTCGGCGAGTCCTTTGTCATTGAGGATGACAGGCTGTTCGTCGTTCGTGGCTATGCCGGCAGGCCCGGCGAGGCGAAGCGCAATGCCGAACTGGTGCGAGAAGCGCGAAACCTGGGCAGGCAAATGGTGGAGAGTCTGAAGCGGGGAGGCTGATTGAGCGCGATGCACCGCGAGCCGCTGCCGGTCCAGGCCTGCCTCAGCCTTGAGGTGGTCCGGGCAGAGGGTGCTGGCCGGGGCAGTCTGCCCTCAGTCTATCGTCCTCAGGGACGCTAACTGTTCGTTCGCCTGCTGCTCGACGCCCCTGTCTTTGGATAATCTTACGGCGTGCAGGAAATGGGTCTCTGCCCTCTGGCGGGCCGTTGCGCGATCGCAGGTGAGTGCCTGCAGCGTGACCTGCCTGAGCGGCCCGAGATCAATGGTGGCTGTCTGCTTTGTTACGTTACATAAGGCTGCCCAGTAGAAATTGCCCAGGGACAGGTGCAGCCTGGCGTCTGCCGGATGAAACTCCGCAGTGGATTGAAGTACTCTGTGCGCCTGCGCGGCCTTGCCGGTCAGAAGATACGCCATGTACAGCGTGAAGGAGTTGGCGTCGTATTTCGGGCTCAGGGCGAGGAGCTTCAGGCTGTGCTGGGGGTCCTGTGTTGCCTCCATAAGCGCCACCACTGCCTGAGCGTCTTGCGCTGCGCCGAGCTGCTGCTCCAGATGACGCGCGTTGTCCCACTCGCCGGCTAGTTCGCGACACTTCTGGTAGGCGGCGTCAATCTTCTGTTCCCAGCGCCCCGGGTTGTATCTGTGCACGGCGTGGAGGGCATACGAACCGGACGCGTATCCGTAGGCAATATCCACGAACTCCAGGCAAACGGCTTCGTCCTCTTTGACCAGGCAGGAGAGCTTGCTCCTCTTGTCGAGGAGGCCGCGGGACTTCCTGTAGAGCGCCTGGATTCCCAGTTGGCCCAGCAGGGACATGAGCTGGTCTCCGAGGTAGGAAGCCAGGCCGTCCGTCTCTCCGTCGCTGCTATCCCTGCATGATGATAGCATCATGCGAAAGGAGAGCACGTACCTGACCTTATCCAGCAGCTCGTCAGAGGGCTTCGAGGCGTTTCTCTTGCTGAACAAATGGATACCGCCTTTATGAAATTGCAACATGATGCTTTTCTGGGGTAGCAGGGATCAGTCGCTGAAAGCCAGGATTCCGGGCACTACCAGGTTGGCGACGGGTACTATCATCAGTATTCCCAGCCACGATGGCTTGTTCCGGGCCTCGGCAATTTTCATCGCCACGATGACCAGAATGACGATGTTCACAATCGGAATGAAGAAAAGAACGAGCCACCAGCCAGGCTTGCCAGCCATCTTACACATGAGATAGATATTGGCAATTGGAATCCACGCCAGCCACGCGTTCTCTGTGCCGGTCTTATTGGCGATAACATACAGGCAGAGCGCGGTCCAGACATAGATGGCAATCGGGGCCAGTAAACCTATACCGGTGAAGAAGAAGGCAAGGGGCCCGAAATCGAATAAGTCCATCTGTCACCTCCTTGTGATATCATACTTTACCTTGAAACTGGCTGCAAGACAATCCTTGTCGGCGATATTCACCCTTTGAAAATAGACGGCCCGCGTAATTCGATAGTATGCAGAGGGATGGAAAGGCCGCCGTGAGAAGCTTCGACAAACGCCTATCGCAGTTCCTGCAGGGGTATATGTCGAGGACAACTGGTCTGAGCGAACACTGCGACCGCTGTCTGGAAACTAGAAGGTGGGGGGGAAGCGTTGTGCTTATGGTCGTGGACGCGGCGTTCACCTCAATAGGCCTCAACTACTTCACTGCGGTCGTTCCCGCTGTGGTGAAATTCGAAAAGGAATTCGTGGCCGATAGCAAAATCAGGACTCTTCGTGACCTGAGCATGCTGGAGCCGTATGCGGCGCAGGCCGTCTGGAGAAACGCCAGGTCATGGCGGGTGGCCACCGGAGTGGCGGCCTATCTTGATGACCTGGCTGGGGCTGGGGGTCTGGACGACAGGGGCGCTCTGCGGAGCTGGGCAGCCAGCTCGCGCCTTGAGGGCTGGAGAGAGAACCCGATAGGCAGGATCAAAGGGGTTGGTGTCACCACCTTCCAGTACCTGCGGATGATGGGAGGTATAGATACGGCAATGCCTGACAAGATAGTAAGGAGAGTGATAAGGCAGATAGTTGACGAGTCGGGGGCGGGTATGCCGGTAGATGGGGATATGGAGCTGGTGAATACAATTGAATATATGGCAGGCTTGTCGGGCTACAGGCCTGTTGAGATTTGCTGGATGACGTGGATGGTCCAGTCTGAGGGTAGCATGGTACGCATGGAAAAGTACCGGGATTTGCTCGATAGGATCTAGAGCTATGGTAGAATGATGGCGGAAAAGAGGTTTAGAGGAGAAGACGATGTTTGAGATCCCTCTTGAGGAGATAGAGCAAGCCCGGGAGCGTATTAGAGACAAGGTCAACAGGACACCCTGTGTTTATTCTCTGCCGTTGAGCCGGATGACGGGGAAAGAGGTGTTTCTTAAGCTGGAGAATCTCCAGGTCACTCAGGCCTTCAAGGCTCGCGGGAATGCCAACAAGATTGCCCTTCTGAGCAAGGAGGAAAGGGAGAGGGGGGTGGTTACGGGTTCTTCGGGAAACCACGGGCAGGGCTTTTCTCTGGCTGCCTTGCGCAACGGCGTGAAGGCGGTGGTGGTACTGCCGGAGGCGGCTCCACTGAACAAGATAGAGAAGATCAGGCAGAACAAGGCTGAGGTCATCATGAAGGGCAAGACCTACGATGAGGCTGCCCGCCATGCCCATTCTCTTGCTGAGAACGAGGGGTATATCTACATACCCAGCTTCGATGACCGCGACATAGTTGCAGGGAACGGCAGCATAGGCCTGGAAATCCTGGAGGACGTGCCTCAGGCGGATATGGTCGTCTGCCCTGTTGGAGGGGGTGGGGGCATTTCGGGGGTTTGTCTGGCTGCGAAGCAAATCAAGGCGGACATTCGGGTCATTGGCGTGGAGGCGGAAGGAGCAGCTTCGATGCTGGCTTCAGTCAGGACCGGTAAGGTTCAGGCACTGGCGTCAATGAGCACTTTCGCTGATGGAATCGCCGTGGCCAGGCCCGGAGAATTGAATTTCAAGATTGTGACGCAATGTGTAGACGATCTTGTTACCGTTTCGGACGGAGAAATGAGGTCAGCCATTGCCACGCTGGCCAGGGAGGCCAAGATCGTAGCCGAAGGGGCCGGGGCGGCTTCCGTGGCTGCCGTGCTCTTCGAGAAGTTTCCCATCAAAGACAAGAGCAATGTCGTGTGTATGATCAGTGGCGGCAATATAGACATGGACGTGTTCAGGTCGATACTGGAAGAAGCCGACAGGGCCACCTAGATATCCTCGCGTCGACGAAGATGACACCCGTGGACATCGCGGCTATATGACATAAACGCTGCCGTACAGGTTCTGGGAGATGCTGGCGATATTCTCTCTGTAGTGTTTCAGAGCGTACGGAAGATAGTCGAGTATGTCTTGGGCGGTCATCCCGTCCTGGCCCCTGTCCCGGGCGGCGAGGTCTCCGGAGAGTCCGTGCATGAAAACACCTGTTCTGACGGCGTCTGGCACGGACAGCCCCAGGCCGTGCATCGCGGCAATTGTGCCGGTGAGCACATCTCCACTCCCTGCTGTGGCCATACCCGGGTTACCGCTGGTGTTGATTGAAACCCGTCCATCAGGATAGCCTACTAGCGAATGCGCTCCCTTCAGCACGATAGTAGCGTTCAGGTCCTTGGCTGCCCTTGGCAGGATGTCCATCTTGTCCCTCTCTATTTCAGCTATCTCTGTCCTGGCAATTCTGGCCATCTCACCGCTGTGAGGCGTGAGAACCGTCTCTGCCTCCCTTTTCCTGATAGCGTCGAGGTCTGCGGCGACGGCGGTGATTCCGTCGCCATCTATGAGCAGGGGCTTCTTGGTGTTCTTTGCCAGTTCTCTTACTAGCTCCTGTGTTTCATCATTCAGGGAAAGGCCGGGGCCGACGACCACCATGCTCACGTTCTGTGAGAAGTCCAGGAGTTCATCTCGGTTCTCCAGCGCGATGCTTCCGGATTCTGTCTCTTGCTGGGGAATGAAGACGACTTCGCTTCCTTTGTTGGCCAGGAACGGCGTCATGGCCTTGGGAGCGGCCAGGTAGGAAAGCCCCCCGCCCGCTTTGAGGAAAGACAATGCTGAGAAATACGGCGCCCCCAGGTATTTTGAGGAGCCAGCGATAAATAGTGCCTTTCCGTAGCTTCCCTTGTGTGTGTTCTTGTTTCTCTTGGGGAGCTCCAGTGGCTCGCTTATCTCTACTTGTATCGAATCTGCGTTGTAGAGCGATGGCGGGAAAGATATGTGCGACACGTACAGTTTTCCGCACAGGTCATTGCCGGGGTAGAGCAAGTTTCCTATCTTGGGAAGTCCGTACGTTATAGTGTAGTCGGCTCTTACTCCTATACCCATTACCTCTCCCGTATCACCATTCACGCCGGACGGGATGTCGATGCTGAACACCTTCTTTCCGCTTTCGTTTATCGACCGGATTACATCTCTGTATGCTCCCTCGACTTCCCTCGTCAGGCCTGTGCCGAGTATGGCATCTACAACGGCATCGGAGCGGTAGATCGCATCCTTTGTAGTTTCAGGCGATTCGGCAGGGTGGATCTCTATGGGTATCTTCGATATGATGTCGAAGTTACTCTTCGCCGGTCCCTTCAAGTCCTCTCTTCTACCCAGGAGGAAGACTGTCACATGTCCGCCTGCTGAATGAATCTTCCGGCCAAGCACAAATCCATCGCCGCCATTGTTTCCCGTGCCACAGAAGATAACGAAGCACTTGCCCTTCACTCCGAGCTCCCTTGCTATGACAGAGTATGCGGAATCGCCGGCATTCTCCATCAGGATCTCCGGGGGAATGCCGAATTCCTCGACAGCACGCCGGTCCAGGGCTCTCATCTCTGCTACTCGGGCTACTTTCACTGTTCCTTCTCTTGGGGCTGGCTCATTTAGGGCATTTCGTGCTGAACCTCTTCAATGTGGTACTCGAAAGTGCCGGCGGGAACGGTGATTTTGACCGTTTGCCCGCCTTCTTTGTCCACGAGTGTACCGCCTATGGGCGAGGCAACGGAGATCCTGCCTTCAGCGGGATTTGCCTCTCTCGTGTCTACCAGCACGTAGCGCAGTCGCTTTCCAGAGGAGAGGTCGCAAAGCGTGACCGTGTCTCCGATCTTGATCCTTGATGTGCCTTGGCCTTGACTCAGGATAGTCGCTGATTTTAGAGTTGACTCTATCTCTTGCATCTTTCCCTGGAGGTGTGACTTCCTCTCCCTTGCCGCAGCCAGGGGAGCGTTCTCTCTGAAGTCCTTGTCGGCTGCTGCTCTGCGCAGTTCCTCGGTAATGCCGGGGATCTGGCTTCTCAACTCTGCCAGCTCCTTTTCCAGTTTTGCATACCCCTGGCGGGTCATCTGGATCTTCTCAGCTTGCTGGATCGGGGATGTCGTCTTTCGGGGTGATTTCTTGACGCGGAGATGCACAGACAAGTTCGAGTTCGTGAGCTTTCTCTTGTAGAGATAGGCAAGGAAAGACTTGATGGCCTTTCCTTCGGAAGGTGTGGACTGCTCTCCATAGCTGGCAATGTCGAGAGGGCCAATCTCGGCTACCCTCCTGCGCAGGCCAAGCCACCGCAGAAACTTGTGTATTTCTCCCTGTAATGCGTTCCTATCCTGTGCTGGCCGGCTGAGCAGGAACTCGGAACCGGCTTCGCCTACCGTGGGGTTTGAATTTGGTACCGTGCCCACTGGGCAGATAATAATGCGGGAGACTGGACATGTCAATTGGCCGTGCCTTGCTCTCCGCTATCACTGCGGGACGGCATAGCCAATCAATTTGTACGCCAGCTTTGCCAGAAGAAAGGCGCAGGACGATGGTCCCTCCTGGGGGCAGAACTCCATTACGTCGAACCCAACTATGCGTTTGTGAAGAGCTACATACTTGAGTAGGCTGAGCACTTGCCTCCATTGCATACCCCCGGGTTCAGGAGAGCCTACCGCTGACATAATCGAAGGGTCGAAGACATCCGCGTCTATGGTTACGTAGACATCGTCCTTGAGCGAGGCCGCTACCCGCTCCTCAACATCCGCTAGCGGTTCCAGGTCTGGCATTAGAAAGGGAGTCATGTTGTTCGTGTCCAGGAACCATTTCTCCTCTTGGCTGAGGCTGCGCACTCCGACCTGGGTGATGGGGCAAAGCTCAAGGATGCGGCGCATAACGCAGGCTTGGTTGAATTTGCTTCCCAGGTATTCATCGCGCAGGTCCGCGTGGGCGTCCAGTTGTAATACGGAGAGTTCAGGGAATACCTGCTGGAATGCCCGGACGCTTCCCAGCGAGAGCGAGTGCTCGCCACCCAGCATCACCACGAATCTGCCTTCTTGCACCAACCGTTTGGCGATGTGGAAGACCTTCTCTATCATCTCTGCGGGTCCTCTCATGTCCGGCTTGACCTGTGGCAGAGTATGAATGCCGACTCCCTGTAGCTCACGATCTGATTCCAGGTCATAGAGCTCGAGATATTGTGAGGCATCAATGATGGCCTGCGGACCATGGCGGCTGCCGTTGTGCCACTCGGTTGTGCCATCGTAGGGCACAGGGAGAATCGCCACTCGGGCTGTTTGCCAGTCCGAGTAGGGAGACTCTAGACCGGCGAAGGCCTGTGGGGGCAGAAAGGACTCATCGTTGCTTCCCATAGTAGGCGAGACCTGCCGGATTAGCTCCGGCTGCCGGTTCGGCTGACCATTCTCTGTTGATGAGCGAAGTCCGTAGCTTCGATAGCTCAAAGTGTTCACGAAGATCACCAATGGCTTTGTCAGTATCGAAATCCTTGCAGGAAAAGATGTCTACATTGATATAGCTACGCTCGACAAATGTATGGACGCTAATGTGACTCTCGGCGATGAAAACAAAGCCCGATATTCCCCAGTCATCTGGATTCGGCCCCACATACCTGAGAACGTATGGTGATGAGATTCGGTTCATGCCAATCCTGCCGGGGCAGCTTTCTAGCCAGCCGCGGAGATGGTCCTCGTCTTGGAGAAGTCCTTGGTTCTGCGAATACCCATCCACAATCAGGTGCATTGGACCTCCTGAAGCAGCATTCTCCTCAGTTCAAAAAGGGCAGCGTAGACTGCCCTTTGTTTCGTTCTCCCCTTGTCTCCGAGAAACGTCCGGGCCACGGCCTGTTTGAGTCTGTCAGAGACTACTGCGATGAACACGTACGTTGTCCTTTCGCTCATGTTCACTGTGCCGGCGATGCCGATGCCAAAATCGGCTCTGAGGGTTCTCCGTGCCTGTTCGGCCATTGCCTCAGCTACCTCACCACTTTCGCTGCCGTGGCGCTCCAGAATACCGGCGTCTATCCCCAGGGCCACCTTGGCTCCATCGGAGCAAGCTACCAGCCCCCCCTTGAAGGATTCCCGGCTTTCAGGGCTGCCGGCAACGGTATTGCTCATAAGTCCCTCGGTCCACGACTCCATTGTGGCTAGGCTCGAGTTCCTCATTCGGAGCAGCTGTCCAACCGTGAATTCAAGCGTATCGTCGTCCTCGCCCCAGATGTAGGGATCGAGGATCTCACGGATATCGGCTTCTCGCTCGGCGAGCATCTGTCGGGTGCCGGCCTCGTCGTCTCCCTTGGCGGTAATACGTAGGTGAATACCATCTGGTTTGGCATAGCTGGCCAGGGTGGGGTTGGCCGTCTGGAGGAAGGGAGCCAGCAACTCGTCTATCTTGGACTCGCCTGCGCCAGAGGTCTTGAGTGTTCTGGAAAGAATGACCGTCCCCGTCACCTTCTGACGGAGCTTGGGTAGAACGCGCTCTCTCCACATGAGTTGCATTTCATGTGGTGGTCCGGGCATGGTCACGACTATATGCTTGTCTTTCTCAATCCACCAGCCGGGGGCCGTGCCTATCGGGTTTGGAATCACCTGGGCTGATGGGATCACGGTCGCCTGTTTCACGTTGCTTTGAGGTACCTTACTGTAGTAATGGCTGAGTCTCTGCTGGAGTTCGTGCCACAGTTGTTGATCGGTGCTTGCTTCCTCGCCAAGGAGTTCGGCAATAGTCTCGCGGGTGATGTCACCCTGAGTTGGCCCCAGTCCGCCCGTGGTGATGATAAGGTCTGCCCTTGTCCAGGCTCGCTGCAGGGTCTCAACTATCCTCTCCCTGTTATCACCCACCGTTGAGACAAAATACAGATCAATGCCCAGCAAGGCCAGTTCATTGGCCAGGAATGAGGAATTCGTGTCTACGATGTTGCCCAGTAGGATCTCTGTGCCAATGGGGATGATCTCTGCTTTCACTTGGGGCTTCAGTGCTTAATGGCCGGGCTTCTCAGATATTCCTCTACTACTGCCATGGCACAATACTTGCCGCACATGCTACAGGTTTTCTCGTTGGAGGGCGTCTTGCGGTGAATTCGCTGCGAAAGCTCTGGGTCCAGGGACAGTTGAGCCTGGGTTGCCCAGTCGAATTCCTTTCGAGCCCTGGACATCCTTTCGTCCCACTCTCTGGCGCCTTTCACCCCTTTCACAATGTCGGCGGCGTGGGCTGCTATGCGCGAGGCGATTACTCCCTGCTTCACATCTTCTGGGTCCGGAAGGGACAGGTGTTCAGCAGGGGTGACGTAGCATAGGAAATCCGTTCCGGCAGCGGCGGCAATGGCTCCGCCGATAGCACCGGAAATATGATCGTAGCCCGCACCTACATCGGTCACCAGTGGCCCCAGGACGTAGAAGGGTGCTCCCTGGCAAAGGCTCTTTTCCAGTTGAACATTGGCGACGATCTGGTCCAGCGGTAAGTGGCCGGGTCCCTCTACGAACACTTGAGTATCAGCCTCTCTGGCGCGTTTCACCAGTTCGCCGATGATGATTAGCTCCTCGACCTGGCCTCTATCGGTGGCGTCGGCGATAGACCCCGGGCGGAGTCCGTCGCCGAGGCTCAAGGCAAAATCGTATTTGCGTGCCAGGTCCAGCAGTCGGTCGTAGTATTCGTACAGTGGGTTCTCCTTCCCGTTGTGCAGTATCCAGCCGGTCAGGAACGCGCCCCCCCGCGAAACGATGCCGGTTGTTCTCCCCTGGTTCTTGAGACGTGCCACTGATGCTTGAGTCACGCCGCAATGAAGGGTCATGAAATCAACGCCGTCTTGTGCGTGCTCTTCTATGACGCTGAAGATGCCCTCGATACTCAGATTCACAATGGCTCCATACTCCTCGATGGCCTCAATACCCGCCTGATAGATGGGCACGGTTCCTATGGCCAGGGGGCTGGAGGCTATCATGGCTCTCCTTATGGCTGAGATATCACCCCCCGTGCTCAGGTCCATCACGGTGTCTGAGCCAGCATTGATGGCAGCCTGCAGCTTGGCCAGCTCTCGTTCCAGATCAAAGGAGTCCGGGGAAGTGCCTATGTTGGCATTGACTTTCGTCTTGAGTCCCTTGCCTATCCCGCAGGGAGCCAGGCCCTTGTGATTGGGGTTGGCCGGTATTACGATGGTGCCGTCAATCAAGCCCTGCAGGAGGAAATTCACCTCGACGCCTTCCTCTTCAGCTACGTGCTTCACCTCGGGTGAAACAATACCTCTCTTGGCTAGTTCTATTTGGGTCATTCTGCGGTGTGTTCTCCTGCACACGTGCACATGTGAGTTTGGGTAGCTTGGCCCTGGATAGAAAATCTAGCATAGAATGGCTGGCAATGCAAACGGCTGAAGAGTCCCGGCAGCGGCCTTCAGGGTTCTGGACTGAGTCACATCCTTTCTGGGGCTGTGATGCCCATCAGGTGTAGGACTCTGGCCAGGACGACCTGCGTGGCTCTGACCAGCTTGAGTCGAGCTTGGCTCAGTTCAGGGTTCTTGGAGATAACCCGACAGCGTTTGTAGAAGCTGTGGAAGACGGTGGCGAGGTCTTGGGCGTAGTAGGGCAGATGCTGTGGTTGCAGCATGTTCGCGACTTCCTCTACCTTCTCGGGAAGAAGTATCAACTGGCGGATCAGGGTCAGTTCGGGCTCGGTACGTAGCCGGGAAACGTCTCCCTCAGACCAATCGAGCCTTCTCTCTTGAGCTAATCGGATGATGCTGGCAATGCGGGCATGGGCATACTGGACGTAGTACACGGGGTTGTCTGCTGATTGTCTCTTGGCCAGCTCTATGTCGAAGTCCATCTGACTGTCGGCGGAACGCGACAGGAACACGAAACGACATGCATCTGAGCCTACCTCATCTATCAGCTCTCTAAGGGTGACCATGTCGCCACTGCGCTTCGATACCTTGACTGTTTCCTTGCCCCGTCGCAGGGTGACCAACTGGCAGATTATCACTCTGAATTGCCCGGGGGTGCCTCCCAGAGCTTCTATCACTGTTCTCATTCGGGGAACGTGTCCTTGATGGTCAGCCCCCCAGATGTCTATCACCTGCTCAAATCCACGGTCTACAAACTTGTCGTAATGGTACGCGACATCTGAGGCGAAGTAGGTGGGAGAACCATCGCTGCGTACCAATACATTGTCCTTGTCCTCACCCAGCGCACTCGATTCAAACCAGGTTGCGTTGTCCCTCCTGACCACGTAGCCTCCGTTCTCCAGTAGGCTCATGGCCCTGTCGTACTGCCCGCTCTCATACAGGTGCTTTTCGCTGAACCATCTGTCAAACCGGACATTCATGAGGTCGAGGTCTCCTTTGATACCATCTACCATCCTGTCGGTCCCAATCCTGCTCAGCTCTGAGATAGCGTCCTCTCGTTTCTGGGACAAGAACCTGTCACCATATTGCTGCACAATCTCCTTTGCCAGGTCAATCATGTAGTCGCCTAGGTAGCCGTCGGAAGGCATGTCGACTTCCCTGCCCAAACACTGCTGGTAGCGGGCATAGAGAGAGAGCCCGAAGGCGCTTATCTGGCTACCAGTGTCGTTCAGGTAGTATTCCTTTTGCGTTTGGTAGCCGGCCGCTGAGAGGACATTGGCGAGTGTGCTGCCCAGAACAGCACCGCGGCCGTGGCCCACGTGGAGGGGGCCGGTGGGATTGGCGCTGACAAACTCGAGCTGAACGCGCTTGCCTTCGCCCAGAGGAAGGTCGCCGTACGATTCGCCGGCGCTCAAGATGGAGTCCACCTGTTTGGCCAGCCAGTCCGGTCGCAGGGTGAAGTTGATGAAGCCGGGTGGGGCTATCTCCACCTTGCCAACTTCAGGTGGAGGCGATATGTGTTCGACTATCTTTTCGGCGATGGCGAGGGGAGGCATTCCCATGATGCGAGCCAGTCTTAGTGGCAGGCCTGAGGCGAAATCTCCATGCTCGGGCTTCTGCGGGTGTTCTATGACCGTCTCGGGTAGCGCGGTAGAGGCCAGGCTGTATTCGCGTTGAACTTCGCTTACAGCTTGCTGAAGGCAACTAGCTAGCTTCTCCTTAAGCATTGAGCCGGTTCCACTTGTCTGCGGCTAGCGTCACGGTCGGAGTGGATATTATAACAGACACTAGCTCCATTCGATGCGGTCGGACCACACCGCTGATAGTCGCTGTCTCAGGGGACTGTGCTCCACTCTGCTCAGGTAGTTGTCATTCTGGAAAAGAGTCATCGCCTCTCCACGGGCCATCTCGAGAAGATCCAGGTTAGACAGTTTGGCTATCTTCAGGTCGGGGAGACCGCTCTGGAGGGTGCCGAAGAATTCGCCTGGCCCTCGGATATCCAGGTCTTTCTCAGCCAGAGCAAATCCATCATGAATTGTCTCTACGAAGTGCAGTCGCTCACTGGCTTCGGGTGAAGGCCTTTCGGGTATGAGCACGCAATAGCTCTGATCGCTGCCCCGGCCGACTCTGCCTCTGAATTGGTGGAGCTGCGACAGGCCGAAGCGGTCAGCACCTTCCACCAGCATAACTGTAGCTGATGGTATATCGATTCCAACTTCCACTACCGACGTTGATACCAGGATATCAAGCTCTCCGTCACGGAAACAGCGCATTACATGCTCTTTCTCAGCGGGAGCCATTCGGCCGTGGAGCAGCCCTAGCTTGAGGTCGGGGAAAACCTGCTTGGACAGATACTGGTGCTCGCTGGTGGCGGCTCTGGCTTCGGAGGCCTCGGATTCCTCAATGAGGGGGCAGATGATGAAAGCCTGCCTGTGGTTGCTGACTTGACGGCGGACAAAAGCGTAGGCCTTCTCTCTCTGCTGAGGCTCGAGATATTTCGTTTTCACTACCTGTCGCCCTGGGGGCAGTTCATCGATGACTGAAAGGTCGAGGTCTCCATACAGGGTTAGCGCCATAGTCCGTGGGATTGGGGTGGCCGTCATAATCAGAATGTGTGGATTGTATCCCTTTTGACGCAGCGCTGAGCGCTGCAGGACGCCGAAGCGCTGTTGCTCGTCTATCACCGCTAATCCCAATCGGTGAAACCGCACATCCTTCTGAATGAGGGCATGGGTGCCGATAGCAATATCAATCTTGCCTTGTGCAATCCTGCGGTGTAGATCCTTCTTCTCCTCGTCGGGAAGGCTGCCTACGAGCAAAGCAACAGTGAGCGGCCGTGACAGAAATCCGGTACAGCGTCTGATGTGGATTGACTTGGATGAGACCGTGTTGCGGTCTGGCTCATCACAGCTATGGTCTGGAGTGCTGGTACTACATAGATGGTCGCAGACGTTCCGGAAATGCTGTTCCGCCAGCACCTCGGTGGGGGCCATCAGTGCTGCTTGAAAGCCGTTGCTGACAGCCAGCAGCAGAGCCAGCGTCGCAATCACCGTTTTGCCGCTGCCCACTTCGCCTTGTAGCAGGCGTGACATGGCCCTTGCTTGCTTCAGGTCAGCCAGAATCTCGTCCAGGACTCGTTCTTGAGCTCTGGTCAAGGTGAAGGGCAGAGACTGTGAGAATCTGTCGATGATCTCCTGATCTATATGGAAGGCGTTGCCTGGCTGTCCCTCTTGCCAGTCTCGTTTCCTGGCCAGTACCCCCAGTTGGAGCAGGAACAGCTCATCGAAAGCAAGGCGCTTCCTCGCCTTCTCTGCCATTGGCTGACTGTCGGGGTAGTGAATCTGTGTTATCGCCTCGCCAAGGTCCAGTAACTGGCATCGGCTCCTTATCTCTGATGGTAGGAAGTCGCCCACTTGCCACGCCATGTCGTCGATGACTTCCTTGGTCCACTTCCTCACCTGTCTGGGATACAGGCCTTGAGTGAGAGGATAAATCGGAACAAGGCGCCCGGTGTGAATCAGTTCCTTGTCCTTGACGAGCTCCCACTCAGGAGACACGAGGACTTTCTGCCCCTTGAATATGCTTACGGTGCCGCTAAGTACTACTTGCGCGTTAGTGGGGAAGCTCCTGGCCAGATAGGGCTGGTTGAACCAAACGAGTCGTAGGTTTCCTGTCTCGTCGCCAGCAATCGCCTCTGTCCCTGGCCGATTGCCGAAGGTGGTCACTTTGGATTGCCATATCGCGGCTATCACAGTCTGGTCTTGGCCTTCTTCCAGGTCGGCTATGGATCTTCTCTGGCTGTAATCGATATAGCGCCGAGGGAAGAAGTAGAGCAAATCATGTATTGTGGTGATCCCTAGTTTGGCGAATCTGGTGGCAACCTTGGGCGCAATGCCTGTGATAGCAGTTATGGGTGAATCCAGTGTGAGCTGTTTCTGCCCTGATGAAGAGCGGTAAGAGGAGATCCGCCGCTGCTGGGCATCTGGCTGCACCTGCGTAGCTGCGTCTGCTGCTGCTGCGGCGGAACCGAGTTCGGTGTGAAGGGTAGTGGTGCTTTGCTTCCTCTGCTTCTCCAATTGGTCTAGCCAGTGGAGAATGCGTGCTAGCCACCTTTTCCGCTCGAGTGCATCCGAGGAGCGATAGCGGGAATTGGCTAGGTTGAGCTGGTCAAAGGTGGCTAGAAGTCCTGGATTGGCTATTTCTTGCCTGATCTCTCCGGCGTGACTATGGAGATATCCGTCCAGACCTCCGATTACCGCCTTATCGCCGTACCCTTTCCGCTGCTCTAGCTCAAGGATCTTTCTCAGTGAGTCGGTGATCGCCATCATGCGAGGTTGTCGCTTGGTTATGGCGAAAGCACAGCTTGGCTCTGGGGGCTATTCGAGTGAAATTATGTAATTGTAGTGAAGCTGGCCGCCATGAACTACTTCGACCTGAGCTTTGTATCTGCCGCGGATCTCCTGGGCTACCCCTTCGGCTTCAGCAGTCTGGATTTCGGCACCGTAGTAAATGGTCACCATTTCTGCCTCTTGAACTCCCGCCTTAATCAGAGCTTCGAAAATAAGGACCAGTATGTCATTATCGGCAGCTATGATTTCCTCGTCATTGAGGATAGCGATGAATTGTCCTCTTTTTATTCGCAGGCCATTGAGCTGTGTTCTACGCACCGCTCTGGTGATCTCTAGCGTCTTCACCGTGCCTATTGCCTCTTCCATTACTTGAGCGTTATCCTCTACGCCCAGATCGTAGTTGAAGGCAAGGAGGGCAGCTATGCCCTGGGGGATAGTCCTGCTGGGGACGACCTTTACTTGCTTTGGGGACAAAGGCTCGATTTGGAGAGCTGTGGCGATGATGTTCTTGTTGTTGGGCAGTAGGATGACCTTGTCCGCAGGCGCTGACTCGATGGCGTGCAGGAGCTGGCGAACGCTGGGGTTCATTGTCTGACCGCCAGGGACAATGATGGTGGAACCGAGGCTATTGAATACCTGAAAAATGCCATCTCCAGAAGCAACGGCTACTACGGCGATGTCGACTTTCGGCATCTTTTGCCTTTGCATCTTTATGAATTCCTCGTACTGGTCATCCATATTCCTGACATCTATTTGGTGCAGGGCACCCAGGTGCGTAGCATATTCCAGGATTACCCCCGGCTTGAAGGTATGGATGTGGACCCTCACCAGGGAACCATCTCCCGTAACGATTACGGATTGCCCTTTCTTCTTCAACTTGTTTCTGATCTCTTCAGGGTCAAGTTTCTTGCCTTCCACTATAAAGTTGGTGCAATATCCGTAGGGCACCTCTGCTTCGGTAGCTGTTTGAGTTAGGTGTGGCGTTAGGGGCTCGCTGGAAGGAACTAGCTCGGGTTTCTGGTGCTTTATTTCGTTTGCCTTTCCCTGAAGGTAATGAAGAGCGCCGTCGAACAGTACGTACAGACCCTGCCCCCCGGCATCAACTACGCCAGCTTCACGCAGCACAGGCAGCAGGTCGGGGGTTCGGGCTACCGAATCTCTGGCTGCCTCAGTGGCGATTTCCATTACAGAGACCAGGCTCTCGGAATTGCTTCCCGCATGTGCGGTAGCAGCAGTGGCTGCGTCCTTGAGCACAGTTAGAATGGTGCCTTCCACAGGGTGGACAAGACCTTCATAGGCTGCTTGTGACGCGTCAGAGAGCGCGTTGGCGAAATCCGTGCCATCGAAGGAACTCTTGCCTTCCAGCCCCTTTGCCAGGCCGCGGCAAAACTGAGACAGGATCACTCCCGAGTTGCCCCGCGCCCCCATCAGGGCGCCGGAGGCCATCGCCTTCGCTACTGAGGATGCGTTGCCATCGGGGTTCTGACGTACCTCCTCCATGGCAGAGTGCATGGTAAGCACCATGTTGATTCCGGTATCGCCGTCAGGAACAGGGAAAACATTTATGGCGTTTATGTCCGGAGCTGCTTTCTCCAGCCAGACAGTCCCCAGGGCAAACATCCTCTTCAGGGTTTTGCCATCGGCTATGTTGGACTTCGCCATATCTGCTTTTACCCGATGCGATTATTGTGATATCATTGGCGAGTAATATATGAGAACCCGATTTCAGTAAGGGGAGGCAAAGACCGTTCCGTGAAGTGTGATATCTGCGGCAAGAGAGTTCAATTTGGGAATAACGTAAGTCATTCTAAGAGACGTACCAAGCGCCGCTGGTTGCCCAACATACACCAAGCTACCATAATCGTAGAGGGAAAAGGACAAAAAGTCAACATCTGCACCAGGTGCCTTCGCACCCAGGCCAAGGCCGCGCGCTAGCCCATAGCTTTTCATGGTCTTATCCCGTGATTGACTCATCCTCACATCAGCCAAAGTAGAGCTCTCTAGGCCAGGGTCTCTCTGAAGATCCGCAAAGCTTGGGTTATCCCCTCCTTAGCCTTGAATATGCTGCTTCCGATTGCTAGTACCCTGGCACCGGCTTCGACCAACTCGGGCGCGTTATCGATGGTGATCCCTCCATCAACCTCGAGTTCCGCATTGAGGCCGTTGTCGTCCAGGATCCGGCGCAAGCGGGCCACTTTCCGGGTTGTCTCGGGAATGAAGGCCTGACCTCCAAACCCCGGGTCCACGCTCATCAGAAGGACCATATCAACTTGAGGCAGAATCTCTTCCAGGGTGCTCAGAGGGGTAGCTGGATTCAGGACTACTCCGGCTCTCACGCCAAGCTCTTTGATCGAGTGGATGGTGCGATGGATGTGGGGGCAGGTCTCCACGTGAACGGTAATGATGGTAGCGCCAGACCTGGCGAAGTCGGAGATGTACCGTTCCGGTTGCTCTATCATCAGGTGGACGTCCAAAGGAAGGTGAGTCCAAGGACGGATTGCAGCTATTGCTGGGGCGCCGATACTGATATTCGGTACAAAATGGCCGTCCATGATGTCTATGTGAATGTAGTCAGCTCCTGCTGCTGTCGCTTCTGCCACTTGCTCACCCAGGCGAGCGAAGTCTGCAGACAGAATCGATGGTGCTAGCTTGATCGGCTCGTTCACAGGATCCTTGCTATCAGTTCGTTTGCTCTTGTCAGGGCTAGTTCCACCTGCTCTGGCGATGTGGCACCGGTGGTATTTCGTGAAGCTACCGAGGATTCCAGTGTAATGGCGTATACATCCTCATCAAACAGTGGAGAGAAACCACGGTATTCATTCAAGCTGAGGTCGTGGAAGCTCTGCTCCTTGGCGATGGCGTACCCGGCAAGCTTGGCTATGACGCCGTGTGCCTTCCGAAACGGCAAGCCCTTCTTCACCAGATAGTCGGCCAAATCAGTTGCCAGGATGTAGTCTTTCCTAATAGCGTCACGAGTACGCTCGGCATCCACCTTGACTGTTCTTATCATTTGAGCGAATACTTGCAGGCTGGAGCGCAGCGTGTCTACGGTATCGAACAGTCTCTCCTTATCCTCCTGCATATCTCGGTTGTAAGCCAAGGGCAAAGCTTTCATGGTGGTCAGGGTAGCCACGAGGTTGCCGTACACTCGCCCCGTCTTCCCCCTGGCCAGTTCGGCGACGTCAGGGTTTCTCTTCTGAGGCATAATGCTGCTGCCCGAGGCGAAGGCTTCATCAATTCGTATGAAGCGGAACTCATCAGATGCCCACAGGACTATCTCTTCTGCCAGTCGGGACAGGTGCATTGCAGTCAGGGCGGCGCAGGCCTCGTACTCTATGACGAAATCTCTGTCAGACACGGCGTCGAGGCTGTTTGTGGCGACTTCGCTGAAGCCCAGTTCCCGGGCCACCAGGTTGGGATCTATAGCATAGGCTGTGCCAGCCAAAGCCCCGCTGCCCAGAGGCGACACGTCAGTCCGCGTCAGACAGCCATGAAATCTCTCAATGTCGCGTTGAAACATCTCAAAATAGGCCAGCAGGTGATGTGCGAGGAGGATCGGTTGGGCCTGCTGTAAATGCGTATAGCCCGGTATGATGACG
>Ga0315537_1001570_pt1 | contig 17801 bp, 15 predicted proteins | sample SalMarSW160270MG_FD_203091 | JGI IMG/M metagenome (GOLD analysis project Ga0315537, IMG submission 203091) | Salt marsh sediment microbial communities from the Plum Island Ecosystem LTER, Massachusetts, United States - Salt Marsh Sediment SW1602-70 ... | reverse complement strand
TCTTGCCCCCTTAGTGTCATACCCCTTATAATTAAACCGTATGTTTGAAGTCCTCTCGGAAAAGCTTAACGCCGTCTTTAGCCGGCTGACCAGTCGCGGCAAGCTTACGGAAAAAGACATCGATGAAGCCCTGCGGCAGGTGCGCCTGGCCCTGCTGGAGGCGGACGTTAATTTTAAGGTGGTGAAGGACTTCACCGGGCGCGTCAAGGAACGCTCCATCGGTAAAGAGGTCATGGAGAGCCTGACGCCTGGTCAGCAAATCGTTAAAATTGTTAACGAGGAGTTGATTAAGACCCTCGGCGACGGTGATGCCGGCAAGCTGGCATCCGTTTCCCAGCCCCCCGCTGTTATCATGATGGTCGGTTTGCAGGGCAGCGGCAAGACCACCACCGCCGCCAAGCTGGCTCTGCTTTTAAAGCACGGAGGACATAAGCCGATGCTCGTTGCCGCCCCGCTGCTATAGAACAGCTGGTAACGCTCGGCAAGCAGCTCGATGTAGCGGTACATGCCGAAGACCCCAAAACGTCATCTAAAGACATCTGCGCCCGCGCTCTGAATCAGGCGAAGAAAATCGCTGCCACTCACATCATCGTCGATACGGCCGGCCGACTTCACATCGACGAGGAGCTCATGAAAGAGTTGGAGCAGGTGAAAAAGGTGCTTAAGCCGGACGAGGTGCTGCTGGTGGTGGACGCCATGACCGGGCAGGACGCCGTACGCGTGGCCGAGGAGTTCCATGCTAAAGTGGACGTCACCGGACTTATCATGACCAAGATGGACGGCGATGCCCGTGGCGGCGCGGCTTTGTCCATCCGCTGGGTTAGTGGCGTACCGATTAAATTCATCGGCGTCGGTGAAAAGGTGGATGCCCTGGAGCCGTTCTATCCGGATAGGCTGGCCTCCCGTATCCTCGGTATGGGCGATGTCCTCACCTTCATCGAGAAAGCGGAAAAGACCCTCGACGAGAAGAAGGCGCTGGAGCTCCAGAAAAAAATCCAGAAGTCCGGCTTCACGCTGGAGGACCTGCTCGAACAGTTAAATGCTATCAAGAAGATGGGGCCGATTGGGCAAATCGTCGATATGCTGCCTGGTATGTCAAAATTGTCCGGCAAGGTGCCGGAGGACGCCCAGGAAGCTCATCTGAAAAAGATAGAAGCTATTATCCAGTCCATGACGTTGGAGGAAAGAAACAATCCGTCGATTATCGGCGGGAGCCGTCGACGGCGTATCGCGCGGGGCAGCGGCACCGCCACGCATGATATCAATCAATTATTAAACCAGTTTTCCCAGATGCAAAAGCTTATCAAGATGGGCGCTGGTGGCAAACTCCCCAGGAATATGATGGGGATGTTTAAGTAGGTTGGCTCTCCTCCTCCGGCGGGTGTTTTTCCAGTTCCATCAGGGGTTTACTGAAGAAACCCAGCAGCGTAATAATCAGGAAAGCCCCGCCGCAGATGAAGTAAATCCACTCTATCCCCATGAAGTCGGCCGCCGGACCGGCTATCGCCAGCCCTATCGGTATCATCAGCCCGCTTAATGAGTTTATCAGGGTGAAGACACGCCCCTGCATATCTTTAGCGACTATTGAGTTCATAATGGCTAAAAACGGGGCGTCCGTCATCGTAATGCCGACTCCCAGAATAAACGAGTCCACGAGGATAAAGTAGAACAGTCTTTCGGAGGTAAAGCCCAGACCCACATTGGTAATGCCTATTATCAATAGCCCCAGCAACAATAAATAAATGCGTTTCTTAAAACCTCCCCATATCCCCAGCAGGAAACCGGCTGTAATATTGCCGATGCCCATAATGGCACTAAGCCATCCCAGTTTAAGGACATCCCCACCGAGTTTGAGGTTCACCAGCATCGGGAAGAGACTGACTGCCGGCCCTGTGAAAAATCCGAGCAGGGCAAACAGCCACATCAGCACCGTCAGGCCGCGGCGCGCCATCAGGTAGCGGAAACCCTGCATCATATCGCCGATGATGGAAGCCTTTTCCGCCAGTGTGGTGCGTACCGGTTGCGGAATCGTCAGCGGGAGAATGAAGCCGATAGCTATAATGGCTGTACCGATATCCACCGCGAGCACGCCCTGCATCGGCAGCGTTTCCATCAGTAAAGCCCCCAGCGGCGGCGCCGCTATACTCACGACACCCTGTAGTATCTGGTTAAAGCCGGCCGCGCGGGTCAGGTGCTTCTCCGGCACGATAGTGGCGATCGAAGCCAGCACGGCCGGGAAATGGAACGTCTGCCCGATGGAACGTAAGACCATCGCCACGTAGATATGCCATATCTGGATGGTATCGGTGAGGAAAAGCAGTACCAGCCCCAGCGTAACAATGGCGATGGAAAGGTCCGCGAAAATCATTATTTTCTTGCGGTTCCACCTGTCCACCAGCGGTCCGATAAATGGTCCCAGCACTATCTGTGGTATCAGCGCCACCAGCATGGCCGTCGCCAGAATGGTTGCAGAGCCGGTCTCTCTGGTCAAATACCAGGCCAGCGCAAACTCCACCACGACGGTCCCTATCAGCGAGAACGCCTGGCTGAACCACATGACAAAAAAGGTTTTAATTTAAGTTGCCTCCTGAAAATATAAAAAAGAAAGGGGCTTTTCGTGCCCCTTTAGTAAAAACCAGCGTAAACCCGGTGCCTTTAGTTAAAAAAGAGCACACCTTCCCTTCTTCGTAATTACAGTAATAAGTGTCATGATTTGTGTATTATAGCACAGGTTTTGCAGGAAGTATAGTAGTTGGTACAACTCTTTTTCAGGTAGTGCTTGAGTTGTCAACTTATTGCTGTTCAAGAGAGGGATTGATATGGTCGTCGATGATAACTCTCACCCCGAACAGCAGGGACATAGCGATAATTATGGCGGCAAGAATCAGGAACAAAAACCATCCGGATATTTCTGTATAAAGGTAGTCGATACCTATCCCCATTCCGCAGCCGGCGGCCAGAACGACAGCGTACAAAAGGAATTTTGAGACCTTTAATGAAATACGCTTCAAGAGCATGTTACTCCAGATAGTCTTTGAGCTTGCGACTCCTGCTGGGATGCCGCAGTTTCCTTAAAGCCTTGGCTTCTATTTGCCGGATGCGCTCACGCGTCACGTTGAACTCCACGCCTACCTCTTCCAGCGTCCGGCTGCGCCCGTCTTCCAGCCCGAAACGCAGTTCCAGTACCCGCTTCTCGCGGGGGGTTAGGGTGGTAAGGACGTCTTCGATTTGCTCCTTGAGTAGCTGCTTGGATGCTATATCCACCGGCGGCAGGGCGTTCCTGTCCTCAATGGAGTTACCGAGGGGACTGTCCTCTTCCTCACCGATTGGGGACTCCAGTGAAATGGGGAGCTGGGATACTTTAACAATCTCCCGCACCTTGTCGGAGGAGACTTCCATCTCCTTGGCTATCTCACGCGAGGTGGGCTCGCGGCCGTACTCCTGCGCCAGCCTCCGACTGATTCTTAACAGGCGGTTGATTGTCTCCACCATGTGCACCGGTATGCGTATGGTACGCGCCTGGTCGGCGATGGCGCGGGTCAGCGCCTGGCGTATCCACCATGTGGCGTAGGTACTGAACTTGTACCCCTTGCGGTAATCGAACTTTTCCACGGCTCTCATCAGTCCGATATTGCCCTCCTGTATCAGGTCCAGGAGGGACATGCCGCGGCCGATGTGCTTCTTGGCAACGCTGACCACCAGCCGCAGGTTGGCTTCAATCAGGTGCTTTTCCGCCCGCTTGCCTTCGTGCAGAATCTTGTTGATGTAAGAAGAGAAAAACGTTTCATGGACTCCCAGAGAGTTGACGAATTTATGATTATCCACCAGCTTTTCTAAATCGGCCAGAGACACGCTGCCGTCGATGGTGTTGCGGATTTCTTCAGGGAGCAAGCGGCTGACCGTAGAAAGCCTGACCAGCGCCTCTTCCGTTTCGGTAACGGTCTTGCCCAGCCTGTATGCAAAATCACTGACCACCTGCGGGTCAAGGGAGTTATCGATGGTTTGCTGCAGCTTTTCATCGTAAATAGTCTCGGAAAAACCTTTCACTTCTTGCAGGCCGAGGTTATCCTGTAGCAGGCGGACGAGGTCGGTGGACTTTCCCATGTACTCTAATACTGCCAGCATGATTTCGGTGGCGGAAGGTTGCCGGCCGTTTTTCCTCGTGTACTCCTGCCGTATTTCATTTATATATTTACTCTCTTCCATGCGTTTGGCCAGGTTCTTCTCATCCTCGGCAGTAAGCAGGTGCACCCGGCCGATTTCGTGGAGATAGATACGCACCGGGTCGTCGGTGATATCCTGCTCGGCTATTTCGTCCGTGGGTAATTCAAGGTCGAGGTCGAGGTCTTCATCTTCACTATCTTCCTCGAACCGCTTGTCTTTTACCCATATGTCGTCAGATTCGGATATATCCGAGTCTTCCATATCCTTACCGGATTCCATATTAGCCCCGAACATCGTGCCTGATTTTTCGCTGGAGTCCTGTATTTCATTAAGATTTTTTTCGCTGTGCAGGGAATCCATCTCATTCTTTCCGTCGTCCATAACTTATCTCCTTGTTCGATGAGGGGCTGAATTTCTTTTCTTACCCTTGCGGGCATCCAGCTCACGGAGCTGGTGACTGATTTCCAGGTCTTCTTCAATTCGGGAGGGGTCGGTATCCGTATCGCCTGCCTCCGCCCGCCGGGCCGCCAGTTCCTTAAGGTATGTTTTCCTCAATTCCAGTACGCAGTCCATTAACCTGATATCGATGTTGTTTCTGGCGCCTGGAAGGCTCTTATTCATTATAACATCAAGGTGGTCATGAAGGGCAGGGTCGAGCTGTTCTTTTAAGGACGTAATATCTTCAGGCCCATGCAAAATGTTAAATATCTCGCGGTTTTCACTGTTTTTAAAGTACTCCGGGCGGATGTCCTGCTGGTATTCGCGCAGCTCGGGGTACTGCAGGAGCAGCGCCAGGCAGTATTCCTCGCGGGAGCTGGAAGCCAGGGGACGCAGCGTGCCCCCGACCGCAGGTTTGGGCACTGTTGATTGGCGTCTTGCCGGCGACGGTTTAATCCTGCTCAACGAGGCTTTAATCGTGTTCATATCCACTTTCACTAAGTCAGCCAGTTTTTGCAGGTAATGCGCCTGCCGGATGGGGTCGTTAATCGCGGCGATGACCGGCAGCAGCCTGTCCACTGCGGCGGACTTGTCTCTGGCGGTGGTAAGGTCCATCGTTGCGGTCGTTTTTTCAAACAGGAAGTCTACCAGCGGCACGGCGCTCTTAACGAACTCCTGCCACTTTTCCATATCTTCACGCATCACTTCGTCCGGGTCCTTGCCCGCAGGAAGTACGATTACCCGCATCTCCGCGTTGAGGATATTTTCGTAGCCGACCGTTCTTAGCATGGCTTCCTCGCCGGCGGCGTCGGCGTCTAATGATAATATCAGATTTTTGCTCAACTTTTTCAGTATATTCACCTGCGTTTCCGTAATCGCCGTGCCCATGCAGGCGACGGCGTTGGTGACACCGCACTGGTGCGCCATGATAACGTCCATGTAGCCTTCCATGATAATAGCGGCGTCCTGCTTTCTTATTTCCGCGGCGGCGCGGTCTATGCCGTATAACGTACCGCTCTTATCGAAGGTAGGTGACTGGGGCGAATTTATATACTTGGGGTCCGATTTATCCAGCACTCTCGCCCCGAACCCCGTCACCCTTCCTCTGGCATCACGTATGGGTATCATCAGCTTGCCGCGGAAACGGTCGAAGGTCTTGCCCTGTTCATCCTGGTACAGCAGGCCTGCGGTGACCAGCGTCTTTTCCTTGAAGTCTCTCTCCAGCAAATACGACTTGAGCGCCTCACGACTGTCCAGGCTGAACCCGATTTGAAAATCGGTGATGGTCTTGGCGTTAAAGCCGCGCTTTTCCACGTATTTTTTCGCTCCTGCCGCCGCCGGGTTGTTTAACAGGAGGTTGTGATAATAAAGCGATGCGGCTTCGTTGGCGCTGAAGAACGGCTCTTTTTCCTCTTTTTTAGCTTCAGCGCCGCTGTACGAGGGCAGGGTGACGCCGGCCCGCTTGGCCAGCAGTCTTAAGGCCTCCCCGAAGTCCAGCCCCTCCTTTTTCATGATGAAAGCGAAGACATCGCCGCCGGTGTTGCAGGCGCCGAAGCAATGCCAGCTCTGCTGTTCCGGATAGACGAAGAAAGAGGGGTGCTTTTCGCTATGGAAAGGGCATAAAGCCGTCAGGTTACGCCCGGCCTTTTTCAGCGTGGCGTACTGCCCGACTACCTCGGCGATATCCAGCTTCTGTTTTATTTCGTCGATTACGCTCATGGAATTTCAGGGACAATTATATATTATACAACTTTTAGGAGAGAAAAGGGGTATTAATTCAGATTTTAGAGTTTAAAATTTAGAGTTTCCCACACCCCTTTACCCCACATTATTAGCTTAATAACTCATCCTCATCTTTATGCCGCGACCGTGCAGGTACTCTTTAAGCTGGTGGCAGGTATATTCGCCGTAATGGACGATGGAGGCTACCAGGGCGGCGTCGGCACGGCCTTCCGTAAGCACGTCGTAAAGGTGCTCCGGCTTGCCCGCCCCGCCCGAGGCGATGACCGGTATTCCCACCGCCTCTGCTAACATCCGCGTGAGTTTTAGTTCATAGCCGTTGTTGGTGCCGTCGGCGTCGATGGAGTTGACTACCAGCTCGCCCGCCCCCAGCCTTTCTCCCTCTTTAGCCCACCACAGCGCGTCTATACCCATAGGTGTTATCCCGCCGTTAACGACTATTTCATAGCCGGAAGGAATTTTTTCGATAGGGGTAACCCGTCGTATATCCATGGAAAGGATAGTGCTCTGCGACCCTATGGCGTCGGCGATTTCCGTTATAAGTTCCTTGCGCAGCACGGCGGCGGTGTTTACATTCACCTTTTCCGCGCCGGCGTTACGCAGCTTGGTAGCATCCTCCACCGACCGTATGCCCCCGCCGACCGAGAACGGAATGAAAATCTGCGAGGCCGCTTTCTCCACGAAGTCTATCATGATATCCCGGTTTTCCCGCGAGGCGGTAATGTCGTAAAATACCAGTTCGTCCACGCCTTCTTCATAGTACTGGCGGGCCTTAGCTACCGGGTCGCCTATATCCTTGGTATCGACGAACCTGATGCTTTTGGCGAGCTTCCCCCCGCGCACGTCCAGGCAGATTACCAGTCTTTTACTTAGCATAGGTTTTTATTTTACACCTTTTGTTATGGCTGTCAAGGGTTCCAGCGGGTAAATTTCTCCAGCATTTGCAGGCCGAGCCGTCCGCTTTTTTCCGGGTGGAACTGCACGGCGAAGAGGTTCTTGTAACCCAGCGCGCAGCAGAAGTCCCCGCCGTAATCGGCCGTGGCGTAGATATTTTGTTTATCCGTCGGACTCGGGTAATAAGAGTGAACAAAATAAAACTCGTCTCCCTTTTTAACGCCGTCCAGCAGGGGGTGGGACTTAACCACCCTGACCTCGTTCCAGCCCATGTGCGGTATTTTGAGTGTTTTATCGTCGATTTTAAAGCGTACGGTCTTGCCCGGCACCAGCCCGAGGCATTGCTGCGGGCCTTCCTCGGAACCTTCGAGGACAATCTGCGCCCCGAGGCAGATGCCCAGTATGGGTACACTTGACATAAATGCATTTTTTATCGCCGTATCCAGCCCCGTTTTCTTGAGGTACTCCATGGCGCTGGGCGCCGCCCCCACCCCTGGAAAAATTATCTTTTCAGCTTTAACCACGACCTTAGGGTCGCTGGTGGTCATGGCTTCAGCGCCCGCCTCCGCGCAGGCGCGCAGCACGCTCCGTATATTCCCGGCGTTATAATCTATAATGGTAATCATTTCAGGATTCCGAAAATCGTGGTCTGGTAACCTATCCCCCTGTTTCCCCCTTCCCTTAGGTATTATAGAGGGAAGGGGGAATTATTAGAAGAGGGGCGGGGCCCCTCTTAAACGCCCCCGTTTTATTTGTTTTTGAGTTCCTCCGCCCGCCTCAACGCGTACTGGTCGGTCATGCCGGCAATATAGTCCACCACCCCCCGTGCAACGGTATCGGCGTGGCGGCGGTATTCCACCGGCAGCTTGTCCTCGTGTTCTGTAAAATACCGGTAGAGGAAACGAATTACCTCTCTGGCTTTTTTTGTTTCTTCTTGAGCGGCGCGCAGGTTATAGACTTTCTCGTTAAGAAAGCTGTTCAAAGTCTTGGCGGCTGCCGTCACCGCCGGACTCATCCTGATGGCGGGCTGCTCCTTTATTATATCACTGCTGTGTACGTCCCACGAGCTCTCGATAATATCCGTGACCATGGTGTTGATGCGCAGCGAATGGGTTAGCCCAAGGACACTGACGACTTCGAGAGGCAGGTTACCTTCGATGATGATACCCGCCCTGACCGCGTCGCCGATATCATGGTTGATGTAGGCTACCGTGTCCGCAATCCTGACTACCTCGCCTTCGATGGTGCCTATTTCTCCCCAGTCGTCTCCCAGAATGGTGCCTGTGCTCGACTTCGAGTGGTTGACGATGCCGTCGCGCACCTCCCAGGTAAGGTTAAGCCCCAGGCCGTCTTTCTCCAGATATTCCACGATGCGCAGGCTCTGCTCGTTGTGGCGGAACCCCTTTTCGTAAAGCTCATCCAGCACGTCCTCCCCGATATGCCCGAAGGGCGTATGCCCCAGGTCGTGCCCCAGCGCGATGGCTTCCGTGAGGTCTTCGTTGAGGTTCAGTGCCCGGGCGATGGTGCGCGCTATTTGACTTACCTCCAGCGTGTGGGTCAATCGGGTCACGTAATGGTCGCCGAGCGGCGCGATAAAGACCTGCGTCTTGTGTTTGAGACGCCGGAAGGAATTGCAGTGGATGATGCGGTCGCGGTCGCGCTGGAAAGCCGTGCGTATAGGGTCGAGCGGTTCCGGTCGTTCCCGGCCGCGCGAGAACAGGCTTTTCACGGCATGAGGTGAAAGGCCCTCTTCTCTCTTTTCGGTCAACCGTCGGATATTTAACTGTTCAGTCACTGACTTATTTAAGCAGTTGAACGTGAAAATTTCAAGCCTGTTGATATTCTAAAACCATAGGGTTTAGGATACGTAAAAATAGGGGCGGGTTTTTAGTCCGCCCCTACAATAGCACCAAAAATCAAAAATGTCTATTTAACGCCCAGCTTTTTCTCCGCCGCTGCGATGATGTCGCGGGTGACGTCAATCATGTCCGGGCTTACGCTTACGCTGGTAATGCCCCACTCCACCAGTTTCTCCGTGATTTCCGGATAAACGGAAGGCGCCTGGCCGCAGATGGAGCAGGTAACGCCCTTTTCTTTACATGTCCTGACGACCTTCTCAATGGAAATCATCACGGCATCATTGCGCTCGTCGAAGGTAGCTGCCAGCTTGGCGCTGTCCCGGTCGATGCCCAGTGTCAACTGGGTGAGGTCGTTGGAGCCGATGGATATGCCGTCGATGCCGACTTCGATAAACTTGTCTAGCAAAATGACGTTGGATGGCACCTCGCACATCATCCAGAGCTTGAAGTTGGCCGAGCGCTTAAGCCCCTCCTCCTCCATGATTTTAACGGTACCGGCCATTTCCTTCACGGTACGCACAAAAGGTATCATCACCCACAGGTTATCGTATTTTTCCCTGACTTTTTTAATCGCGGCGAGCTCCAGCTTGAAAGTCTCGATGTCCGTGATATACCGCGAGGCGCCCCGGTAGCCTATCATCGGGTTTTCTTCGTCCTCTTCGAATTTCTCGCCGCCCTTGAGCGCCTTGTACTCGTTCGACTTGAAGTCGTTGGTGCGGTACACCACCTGCCTTGGATGAAATGCCTTGGCGAAGTTGGTGAGTCCGGCCGCCAGTTTCTCCACGAATTCCTGGCCGCGCCCCTGCTCGATCATGTAGCTGGGGTGCTCGCCGATTTCGGCCACCATGAACTCGGCGCGTAACAGTCCTATGCCGTCGACGTCTCTGGTAGCTACCCGGTCCACGATTTCCGGCTGCGCCAGGTTGGCCAGCAGCTTGGTCTTGGTCTTCACCTCGCCGCGGGCGCGTATCTTGATATCCGTCTTGACTTCTATCTTGCCGTCATAGACCTTGCCGTTACCACCATCAACCGTTATCACCTGGCCGTCTTTCAGGGTGGCGGTGGCTTTTTCGCAGCCGACCACGCAGGGGATGCCCAGCTCGCGACTGACGATGGCGGCGTGTGCTGTACGGCCGCCCCGGTCGGTGACGATGGCCGCTGCCCGTTTCATGGCGGGCACGAAGTCTGGTGTCGTCATTTCCGCTACCAGGATGTCCCCATTGAGGACTTTATCAATCTGCGAGGGGTCGGGGACGATTTTAACCGGGCCATGGGCCACACCCGGACTGGCCGGTGCTCCGGAAAGAAGTACCGGAGCATCAATGTCATGAGTAGCTCCCGCCGTTTCCTTGAGAGTGGTTATCGGGCGGGTCTGTACAATGTAGATTTTGCCCTTTTCTGTGGCCCACTCGACATCCTGCGGGAAATCGTAGTGCTTTTCCAGAGTTAGCCCTATTTTCGCCAGCTGAATTATTTCGGCGTCGGTTATTTTTTGTTGTGCTTGTTCTTCTTTTGTCAGGTCGATCTTGATATTATCCATCTTGCCGTGGGCGCCGGCCTTCTTTACCAGCTTCCATTCCTGTTTTTTAATTTCCTTTTCTAGAATTTTCACGTCTTTCTTGCTGATGCTGTAATGGTCGGGAGTGACGTCACCGGAGACAATCATCTCACCCAGCCCCATGACAGCCTCGATAATAAGCTTTCCCTTATTGCTGGTAGTGGGTTCCACGGTAAACATAACCCCGGCCGCCTCGGATTGCACCATGCGCTGTACCGGCACGGCGATGCCGACCTTGAAATGGTCGAAGCCCTGCTCCTGCCGGTAGAAGATGGCCCGCGCGCCGAAGAGTGACGCCCAGCAGTCCTGCACGGCTTTAACCACATCCTTTTCACCCTGGACATTCAGGAAGGTCGCCTGCTGCCCGGCGAACGATGCCTCCGGCAGGTCCTCGGCAGTGGCGGAAGACCGCACCGCCACCAGCCCCTTGCCCATTTTCACGTAAGCCTGCTCGATTTCCTTGGCGAGCGCGGCGGGCATGGTCGCGTCCGTTATCAGTTTTTCCACCTTTACGGCGACTTCCTGGAGTTGCTTGCTGTTCTGAATATCAACGGGGCCGAGGAGGGTCTTGATTTTATTCTGAAGTCCGGCATTTTCTATGAAATTGTAGTAAGCGGATGCGGTTACTATAAAGCCAGGCGGTACGGGGATTCCTGCATTGGTCATCTCGCCGAGGTTAGCGCCTTTACCCCCCACCAGCGGGATGTCTTTCTTGGTAACCTCATTGAACCAGACGATTGCCTTTTGACTCTGTCGCATACTCAATCCTCCGTAAATAATACTTTAGTAGGGATTTGCACGGGCAGGGTGACGCTCTATTATATCATATTTGGTTACTGTATTTGTCAAATTATACGGAGTATTCTGTTGGGGCAATTTTGTGTAATATTCATAAAATTTTAACGCAATTTTTATTTGACAGGGCTGATAATGTGGGTTTAGAATTAAATACGATAGATGTGATAAGGGGAAGGGAGGTTCACCCATGATTGAAATGACGATTGATAGTATTCGGGTCAGCCTGATGAATTACCAGCGCGTGGTCATTCTTAAAGAGAAAGTATCAGACCGCTATCTGCCTATCTGGATCGGTCCGTCGGAAGCGGATGCTATAGCCGTAAAACTCCAGGGGGTCGCTGTTCCCCGCCCCCTTACCCATGACCTGCTGAATTCGGTTATTGATACCCTGGGAGGCGCGGTAAATTCTATTGTCGTCAACGACCTCAAGAATGATACGTTTTTTGCTAAAGTCGTTATCGAGACGGGCGGCAAGCAGATGGAAGTTGATTCCCGCCCCAGCGATGCCCTTGCCCTCGCCGTGAGAACGGGTGTGCCCATTTTTGCCGACGAAGCGGTGCTTGAAAAAGCCGGCATCCTTCTCGATGGCGAGACCGGCAAGCCTATCTTCGAGGAGCGTGAGACTGCCGAAGGCAAGACTCCTAAGGTCAATGATGAAGAGATGAAGAAGAAAATGTCCGCTTTCTACGACTTCATTAATACTCTCGACCTTGATGACTTCGATAAACGCAAGTCTTAGGTAAAATCTTATTATCACATAGTGAAAAGCCCTGGTATTTAAATCAGGGCTTTTTCTTTTACTCGTTTCAGGTTATTTACGGATTATTTATATCCTTCGTTGCTTTGTTTATGCGCTGGTTATCTTCCGGGTGTTATTATTTATCTGAACGTTAATAATTCAACAGTTATTCAAGTTCCCCAGCTTGATAACGGCCCAAAAGATAAAGGGGCCCGGTCAGTCCTCAAGAAAAAACCAGCGTTTGAGGGTTCACCCGGCCCCTTTACTCTTTTACTTGGGGCTATGATTATTGTGGTTTAGTCCTATAAATCGATGCCGATAGCGCGGAAAATACCTTGTATTCCGAAATAGCCGGCGTATACCACCGTAAACGACTTTACCAGTTTGCCGGCCAGCACGACGAAGATATACTTCTTAAGCCCGATGCGCAGCGCCCCCGCCGCAAAAGCCGCCGGGTAGAAAAATGGATTCACGATGCAGGTTATGATAAAAAGCGCCACAGCCCCCCACCGCTCGATTATTTTCAGGCATTTTTCATAAGCCTTCTGAATGCGGTTGTGTTTGGTTTTACTGATAGCATGTCCTGCCCCCCGCCCCGTCAAGTATATAGTCAGCGCTCCTATAAGCTCTCCCAGCGCCGCCGCTATCGCCACCAGCCAGGGGTATTCCATGACGCCTCCCAGGGCGAATACGACCGCCAGCATCGGCACGGGCACGATAACCGTAGCCCCGCCCAGTATGCTGATGAAAAAAGCGCCCACATAGCCGTAATTCTGCAGCGCCTGGACCTGTTCTTTATAGACGACGATGCCTACCGCCATCAGTATGGTAACAACAATGCCTACTATGCCGAAGATAAATGCCCAGCGGACTGCCCTTTTGTTAGTGGGTACTGTGCCGGTTGGAGTGCCGGTCTCAAAAACGGGCTTTTCTTCCGATACCTGCTTTGTCATAAGTGACTATATTATACACTCACATGGCAAAGCCGTCCACCGTTTGTATCTGCGGGTGATGGCTGCAATTCAAGTAAAAACAAAAAGAGGGGGCTTTTCAGCCCCCTCCCGGTTTATAGTCTGTTATACAGTATGTTTATCAGGCCGCTGCTTTCGTAGTCGCTTTAATCGCTGCCTTGGTCTTGAAAGTCAGCTCCTTGCCTTCTTTGTTGAGGTCAACCTTTACGGTATCGCCCTCTTTAAGCTCGCCCCGCAATACCTTGCTGGAGAGAGGGTTTTCCACGTACCGCTCGATGACTCTCCGCAGCGGTCGCGCCCCGTAAACCGGGTCGTAGCCTTCCTTGGACAGCCAGCCTTTCGCCTTGTCCGTCAGTTCCAGGTTTATTTTACGCTCTCCCAGCCTCCCCTCAAGGTCTTTTACCATCAGGTCGACGATTTTTCTAAGGTGCTCCTCGCTAAGCTCATGGAACACTATTATCTCGTCCAGCCGGTTGAGAAATTCGGGACGGAAGCGCTTCCTGACCTCGGCCAGGACCTTTTCCTTCATATTTTCGTACTTACTTTTTTGTGTCGCGGCGCTGTCCTTCGCCGGGGTGAATCCCATTTGCCCCTCGCGCTTGATAAGCTCCACGCCGGCGTTGCTGGTCATGACGACGACCGTATTCTTGAAGTCCACCGTCCGACCCTGCCCGTCGGTCAGGCGTCCGTCGTCCATTATCTGTAGGAGTGTATTAAAGACTTCCGGGTGGGCTTTTTCCACTTCATCAAGCAGGATAACGCGGAAGGGCCGCCGTCTTACGGCCTCGGTAAGCTGTCCGCCCTCGTCGTAGCCGACATATCCCGGCGGCGCCCCGATAAGCCTTGAGACGGTGTGTTTTTCCTGGTATTCGGTCATGTCCAGCCGTACCATGGCGTTTTCGTCATCGAACAGGAACCACGCCAGCGAGCGTACCAGCTCGGTCTTGCCTACACCCGTTGGCCCCAGGAACATGAAGCTCCCGATGGGTCGCCGCGGGTCCTTAAGCCCGGCACGACTCCGCCGTATCGCCTCAGAAATCGCCGCCACCGCCTCCTCCTGGTCTATCAATCGCTCGTGAATGCGTTCCTCCATATGTATCAGTTTCTGGGCTTCTCCCTCCAGCATCTGTGATACGGGGATTCCCGTCCAGTTGGATATAAGCTGGGCTATCATCTCCCCGGTTACCTCGTGGCTGATTTTTTCTTTCTTCAGCCAGTCATCTTTGGCTGTATTATATTCCGGCTCGATTTTCATTCTTTCCGACCTTATTTCGGCCGCTTTCTCGAAGTCCTGCCTTTGCGAAGCTGCCTCCTCTTCGTTGGAAAGGCGGTTGATTGTCTGCTCCAGTTTTTTAACCTCCGCAGGCGCGCTTTCACTATCGATGCGCAGCTTGCTGGAGGCCTCGTCAATCAGGTCGATTGCTTTGTCCGGCAGCTGCCGGTCGGCGATATAGCGCTGCGAGAGCTTAGCGGCCTCTTCGAGGGCTTCATCGGTGATTTTTACCTTGTGGTGCGCCTCGTATCGGGGACGCAGTCCTTTCAATATCTCGATAGTGGCCTCGACGCTCGGTTCGTTGATAAAAACCGGCTGGAAACGCCTTTCCAGGGCGGTGTCCTTTTCGATGTGCTTGCGGTATTCGTCCAGCGTCGTCGCGCCCACGCACTGGAGCTCGCCGCGCGCCAGCGCCGGTTTGAGCATGTTACTGGCGTCGATGGCCCCCTCTGCAGCGCCGGCTCCAACGACTGTATGTATTTCATCTATAAACAGGATAATTTCCTTTTTAGCTTCCTTGACCTCTTCCATGACGGCTTTAAGCCGCTCCTCGAACTCCCCTCGGAACTTGCTGCCTGCCACCAGCGACCCCATGTCCAGGGCGATGACCTTGCGTCCCTTGAGTGAATCGGGCACGTCATCGGCGGCGATTTTTTGCGCCAGTCCTTCCGCGATGGCTGTCTTGCCGACGCCTGCCTCACCCACGATAACCGGGTTGTTCTTGGTGCGCCGCGTCAGTATCTGCATGACACGCTTGATTTCCATTTCCCGCCCGATAACCGGGTCGAGTTCACCTTTACGGGCCAGTTCGGTCAGGTCGCGCCCGTACTTCTGCAATGAGCGGTACTTACTTTCCGCCCGGCTGTCATCCACGCGCCTACTCCCCCTTAACTTTTGCAGGGCGGCGTACACTTTCTCCTGGTTTACGCCCGCGCTGTGCAGCAGTTTGGCGGCATCTCCCTTGTCATCGCTGACTATCGCGATAAGCAGGTGCTCGGTGCTGATGAAGTCGTCCTTGAGCCGGTTTGCTTCTTCATCGGCCTTCTGCATCAGCTGCGCGATGCGCGGCGTAGCATAAATTTGCCCTGTATGGTAGGCAACCTTGGGTGTGTTTCTAAGGATTTCTTCAAGCTGGTTCCTGATGCCCTCTGTATTTACATTAAGCTCTTTAAGGATTTCTCCCACCAGTCCCTGCCTCTGTACCAGCAGGGCTAAAAGGATGTGTTCCACGTCCCACTGGCTGTGCTTGAACTGCATCGCCATTTGCTGGGACGCCTGTATTGCTTCCTGTGCCTGTTCTGTAAAACGTTCCTGTCTCATTACTCGTCGCCTCCCCTCAATTGCTCGATTTCATTTTGCGCCTGTTCCAACGCCTGCTGGAGTTCGTCCACCCGCTGCATCATACGCAGGATAACTTCCACTCCAGGCAGATTGATGCCCATGTCGTCCACCAGCGCTTTTACCCTTTTCAGCAGGGCGATGTCGTAGTCCGAGTAAAGACGCACGTTGCCCCGTGAGCGTCTAGGCTGGATGACGCCTACCTTTTCGTAATAGCGCAGGGTATAGGTTTGCACGTCCAGCATCCTGGCGGCCACGCTGATAACATAGCGCGGTTCTCTTTCATTCATTTCTCTGTTCATAATTTACCTCGCCGGAAAATCAAGCCGGGTGTAACTGCCCCAGTTGCTTGAATAATTCCCTTTCTTTTTCCGTTAATTTAGTCGGTAGCACGATATTTACTTTAGCCTTGAGGTCGCCTCTGGTTGACTTGCCCAGGTGTGGCATGCCCTGTCCTCCCAGTCGGAAAATGCGGCCGTTCTGGGTTTCCGGCGGTATTTTCAGGGCCAGTTTGCCGCCTTTAAGCGTGGGCACCTGCACCTCACCGCCCAGCACTGCTACCGTTAGCGGCACGGGTATTTCCGTGATAAGGTCGTCCCCCTGTCTCTGGAATACTTTGTGAGGGACTACGGTTACATTGAGATATAAGTCGCCGCTGGGACCGTTGCCATAGCCAGGCTGTCCCTTGCCGGAGATACGTACGCGCGAACCGGTGTTCACGCCGGCCGGCATTTTTATCTCCAGCCGCTTGATGTCTGATACCACACCTGTGCCGCGACAGGTAGAGCAGGGAAGGTTCTGGATGCGTCCTGTGCCGTGACAGGTCGGGCAGGGCTTTTCTCCCTGCAGGTTTATCATTCGGCTCGACCCGTTAAAGGCTTCTTCCAGCGTTACTTCCACACTGGTTTCTAGGTCCTGGCCGCGCCTGGGCTGGGAGCGTCTTGAAAAGCCGCGACGGCCCGTTCCTCCGAACAGCTCGTCAAACAGGCTGTCCATGCCCCCGATATCCCCACCGAAATGAAAGCTGGTGCCGCCTCCGGTCGAGTACTGCCGGTACTGCGACTGCTGCCTCGCCGCTTCATCAAGCTGGTCGGCGTACTGCCACTTATCTCCATACTTGTCGTATTTACGGCGTTTTTCCTTGTCGGAAAGCACCTCGAAAGCCTCGTTGACTTCCTTGAATTTAGCCTCGGCTGAATTATCTCCGGGGTTGACGTCGGGATGGTACTTGCGCGCCAGCCGCCGGTACGCCTGCTTGATATCCTTATCGGTGGCGCCCTTATTTACGCCAAGTATATCGTAGTAATTTTTAACGGCCATATAATATCTCCATTATTATATATTATAAGAGAATAATAGTTAATATGTCAAGATATAATAAGGAAACTTAATAATCTATTATTAATTATATAATCAACTCAAGTGAAGTCATAAGGTAATTCTTGTCCTCCTGTCGCTTTTTATGACAGTGTTTGACATCAACCCCCTGCCGGACTAGAATTATAAAAATTGTGAGTGGTTTAGCTTTGATTAAATGGGAAAAAGCGCTATTTAGTATAGCTTAAAATATGACGAGGAGTGATAAAAGATGAAAAAATTGGCATCTAAAATTTCGATTGCCGTTTTCCTCACCCTGGTATTGTTTTTAGTCACAACACTTGTCCTGCCGGTCGCTTCGGCCCGGGCCGACTCATCTCCGGAATGCTGGGCGGTGCTGGTTGGAGTATCCGATTACAAATATCCCATCGGTGACCTCGATTATTGTGACGATGACGCGCGTGACCTTTCAAATATTTTAAGTCCCGTCTGGGGCTCGAGCCATGTCAGGACGTTGATAGATTCACAGGCTACTAAAGCTAATATACTTGATGCTATCGACTGGCTGGCGGATAATGCCGGCCCCGAAGACACTGTGCTGTTTTCATTCTCCGGCCATGGGTCCGATTATCAGAATGGATATTTTTGCCCCTATGATTCACTTACCTACTCCTGGGACAATGGTATTTCATCACCGGAACTGGCGGATGCT
>Ga0315537_1001569_pt1 | contig 17802 bp, 15 predicted proteins | sample SalMarSW160270MG_FD_203091 | JGI IMG/M metagenome (GOLD analysis project Ga0315537, IMG submission 203091) | Salt marsh sediment microbial communities from the Plum Island Ecosystem LTER, Massachusetts, United States - Salt Marsh Sediment SW1602-70 ... | reverse complement strand
ATTACTTCGTCAAACCTAAATGGAGAACGGATGCCGTCAATCTCAGTTTGTCTTTGCCGACAGTCGGGGCATACGATGCCACTAGCCTGAGGTCTGCCACAGTTAGGGCACAGCGGAGATAATAGCCTTGGTAGTTTTCCAAGACACTCAAGGCAAAGCAAACCGCCTACTTTCCCACAGCCAACGCATCGGCGCGGGAAAAAAGAGTCCACCGCCAGCTCAATTAATTTGCCTGAGCGAAGCAAATCCTCTATCAGGGAGTGTATTCCCGGCGTGTGCGGGTATGAAGTTCTCCACTAAGAATAGGCTCATTAAGGTATATTTCACCATTCCTGATCTTTACATTATAACCACAATCAGGATGGGTACACACCCATGCCTTGTAGTGAATCGGTGCCCCTTGACTACCAAAGTCAGACAGAGGCACTAAATCCCCCTTTCCGCATTTTTGGCACTTAGGAAATGAACCGTTTTCCAAGTTCCACCTCCACAATTAAATTTATTTGCCTGTATCAAAAGTAGTAAGTATATACTATCAAAAATTCGTTTGCAAGACCACTTCCCGAATAAACCCAAATTTTTTAGATTTTTCTTTAGATTTTCCTAATGGCCCAGCCCAACCACCGACAGGCAGGTATAAATAGCCCCGGCAGGCGTAAGCTGGCTTCTCATTAAGTTGATAGCCTCGACTTTAATATGATATTTATCTTCAAAGACGGTAGAGCCTACAAGTTCACCAAAGCTCCTTCTTTCCAGCGGTGACGCTCCTTGCCTGACGCGAGCCAGGGTTAAATGGGGCACAAAGGAACGTTCCTCCTTAGCAAATCTCAGGGCGGCGAGCGCGGAGTCGATGTTTTGCTGTACCCTGGATAGCTTGTCCATCTCTCCACCGATGCCGACCCAAAAGACCCGAGCTTGCCTCAGGCTGGGAAAGGCCCCTAAGCCTGAAATCTCTAAATGGAACGGAAAAATCCCCCGTGCAGCTCCTTCTATAGCTTCAGTTATCTCTGTTACCCGCTTGGAGGGAATATTGCCCAGAAATTTCAAGGTCAGGTGAATTCCGCCCGGGCCCACCCACTTGACGAACTTATGTTCATCTCTCTCCAATTCTTTTCTCAGCCTGGCTAATCCCTCCTTAGCCTCCTCAGGCAGTTCAATAGCAATGAATGAACGAATTTGCTCAGGATTATGTGACACTTCTGCTCCTTTGTCCATTTTCACCCCCACCTCAATCCCTCCCCTCAAGGGAGAAAGGCAATACCTTATGGCTAGTATTTATTTCGTGTCTGAAAGTGGGGCGATGTCATTCTTTTACTTTGCCTTCTTTCTTGTCCTTTTGTTGCTTGGGTTTTTTCACATTCTTTCTGCCTTTAGTTCCCATTTCTTTGCCTCCTCTGCTATTTAAGTATTACTGCTACGTGATACTTTTGCTCCTTTCATCTAAGCATAGCAATTTTTGGGCGTTAGCCCCCAAGATTCTGGCTTTATCTTCCTCAGGAAGCTGTGCAGACTGGATTTGGGCAAGCACCCGGTTCTGGTGGATAAGCGGATAGTCACTGCCGAAAAGGATTTTATCACTGCCGATGATGTGGCTCATCTGCTCAAAAATCTCGGGTTTGTAAAGGAAAACGGTGGCTGCGGTATCAAAGAAGACATTGGGGAGAGCCTCAGCTACTTCAGGCATCAGAGCATAGAAAGGCAAGCCACCACCCCAGTGAGCACAAACAAGCTTTAACCTCGGAAAACTTGTGATAAAGGAGTAGAGAATGTCAGGGGTGATACTACCCTTGCCGGAGTACTCGTGCCCCACTGGCTCGGAAGAGTGGGTCAGAAAAATCAAGTCATGCTTTAGCGCGGCATCAACGAGAGGCTTCATTGTTGTCTTATCAGCGAGATTGAAGCCCTGCACATCGGACCTTAATTCGCCGATTCCTTTAGCCCCAGCTCTAGCACATCTCTCCAACTCGGCTATGGCAGCATCTCCCGCCCTGGGTTGAATAGCACAAAAGCCGACAAGCCTTGTCGGGTAGCGTGATACTGAATCTAAAATGTAATCGTTTGCTTTCACACAGAGCTCATGGCTGACCCAACCGATGTTAAGAACGGCGGACACATCAATGCCGGCTTCGTCCATGCTGGCAACCACTTCTTCAGCCGTGGCCATCCTGGCTTTCGGTTGGTAATAAAGAAGGGAAAAGCAAGGATCAAGCTTGCTATATTCGTCACGCCTTTCCCTCAGCCAGGGGGGAAATATATGGGTATGAAAATCTATAATCACAGACGACATTATACCTCTTTTCAGTCTTGACAGGGTGAGGGGGGTGATATAATACGAACCAATATTTCAGAAAAACTATGCCCGCGGAGGAATAAAAGATGTTAAACATCCGTGCCATTAAAAAGGATACCCTCTATAACGTTATGCTACAGCAGTTATATGCGCTTAATTATATGTGGTTTAGGTCCGAAGATTTTATACGTGTGAAAGCTCCCGAAGCATATAAGAGTAAGGAATATTATCAGCTTATGGAAGAGTATGGTTTGGAGGAAGCCAGGCGATTGGTCAAAGCTTTGGGTTTTCCTAGAAATGAGATCAATGACCTGGCCAAGTTTTTAAAATATTCTCATTGGGCTATTTTTGAGAATATCGAAATAGCGGAACTGACCGCAAATAGTTTCAGAATGTGTACACTTGATTGTTCGGCGCAAAATGCAGCGAAGGGATGGGGGATGGAGTATTATGATTGCGGAGCTGAAGGCCTGCGGATTCGCAGCGGTTTCTTTAAAGGTATTAACCCTAAGGCAAAGGTTCAGAGGATTTTTACCCCGCCTCAAGCCAGACCCGAAGGTACACGTGCAATCGTCTCTTGCGAGTGGCTGATTTCATTGGAATGAGTCAGTTCATAGCAGAGAAAAATAGAGTTGACCCCTCTTATATTTCAACCATTCCGTATTCGGTGGGCAGGGTGACTTTTATTCCGCTGTCGCTCAAGTTATCCACGTAGAATTCGGGTTTCTCGGAGTGCACCGGTATAAGCAGCTCTGGTTGAATTTCACGAGCAATTCTCAGCAGGTCGGGCCCACAGGCGTGACCAGAGGCATGCAGCCCTTTCTCTTCTTCGGGTATTTCCCATTTGCCGTTCCTGTACAGAGGAAGGCCATATGCTTGCAGCCGGAAGTGCTCAAGCCAGTGGTGCAGGCGCCAGAAGTCCATCTCCTGTTCCTCATTGTGAGGTTCGCTGGAGCTAAAGACATAAAGGCTGTCGGCCCGGGGCTGTATGCTGGGCAGCTCATTTAAATCCCAGAAGCTGAAGCAGAGGATGAAGTCACCCTGGTTAGAACTGACATCCTTAGCCAGTACAATCTTGCTGGAATAGTCCTGGTAGATACTTCGCAACCATGAATCAGGACTCTTACTGGCAGTTGTTTTTTGATAGATGGCAATGGCATCTTCCTGTGCGATGTCAGGTATCTCGGGTTCTAGAAGGCGCATTGTCTTTAGAAGGTAAGCATCCTTGGGCAAAATGGTTAACTTCCTTTTTGTATCCCTGGCAATATGCAAAAAGGTGAGCAGGCGATTTACATCTCTGGGGGAGAAATCGGCAATGACCAGACCCCGGGCACCGTTAATAGCTTTGAAGCCATTTTCATACACTTCCTGCTCGTAAACATTCGAGGTTTTGTCCACATTGGTGCCTTCCAGGATTAATGCCCTGGGATGTAGCTGGGCTGCCTCCTTTATCATTGACTCGGTAAGTTTGCCGTGCCTGCCATGAAGTCGCAGGTCGCCGCTGTAAATCACCCAACCGGAGCTTGTCTCAATACCCCAGGAACAGGCACCGGGAATGGAGTGGTCTACGGGGAAGCAACGCAGATTGAAGCTACACCTACCAATATCGTCCAGCGATTGTGAGCCCAGTTTTTTCTTTCGGGTAGCTTTTTCCCAAAATTTTTCAGCCTCCTCACTCAGCTCGAGCCTATCGGCAACGCAGAATCGACGTTGACGGTCCTCTCTACTGCTGGTAACGTAAGCCCCTTGTTTCCATCCCTCCAGACATTCCTCCACCCTGGGGGTGAAATAGCACACCTGCTGGTCGAAAGGCGCTTTGCCTGAGTCCTGCATGGCCTTAGCGATAAAGGCTGTGGTTGCAGTGGCATATACCGGGATATCCTCTTTCAAGAAGGATATGTGGCCAGAGTGGTCGAGATGGGCATGGGTCAACAGAACTCCATCTATATCTTCAAGTTTGCGGTAATGCTCGGCCCGGCGAAACTGCTGCCAGAGGTTTTCTGTCTCCAGGTCAGTGCGGTAAATGCCTTCAAGCTGGGGAAGCAGCCCCATTACTAACATGTCGAGGAGTCCTGCTCCAGGTCGAGGCTTTAAATATTCCTCGTAGAAGACCCGATACTTACTATAGGGATAGCCAAAGTCCAGGAAAAGCTTCCCCTTATCATCTTCAAGGAGGATTTTATTGCCACCGATTTCCCCGATACCCCCGTAGAACGTAAGCTTTACCATGCCGGTAGTGTATCATAGAAAGGGGGGCAACTCTATTTTTCCCATCATTGCACGCACCTCCCTTTCCCTGTCGTTGCAAGCCCCGGCTTGTTGGGGCGTGGCAATTCCAGTGGCTCACCGAGATTGCTTCGTCGCTACGCTCCTCGCAATGACAAAGGAAGAAGTCTCCTCGCAACAACAGGACCTAAAATGGGAAGTGATAAGCTCCAGGTTTTTCGGTATACTTAGGGGGATGGACAAAATGTTACTGGTGGACAAACCTAAAGGGCTTACCTCTTCCCGAGTGGTACAGCAAATAAAAAAGAGGTTCAACGTGAAGGCTGGTCATACCGGTACCTTAGACCCCCTAGCTACAGGGCTTTTAGTTGTTCTCACCGGCAAACGGACGAAAAACGCCTCTTTGTTTCTTAAGCTGGATAAGGCTTACGAGGTTAAGGCTGTTCTCGGTATTGAGACAGATACCTTTGACTCCGAAGGAAGGGTTTTGCGGCGAGACGATAACGAAGTGAGCAGAGAGGAATTGGAAAGGGCGATGAAGGAATTTTATGGTGATATCTGGCAGACCCCTCCACCGTTTTCAGCTAAAAAAATGGCGGGACGAAAAGCTTATCAACTAGCCAGAAAGGGTATCAGCGTAAATATACCACCTAAAAAGGTAAGCATTTATTCTCTGGGACTCAAGGAATTTCAGTTTCCCTACTTCATTTTTGCTTGTGAGGTGTCTTCGGGATTTTATGTTAGAAGCCTTGCCCATGATATCGGAGAGAAACTCGGAGTGGGCGCTACCGTAGTGGAAGTTCGCCGCACTAGAGTGGGCCCTTATCACGTGGACCAAGCTAAAGGCTTGGAGGAACTCCTGGGCGATAAATAGTTGCCCCTGCAACCAACAGCTTTGCTTTTTAACGAAATTGGTAAACTCAGGCAAATTTCCACACCAAAAACCTGGCATTATTTTTCCTTTGAATGGGTTATAATGCCATGATATAATGCTTCAACCATGGCTACTGAGAAAGAAAAAGCAATCGAATTAGCTATTGAGCAAATCGAGAAGCAATATGGCAAAGGTTCGATTATGAAGTTAGGCGAAGCTCCAGCTAGAGTAGCTGGAGATGCCATTCCCACCGGGGCACTGGCTCTCGATCTGGCTTTAGGAATAGGTGGCATACCTAGAGGGCGAGTTACCGAGATATTTGGTTCTGAGGCTTCAGGTAAAACTACACTCGCCCAGCATATAATCGCTGAAACTCAAAAAACTGGCGGTACTGCTGCATATATTGATGCCGAGCACGCCTTTGACCCTACCTATGCCGCTAACTGCGGTGTCAACCTGCGCGATTTACTCATCTCCCAACCCGATACCGGCGAGCAAGCCCTGGAAATTACAGAAACCCTGGTGAGAAGCAGTGCTATAGACGTAATAGTCATCGACAGTGTAGCCGCCCTGGCGCCCAGAGCTGAGATAGAAGGCGAAATGGGCGACGCCCATGTTGGTTTGCAGGCACGATTGATGTCCCAGGCACTGAGAAAATTGAGTGCTGCTATCAGTAAGTCTAAAACAGCGGTTATTTTTATTAATCAGTTGCGAGAAAAGGTAGGCATTGTTTTCGGCAATCCGGAGGTAACTCCGGGAGGAAGGGCGCTTAAATTCTATAGCTCGGTGAGGATAGATTTGAGGCGGGGTGAGTCCATCAAGCAGGGTACAGAAATGGTAGGCGCAAGAGTAAGGGCCAGGGTGGTTAAGAATAAGGTAGCTCCTCCCTTTCGCAGCGCTGAATTTGATATTATGTTTAACCACGGGATAAGCAAAGAGGGAAATCTGGTTGACCTTGGGGTAAAAACAGGCGCGATAAAGAAAGCTGGCGCCTTCTTTACTTACGGGGATACGAAGTTGGGGCAGGGCAGGGAAAATGCCAAGGACTACCTCGGGCAGCACCCTGAACTAGCTTCACAACTAGAAAGCACGATAAGAGCTTCATCAGCTATTCCCAGCATCTCTCTCGGAGACGGTTCAGAGGCTGTCTCACAAGAAGATTGATGTAATTCAGGAAGAAGCCAGTTGGCAGATAGTAATTCCTTGCAGGATTGCCTCAATGCAGCTTACCATTATCTCAGTTATCGCCCGCGCAGCGAAGGGGAAATCAGGCAGTGGCTTCACCGACGCGGTTTTGCCAATGAAGTGGCAGAGAAAACTATTGCCAAACTCAGGGGGCAAAACTTGAGCGATGATTTTGCCTTTGCCCAGTTCTGGAAGGAGAACCGCTTATCATTCAGGCCCAAGAGCAAAAGGTTGATAAAAAAGGAATTGAGAGATAAAAAAGTAGCTGCAGAAATCATTGAACAAGTGACCCAGGACATAGATGATGAAGAGATTGCTTATAAGTTGGGATCTAGCCGCATGACAGCCCTTGCTCATCTAGATTATCCAGACTTTTACCGACGTCTATCAAGGTACCTTGTTTACCGCGGTTTTAGTTACGAAGTCATAAAGCACACCGCGGCTCTTATCTGGCAGGAAAGGGAATGACGCTAAGATAATGGACTGGGGATTAATCGCAAAAATTGCTGGTGGCGGTTTTGGGATAGTGATGCTTGTCCTGGCAATCCTGACTGCAGCAGTGTGGATAGTGAGCCTGGTAGCACAAAAATTTCCTGAGAAAAGCAAAGAGAGTGAAACTAAAGGAAGGAAAGCTTAAACAAGATGTTTGGTCTATTTGAAACGGGCTTCTCTCAGCTTGGTTGGGGACAAGCTGTAATGCTTCTCGTTGGCGGAGCCCTAGTATATATTGGCATTGCCAGGAAATGGGAGCCTTTTTTATTAATTCCCATAGGGTTCAGCATTATACTGGTTAACCTTCCTCTGGGTGGCCTAATGGAGGCTGAAGGGGAATTACTGTCAGGGGGAACACCACTAGGGCTTATCGCTCGGATTTTTCACTATGGCATCCAATGGGAAATAATACCACCTCTTATCTTCCTCGGGCTGGGAGCGATGACCGACTTCGGTCCCCTGATTGCCAACCCCAAAACTTTGCTCCTTGGTGCAGCAGCCCAGTTTGGGGTCTTTTTCGTCTTCATTATAGCTTTGCTCTTGCCCGGGTTTGATTTTAGCATTAAAGAGGCCTGCTCCATTGGAATCATCGGTGGCGCCGATGGCCCAACAACGATTTACCTCGCCAATAAGCTTGCTCCTGAGCTCTTAGGTGCCACTGCCATATCAGCGTATATTTATATGGCCATGGTCCCACTTATCCAACCCCCAGTAATAAAACTCATTACGAGCAAAAGGGAAAGAGCAATTTACATGAAACCCCAACTGCGAGAAGTGTCTAAATTGGAGAAGCTTTTGTTTCCTTTCGTAGTAACAATAGCCATCATTTTGATTGTTCCCAAGTCAGCGCCTCTTATCGGAAGCTTCATGTTTGGAAACCTGCTGCAGGTTAGCGGTGTTACCGACCGGTTGTCCAGAACAGCTTCTGAAGCCTTTATGGACGTTTTAACTATTTTCCTCGGTTTATCAATAGGAGGCATTATGACAGCAGAAAGATTTCTTGTCCCCCAAACCCTGGCAATTTTTGCTTTGGGCTTAGTAGCCTTCGCTGTCGCCACTGCCTTTGGGGTGCTAGCGGGTAAATTGATGAATAGAATATCAAAGGAACCAATAAACCCCATGATCGGAGCAGCAGGTGTTTCCGCCGTTCCTATGTCGGCCAGGGTGGTTCAGCGGATGGGGCAGGAAGCGAATCCCCGAAATTTCCTGTTAATGCATGCCATGGGGCCCAATATAGCCGGGGTTATTGGCACTGCTACCGTCGCTGGCGTTTTTTTGGGCATAGTGGGGTAATCGAGTGCGTTAGGCAAATCCCCAAACTTCTTATTAATGCATAAGATGAGCCCTAACATAGGGTTGCATCGCCACCACAGTAGTTGCTAGCGTATTCATGTCCATGGTTTGAATAGCTTGACAGTCGCTTACCACAAGGGCTATATTTTAACCGCTGAGGGCCATTAGCTCAGTTGGTTAGAGCACGGTCCTGATAAGACCGGGGTCTGTGGTTCGAGTCCACAATGGCCCACTTTTTACTTGCAAAATTTAGCAAATTAGGTCTCATTTAAACATGCTATTGACAAACTATCAGTGGGCTTAACGCAGCCTGCTCTCTTCTCAGTATTGGAGCAACTTACGTAATCTTTCCGGGTCACTACTTTTCACCATGGCTTCTTCAGTAGTAACTATGTTCCTTCTTACTAAGTCGGCTAAGGCCTGGTCCAAGGTTTGCATGCCCTCTCTGGTACTCATCTCTACATTAGACGGTATTTCGAAGACCTCGTCTTCACGGATGAGTCTTCTGATCACACTATTGGCAATCATAATTTCAAAGGCAGCTATTTGACCTCCTCCGCTACGGGTTACGAGCCTCTGTGATAATACTGCCTCCATTACTTGTGACAGCTGTAGCCTGACTTGATGTTGCTGCCCATCTGGAAACATATCAACTAAACGATCAACAGACTTGACAGCGTCAACTGTGTGTAGCGTACCAAGAATCAGATGCCCCGTCTCAGCTGCCGTGATAGCTGTGCTTATCGTGTCTAAGTCACGCATCTCTCCAATGACAATTACATTCGGATCATGGCGTAAAGAGTGTTTTAAGGCAGCAGCGAAAGATTTGGTATCATCTCCTAGCTCAAGCTGTGCGATGAGGCATTTCTTGTCAGGGTATAAAAATTCAATAGGGTCTTCAATGATAATAACATTTCGTTTCTCATTCTCATTAAGATGACTGATCATCGCTGCCAGAGTAGTTGATTTGCCACTACCGGCAGGACCTGTTACCAAGATGAGACCTCTTGGCTTCATAACAAGCTCCTTGCAAATTTGGGGCAGTTCTAGTTCATCAATAGAGGGGAGTTTGAATGGTATGAGACGAAAAGCAAGGCTCAATGTACCTCTTTGTTGTAGTATATTAAGCCGGAATCGTGCTAACCCAGGGATACTATAAGCAAGGTCTAGATAACGTTCTCTAGCGAAAGCAATCCTTTGATCCTCAGTAGTAACTTGGTTAAATGCTGATTCAATATCTGGGGCTGTAAGCGGCGGTAAATCATCCTGTGGTACAAGTACGCCATCAATACGGAGTACCGGGGGGCTTGACACCTTGAGATGCAAATCAGACGCATGTTTATCTACCATTAGCTTAAGAAGGTTCTCGGCTTTTATGTAAGCATTCTCGGATTTTGACTCAGGGCTTTGGCTACGAGCCATGCTTGTTGCCTCTTCATGGTTGGTGGTTATTAAAGTGCCGGAGTCTATGTCGGGAGTGCCCCTTACCTGCTGTCTGACATACTGTTCATCAGTGGAGAATACGTTGCGGAGCACTTCTGGGATTGTGGTGATGTCCTGCTTCACCTTGAGCATTGCATCGTGCTTGAGAGGTACCATACCATCCCCGATTGCTTGGGCGCGTATTTGAGATGCAGTGCTACCACTTAGGAACAACCGCTTCACTTCATCAGTCAAAGTGAAAAGTTCAAATACCCCACATTGTCCCAGATAACCAGTGCCATTGCACATATTGCATCCTTTTCCCTTGTAGAACTGGTCTGGTAGTCCACCCATTTCTTCTTGATAAGCCGTTTTTTCTTCCACAGGTGGTTCATAGGGCGCACGGCAGCTTGGACAAATACGACGCACAATTCGCTGAGCAACGGTACCAGCAAGAGCTGAACAGATTAAGAAGGGCTCGACTCCTAGATCTAGTAGGCGAAACATAATGCCGACAGCATCATTGGCGTGGACTGAGGAAAGCACGAGATGACCAGTAAGAGCTGCCTGAGTGGCTATCTTTGCTGTTTCGGTGTCTCGTATCTCCCCTACTAAAATAACATCTGGATCCAGCCGCATGAAGGCTCTAAGACTGTTAGCAAAGCTAACGTCGGACTTAGGATTAACCTGGAACTGATTAATGCCGCTAAGATGGTATTCTATGGGGTCCTCGATTGTCAGGATATTGCGCTCTGTTCGGTTGAGTTGGTTAACGGAAGCGTATAGGGTGGTAGTTTTTCCGGAACCAGTGGGTCCACCAATCAGTATCATCCCAAAGGGAAGCTTTAGCATCTGTTGGTATCTCTCGATAGTCTCTGGCAAAAAGCCCAAGTCTGACAGCTCCAATAGAGAAGCCGATTTTGACAGGATGCGTAGCACCATCATTTCTCCATATATAGTATTGCCACAGGCCACGCGTATATCTATATCCTTACCATCTACCTTCACTGAACACTGGCCATCTTGAGGTCGCCTTCGTTCTGCGATGTTCATGCCACCCATGATCTTTAGTCTTGAGATAAGGGCACCGTGCATACTTCGGTTCAATGACTTTATATTTTGCAACACGCCATCGATACGGAACCGAATCTGGAGCTTGTCTTCTTGAGGCTCTATGTGAATATCTGAAGCTCGATTCTTCACGGCTTGAGGAATAAGCTGGTTAAGAATGCGTATCACTGGTACTTGAGACTCCTCAGAGAGTAATTCCTCTGGTGCTGGTGCCTCCTCTTCAAGCGGAGGTGTCGTCACAACGAACTCCTCCCCAGGTTCGTATTTAGTTACATAAATCCGGTCAATTGTCTTGCGGATTTCATCTCGAACCCCCATCATGGGCTCAATCGGCATCTTCGACACAGCAGCGATAGTGTCTATAGCCTCTACATTCATCGGGTCTTCCATCACTAATACTAGAGACCGACCCATAACTTCCAGTGGAATAACATTAAACTTCCTAGCTAGCTCCTCTGGGACAAGTCTGAGGATTTCTGGGCTAATGCTGTGTTTCTTGAGGTCGATTAGTGGCACCTTCAATTGAACACTCAGAGCTGCTGATAAGTCTCGAGCGGAAAGGAGACCTTCATCAACGAGAACTTGCTCAATAGTCTTGCCCTCCTTGTTCGCAATTTGCAAAACATCTTGCATCTGGCCCTCAGCAATCATCCCAGTTCGTACCAGTACTTCCTCGAGACTTTCTTTCGTTAAATAATTCCTAGCTGTCTTCATCCTTCTTTACACCCTACACTCCAATCTATCTTGACACCCCACACTCCAGTCTATCTTGACACCGTGAACTTTCGGTACGCCTAGCCCTGTGATTTTTCCATGTCAGGATTCTTGGAGATGATTTGGCTTGTGCCAGCAAGCAAGTCCTTTACCTTAGCTATTATCACCGATGGGTCTGCCGGTTTAGTCAGGTAGTCATCTGCTCCCATTCTGAGCCCAATATCCTTATCACCTTGGCGTGCTTTAGCTGAGAGCATGAGTATAGGCAAGAGGCTAGTTTCGGGTTTCTGACGAAGCTGCTGACAGAGAGCATATCCATCCAAGCCAGGCAGCATGACGTCGAGGACAATAAGGCTGGGATGCTCATCTCGTGCTTTCTTGATGCCTTCCAACCCGTCTTTCGCTAAGAGCACCTGATAACCCTCCTGTTCCAAGGTATACTCTATGAACCTCAAAGCATTTGGGTCATCATCTATAACTAAAATCTTCTCATTCATATTAATCACCCCTTTGAAACTTTATTACGGTCTTCACGGCCTAATATTCCCATCCTGTTGCTTCTTGAGCTTTTCTTCTAACTGTCGCCGGGTAATAAGACCAGCAGCAACAAGTATCTCGCCGATCTTTTTCCTCTTTTGCTTGGGCTTAGGTATTGTAAAGTAGAAAGTAGAGCCTTTGCCAGGCTTAGATTCAGCCCAGATACGCCCGCCGTGTGCCTCAATAAGCTGCTTTGAAATATAAAGCCCCAGTCCTGTCCCACCTCTGGCCATCGTGTCCTTGGCTCGGTAGAACTTCTCAAAGAGGTGGGACATAGCCTCCGCTGGGATACCTATACCGTGGTCGATGACTTGAACCAACAGCTCACTACCCCTATTCTCAACCTTCACCATGATAGGGCTGCTGTCCTGCCTGAACTTGATGGCGTTGCTGAGTAGATTGCTCAGCACTTGCTTCAGCCGTTCCTCATCGGCCTCTACCTCGGGCAGTGACGCCGGGATATCTTCATTGATTGTGAGACTACTCTCCTTAGCCAGACAATCGAAGGAGCCTACCGCATCATGGATCACATCTCTTACCGAAGTGCGTCGCTTTTGGATAGAGAACCGTCCTGCTTCAAAGCGCGACATATCAAGCAAATCGTCGATTAGATTGCCAAGTCGCTCAATCTGTTCATCTATGATGGTTAGAAATTCCTCTTGCGTCTCGGGGTCAGGCACCTTTTTCTGAAGCATCAGTTTAGTAAAGCCCTGAGTGGAGTGAAGCGGACTGCGCAACTCATGTGAGATGTTGGAGATTAATTCGGATTTCATGTGGTCGAGTTCGCGCAACTTCTCCTCTACCTGCTTGCGCTCGGTAATGTCGCGAACGGATGCCAGGTAGGCGGTTTCTCCATCCCACTTTGTTTCCACCACTCGCATTTCGGCCACACCTGGTTTCCCATCTCTGCGAACAATATCAATTTCAGTCGTTTCGCCCGCTACTACAGGAAAGACAAACATTTCACCCAGCAGTTCATCTGCCTTGTGGTTAAGAAGGGATTCCAGAGCCTGGTTAACAAAGCGTATTACACCGTTACTATCCGTAACAACGACGCCATCAGCACTCATGTCTACTATATTGTGGAAGCTTGCCCGGCTTGTCTTTAGCGCCTCCTCGGCTAGTTTGCGTTTGGTGATATCACGCCCAACGCCACGGAACCCGATAATCTCGCCTTTGTCATTTCGTAGAGGAAGGGCAGAGTGTTCGATAAGCCTGTGGGTTCCATCTCTGCGGACGATTGTCCACAAGCAGCTCTTGTTTGGTTTGCCGGTCCGGTACACTTCATTAAAGATTTGAAATACGGACTCGATATCATTTTCTAGTGTAACTTTTTTATAGCTCATTCCGATCAGTTTTTTATCTGAGTATCCCAGCGAGCGGCATGTTGCATTATTAACAAAAGTGAAGTGTCCGCCGAGGTCAACCTCGAAATAGCTATCTTCCATTTCCTCCAGTATAGTCCGGTATCTCTCCTCAGATTGCCTCAGTGCTTCCACTACCTGCTTACGCTCAGTGATGTCATCTCCGGTTATCTGGATGCCGACCGGCACATTGCCTTTTTGGAGTACCTTGCCTCTTATTTGCAGCCATATCCACTCTCCGTCCTTACGCTTGCACTGTATCTCCAAAAGTCCGGGGGGTTGTCCCATCAGTTTTTCCTTCAGCCGCTTTCTCAGGGTCTTTACCATTTCGCTGGAAATTAGACCAAGGCTGAACGCATTCTTACCGACCATCTCCCCCCATGAATAACCGGTAGCCTCCAGGATACTTTTATTAACATAGGTGATTTTGCCGGTGATATCCACATTCATTATGCCAACGAGAGCGTCTTCAACCAGCATTCTGTATTGTTCCTCATTTTCTTGAAGCGCCTCCTCCGCCCGCTTGCGCTCGGTGATATCCATATAGTTCCCCAAGACTGCTCGGCTTCCCCGATAGTGGATTGAGCTAACAGTTGCTATTATCCATCTGGGTTCCCCGGCTTTGGTAATAGCCCTGAATTCATACGGGGAAAATCGCTTCCCCTTCAACATCTCTATTGCGCTTTCCCTGACCATATTTCTATCCTCTGGAAGGACAAGTCCCATGGCATCCATGCCTAATAATTCATCCTTACTGTATCCGGTACGTTTCACGAACTTCGAATTGACATATTGAAATCTTCTATCTTGCAAAACATAAATGCCAACTGGCGAACTATCGTATATGGTGTGCAGCAACTCTTCCGCCAGCTCGCTCTGGGGGGAACAATCCAAGGTAGGAGAAAGCAACTTGCTACCCGCTTTCCTCCTGGGCGGATTCGATGCCCTTCTTTTTGCCTTAAATGGCATTTTTGTCATCCCTCTTTACTCTTGCTAGGCTATCCTTTCCTCGGCAAACAAGCCACTGACTCGCTCCAGTTCACTGTCGGCAACATGCCTGGGGCTGCCCTCAATGATGCCGGTAACATCACGGAAGGGTTTGTCAATATGCATCCCACTACCGTCAATGGTAAACTCGCGGATGTCCTTGTCATGCATGGAGCCCCGCATCTTGAGCACGGTTAGCCCCCGGCGCATTTCCCCGTACATCTCCACATAACGCAGCAGGATAATGGAGTCGGTAATGGTGGAAATGTGTATCTCGGTGATTGAAGTTCTGCCCATCAGGGTGGGTGTGGTGGCAGTGAAAAGCCCGGCAACCTCCTTTGCCATGCCTTCGTTCAAGCCGATGACATCATTAAACACCTCCGCTATTTCGCCCATCACACCATCCTTCTGGATCGGTAGTCTAATCGAAAAATCACCTTCTCTAGCAGCCTTCAGTGCATTTAACAATGATGTCAGTTGGGCTTTATTCTCATTGCCCAGGTCGACATTCTCATCTTCGAGCACCGCCACACTATTGTGCTGTTTTTGGACATCTCCGTCTTTTTTATTTCTGAAAAATAATCGATGACCGGGCTTACCAACGTTCTTTGCGTTTTCCATTTTTCTCCTCTTTTTAACCCCTCCTTATTTGTCAAAGATTTTGTCAGCGCTTTTCATTTCCCTTCACCAGACGATTGACACTGATCACCTCTTCGGCCTCAGCGCTGAGTCTATTTACATCATCTTTAGTGAACAGCCTCCATCCCCTCTTATCCCTATATTCGGTTTGCCCCAGGATCCCCTTCTGGACCCAACGATATAGGGTAGTTCTGCATATGCCAACCATTCTAGAGACTTCGGAAGTTCTATAATAAGTTTGTCCTTTTATCGTTACAGGCATAATCCCTCCTCCCTACATATATTCTCTCACTCTAACGAGTATTTAAATAAAGTCTAGTATACGTGAAACGTAAAGTAAATCACCCATTGGTAATGTTTTCAGGGGTACTTTCGTCCCCAGCCTTATTCATCGGCTCCAGTTGCTCATAATTGTAGGGCTCTAACGCGATATCCAAGGATGCTTACTGCTGATAATCTACTGACTGGGTTTCAGAAAACCTAACAACCAGAGCCTCCACTTCCATTCAAGTATTGACAGTTTCTTTGCGGGAGATTAGGTTGAGAGCATCTAGATAACCCGGGTGGAGAGGAGGCTATCATGTTCTGCTTAGCATCACGGTACCAGACTGCTCCTGAGAACTTTGACAAAGTAGTGCAGCTAAAGATATTATTGGGGGGTCTGGTGAGAGTTATCGACCATATCGCTAATCTTAAACTGTCGGATGAACAAGAAAAAGGGCACTTTAACGAATTTCGCTCCTTAGCTTATCTTGCCACGGGTCTTAGATTTCTATATGAGCAAGTGCAAAGGGTGGAAGCCGAGGTCATTAAGAGATTACCAAAGGACAAACAGGTCGGTATCTTCGGTAATGCCACAGAGATGCAAGGAATTAACCAAGACTTAGTAGCATGCGCTTTCCACTGGTACGCAGTGACAGTATGCAACTATGTGAAGATGGTCGGTTGGTTGGCCAATAATGGCGACTCAAGTAAGGCCCGAGAATATATGCAGCGCGTTTTACCCCAAGTCTATCTATGGCGCCATAAGGTAGCCGCCCATTTCGCCATAATTGACCCTCGGAGAGGTGATAATGCTGCTGACCTTGCAATGAGCGTCATGTTTCCCATATCGTTTGACAATGACGCCTTTTACACTGGCTCGTTCACACTGACAATAACCAAAGGAGGCAAGCAAAACACGAGCCGACAAGATATGCGGTGGAGCCTGACTCACACTCATTGTGACCTTATCCCTAGATACTGGCCAGAAAACATACCTAAAAAGTAAGGTTGAACACTAGACTGAAGGTTCTTTGTTCCGTCCACTAAGCCCCACTTCTTACTTGCCAAATTCAGCAAATTAAGCTCTATTTAAATTGCGCTATTGACAAACTAAAGGACAAGGTTTATATTTTAAATAATTAAATATGGGAAAAGGCTGAGAACAGGACTAGTACAGCTTAAGGCGGAATTCAGAGAGTCGGGTAAGGTGTGAGCCGATATTTGCGCGAGGTTGGAATGGACCTGGGAGCCGCAAACCGAAAGATTAACGCCGAGTAGGTTTTGTCGCAGGGGCAGCGTTATCACAGTCCAGGGTATTGCCGAATTGGGCCGTACCTGAAAAGAGATGGCCGAAAAGGCCGAAAAAGGGTGGCACCGCGAAGGTTAAACCTCTCGTCCCTTGGCGAGAGGTTTTTTTATTGTGAGGTGATATGTATTACCCAACACTGGAGGAAGTCCGCCAACTGAAGAAGTATGGCAATCTGGTACCAGTTTGCCGTGACATTCAGGCTGACCTGGAGACACCGGTATCCGCTTACATCAAAATAGCCCGCGGCAATTATTCTTTCCTTCTAGAAAGTGTTGAGGGTGGTGAACGACTGGCCCGCTATAGCTTCATTGGCACCGAGCCCTCTCTTGTCTTAAGGACAGGAAATGAGAATCCCGTTGACCCATTGAATCTGGTGGAAAGGGAGTTCGCTCAACTTCGTCCCGTGTCCACTGCCGACCTTCCCAGATTCCATGGTGGCATGGTTGGCTACTTGAGCTACGAAGTTGCCCGCTACTTTGAGAGACTGCCCTGTCCTGATCCAGATCCCCAAGGGCTCCCTGAGTCTATATTGATGCTGGCAGGTACCTTGCTTGTTTTCGACCATGTTACCCACAAAATCAAGGTTGTCTCTCACATTCACTTAGATGGGGATGTTGACACAGCATATCGGGAGGCAACTTGTAAAATTGACGACCTGGTGGACAGGCTGGAGCAGCCGATGAACTCTAAGCCTCTTAAGAATATGCCACCAGATAAGGCTGAAGTGTCATCAAATTTTTCCCAGGCAGAGTTCGAGGCTATAGTATCTCAAGCCAAGGAGTATATCTATGCCGGCGATATAATTCAGGCCGTCTTATCGCAGCGGCTGGCAAGACCTACTTATGCCAGCCCCTTCGCCATATATCGGGCATTGCGCTCTGTTAACCCTTCTCCCTACATGTACTACCTCCACTTAGGTGATTTCCATATTGTAGGAGCTTCCCCCGAGCTTCTGGTGCGGGTCGAGGATGGCATAGTATCTAATCACCCCATCGCCGGCACTCGCCGCCGGGGTAAGGATGTCACCGAAGACCTGGCTCTAGAAGAGGAACTCAGGCACGATGAGAAGGAGCGTGCTGAGCATATCATGCTCGTTGACCTGGGGCGTAATGACATCGGAAGAATCAGCGAGCCA
>Ga0315537_1001568_pt1 | contig 17804 bp, 13 predicted proteins | sample SalMarSW160270MG_FD_203091 | JGI IMG/M metagenome (GOLD analysis project Ga0315537, IMG submission 203091) | Salt marsh sediment microbial communities from the Plum Island Ecosystem LTER, Massachusetts, United States - Salt Marsh Sediment SW1602-70 ... | reverse complement strand
CTGGGCATGGCTCTTTTATGGCTGACCAGGGCAGACATCACCGTTGGTCACTTAACTATCCCTGGATGGTCGGGAATATTTCCACAGGCTGATTATATCAATGATGGTACCGTGGCCATAGCACTTTCACTGATCCTTTTTATCGTTCCATCGAAAAAAAAATCACGATTAATGGACTGGAAGACAGCTGCAAAACTGCCCTGGGGCATTGTACTGCTCTTTGGTGGAGGATTTGCGCTGGCAAGCGGCTTTCGGGAGTCCGGCCTTTCACAATGGTTCGGGATGCAGCTTAGCGGACTTGATGCATTATCCCCCGGTTTTCTGGTTGGGAGTATCTGCCTTATGATTACCTTCCTTACGGAGCTGACTTCAAACACGGCTACTGCAGAGATGATACTGCCTATTCTTGCAGCAGTAGGTACAGCGATTGGCAGGAATCCCCTCTTGTTGATGATTCCTGCCACCCTGGCAAGCTCCTTTGCATTCATGATGCCTGTCGCAACACCACCCAATGCCATCATTTTTGGTACAAACCGGTTGCGGATCATGGATATGGTAAAAGTGGGATTCGTAATCAATCTTATGGGAGTGCTTGTCCTGACACTCGGAATTCTGATCCTTGGATCTATTCTGGATATTGATCCTGCCATTATGCCGGAATGGGCGAAGTGAATGGGGAGAGATATATGTTATAGGTTAAAAGTTATAAGTTGGGGAGACGATGAGACTATGAGACTGAGAGTGTGAGACGAAGAAACGGAGGGGTGGCAAGAGAAGTAACAAGTAGGCAGTATGCAGTATGCACATTGCTTATGACTGAAAGAAGAGAGGGGAATTTTGATTATCGAATATCGAATTGCGAATTTATATTTTTGGTTTAACTGAATATGGGAACTGGGTACTGAGAACTAATTCGGTATAGTGTCCCTGGTGCTGGGGAATAGGCAAAGGGCATTGAGCATGGGGGATTATTTCAGAGCAAATCCACCTTCGACGCTAAAAGCGCGGCTTCGGTGGACAAGGGAGTACAGGGTACAGAGTTCAGTTTTGAGTATTGATTACTATTACTGGTATGTTACTATGTCGGTCAGAATCTTTGACTTCGATGCTTCCAGCCCAAACAACTGATGCCTTCAGGTGGGGGAATACTGTATTTTTTAAAATCTGAGAAATTGAGAAAAAACTACGATTTTCATTACCGAATAACGAAACGGGCATCGTAGCCGAATACCGATATACGAGTTTTATGAATTAAAAATTCAGGTTCACACCCAGCTGAACCCCCGAATAATCCATTTTAAAACTTTCGTCTGTTTTGTCCTCTCCTTTTGCAAAATCATAGGCAAGATAGATCTGTGGATTAAAGCCGAAATTATTCAGGCTGAACCCGAACTGGCCCCTGTAACCCGGAACGTTACACTCATAATCTTCGAACCGCATGGCGTGATAGAACACACCACCCCCGAAAAATATCGAGTTTTTTGCGTTTTTGGACAGGGGAATTAACGCGTTGGCGACAACTCCGGGCGAAAACCGGCTGAAATTGAAAAATTTACTGGTTCCTCCAACGACTTTAATATACTTCATTCCTGCTGCATACTCAACCGTTCCATACAATTCAACATAGTCATTGATCCGGTATCCCAGATCAAAATGGGCGCCAAGGTTCAAAACCAGGTCCGAAGAACCGACTGTTTCAATCAGGCCTTCCTCATCAAGCCAGTTCTCAATATACTGGCTTACATCGTCGGGACCGAAGAAGCCGATCTGTATGCCAATGCCCACCAGGAATTTCCCTTTATTGAATCGGATGGATTCATCCTGGGCTCCAGCGGCGAAAACGATTATCAGGGTACAGATGATTCCTGCCAACACTCTTTTTTTCATGATTTTCCGTTTTGTTGTTATTTTATTTAAATTTTATGGTCGTTTGTGTGAATGTGTATTTTTCATTCGTTTTTATTTTACGATGATCAGGTTCAGCAGGGTATACCATCTACCGGAAAATCACATTCCCGAGCAGCACCCGGCCGCTTTTCCAGTATGCCCTGTAGTAGGGATCATCTGTTATGTAAACGATCTCACCCCTTCCCATACGTTCGGACCCGATTACCAGGCTGTTTTTCACCTCTTTCTGAAATTCACTCCCGGCAAATCCGGAGACCGGTTCATTGTTCAGGATGTAGCCGATATTGTTTCCCTCATCAAGGAAAGGGTAGTTTGCTGACATTTTCATAACAAACCATTTCTTTCCCAGACCGAAGGCATAGGGGTGGGTTTCATCAATATCAACCCGGTATATGCTTCCTGCAGAACGTTCTTTAAGCCGCTCCCGGCGCTGGTTTTCATATTTCTTCAGGTGACTGGGATCATCGGTCTTGGTTTTTTTCTTCTCAGTCTCGTTCTCTTTTTTTCTGGCTTCCACTGCATTGAACAGATTGGTTGTTTTTTCTCCTGCAAACAGGGATATAGCCCGTTCAAACACTACCAGCCGGCCACCCTCCCTAACGTACTCAAGCAGATTATCTTTCTGCTTTGAATAGGAGCCGGAAGGAAGAAGCAGAACATCATATTTGGAAAGGTCAACTGAATTCAGGTAGTCTGTCCCAAGTACGGTAAGCGGGTAGTTTATCTCCCTTTCGAAGAAATACCATAATTCACCGAAGTTGCCGCTTGATACTCCTTCGCCACCAACCAGTGCAATTTCCGGTTTGCTTTTCAGGGGAGCATAATTTGATCCAAGATCTTTCCCTTTATCCACAATACCTGTACTGGTTGGGTAGAGATGCACTCCAATAGTGTTTGCAATGGTGATAATGGTCTGGTCGAAAGTATCCTTCAGGTGTTTGTTATCGCCACGAGCGATAATCAGGCTTCCCCTGTTGAACTCCTGTTTTCCGACAGTGAATGGTTTCATTGCATTCCTGATCCTGAATTTTTGTTTAAGCAACGCTGTCATGAATTTTACCTCATCGAAACCGGACCAGTTTACAATGTACGCATAGGGTTTTGAGTCAGGAAGTATGTTTTCTGCTGATGTAAGGATAAACTCTCCTGTTTTCGGAGTGATGATCTCTTTCAGCGCATAGGCATCAAGATTATAAACATAGGGAAGTGCCCAGGCAGTCAGGTCGTAACTGAGTGAATCGGTGAATTTTGAATCGGGTTCAAACAGTACCTTTACAAAATGGGACTGGGGTTGACGGGCAGCTACCAGGATATCGCCTTCCTGAATGGTTACCTGCCCGTTCTTGTTGGCAAGGTACTCAAACCCGGTGTAGGTTTTTCCAACGTTCCCTGCAAAGGAATACCTGATCTGGTTCCGATCGAGCAGTTCAAGCAGATCCTTCACCGCTGCATGATCGTTGTTCCCTTTTATGATCACCGATTCATACTCAAACAGAGGCTTGGTTAAACCCGATTTGAAGTATGCATTAAACTCGCTGGTTAGTTTTTCCCTGTTTTCGTAAGAGACTTTAATGGTGGCGAGCCCGGCAAGAAAATGACCTTCAATCCGGTCCTGCAACGACAAACTATCGCCGGTTTCTCTAACGACTGCAAGTCCTGAATAACCTCCGCCACCCTGTTCGTATGTAAAACCCATTGCTCCGTTAAACAGGGGCCATGTATCACCAAAACTGGGACAAAACAGGTCGAAGCTCTCCTTGCTAAAATAGAGTTTGAACCGCTCATCAAACAACGCTGCATTTGCCTTTCCTGTCAATTCATGAAATTCATGCTGCCAGGGTGTGATAACCTCATGCCAGGGATCTGCTCCGGGGGCAAAAAAGAAGGTTGAGGTAGCTCCCATTTCGTGAAAATCAGCGTGTACGTGAGGCATATACTGGTTGTATAAGCTCAATCGCTGCCGGGTTTCTGCCTGTGTCTGCCAGGTCCAGTCCCTGTTCAGATCAAACAGGTAATGGTTCAACCGGGCACTTGGCCAACCCTCATGGTGTTCCCAATCATCCGGATTGGCATTGGGCTGTACCGATTTTGTCCTCCGGTACCGGTAGGCATAAAGATCCCTTCCATCGGGATTCTGGCATGGGTCAATAACGATAACACACTCCTTCAACCAGTCGGCTACTCCTTCGTGGGATTGGGTTGCCAGAACATAAAGGGTTTTTAAAGCAGCTTCCAAACCCACTGACTCATTGCCGTGGACATTATAACTCAGCCAGATAAAGGGGACCTGTCTGCCAGCTTCCTCGCCTTCCAGGAGACCAATATTGATCAGGTTATTTTTACGAAGGAGTTCCAGATTCTCAAGATTCTCCTCCGAGGATACAAAGGCAACACCCAGGGTACGGCCTTCATAGGTCCTGCCATAGGTTTTATACTGCACATTGGGTGAGGTTTTGCCTGCATATTCAAAATAATCAACCGCCTGCTGATGAAAAGTGAACTGATCGCCAAGCGGATATCCGAGAAAATCTTCAGGTGATTTGATTGACTGTGCTACAATAGTGAAGGTAAATACCAGCAGAGCAAGGGAAATGGTAAGTCTGGTTGTCATGGGTAGAAAAGTTTACATAGTTATTTGGAAAATAAAATTAAGAAATATTCTGTAAGGAAAACAACCTCTTGAAATTTTATGATGATTTCTTGATTTTACAGTAAAGTTCCTGTAATTTTAATCACGATAATTCCTGAGAAGTATAACGAATAATCCTCAGTACCAAAAACCTGTAACCATGAAAAGGAAAAAATTCCTCTTGCGCCTCTTTTCAGTAATTGCCATGCTGTTGATGCTGATTGCATTGATTGACATGATCTTTTCTCCTAAATTTTTATTTGTCAATCATGTAGTGAACTATTTTCATGTTGCGAACTCCTTCCTCCTGCTGGCTGTATTTACTGCATTGTACCCGGTAGATGAAGGATCGGAGAGCTGATTATTACGAAAATAATTTTGATGATTCATGGTGAGACCCGGATCAGAGACTTCGGGTCACACCGCGAATTTATTATTACCTGGAGGGTCATACCAGCCCGGTTAAACCCTTCTGGAATATTGCATCCTTTCCGCTGTTAAAAACTCCGTGATATATTCTCCCCTTTATGTATTGTTCCGAAAATTCAATCCTGTATCTTTGACCGAATAGTTATACGGGTATCGTTAAATTTAAGATCTACGATTATTATGATTGCCTATAAATCAAACACTTCGGACAGGATTAAGGATTTTATACACAAGGAAATTGACATTCACAGGCAGGGGATTCAATATGCATCCGATCCCTTCTGGCAAAACCTGCGCAATTGTGGTACAGAGCTATGGCTTGATACAGGAGATATGGAAGAAGCAGCTAAAATCTGGACCACTGAAATGTCAGCATTGACAACGAACAATACCTTACTGAACAAAGAGATCCAGAAAGGTATCTATGACGATTATATTACTGAAGCAAATGGTATTCTGAAGGAAATGGATCCGGGTTTACGGATACTCGAAATAGCATTTATTTTGAATGCCAGGCATGGAATGCGGCTGGTGGAGCAGTTTGGAGGGAAAGTCAGTGTGGAATTACATACCGATTTTGCTCATGATTTTGATGGTATTGTGGAGTATGGGCAGCGTTTCTTTGAGATCTGCCCCGACCATTTCATCATCAAAGTACCCTATACTGCTACCGGACTGTTGGGCGCCAGGAGACTGGGTGAGCTTGGTGTCGCTGTTAATTTCACCCTTGAATTCAGTGCGAGACAGAATGCCCTGGTTGCTGCTATCGCGAAACCCAGTTACCTGAACGTGTTTCTGGGCCGGCTCGGTTCCTATATGGTTGATAATAATCTGGGTGACGGGAAACTGATTGGTGAAAAAGCTACCCTCTCAGCACAGAAAATTGTAAACTATTTTAAACAACAGAATTCCATCCATACTAAACTGATTGCAGCAAGCCTGAGAAATGCAGGTCAAATGGATAACCTGGCCGGTGTTGATGTTTTTACCATACCAACAAAAGTGGCCGAAGCTGGAAAGAAGACACTGTCGGGAAATTTTACTGCAAGAACAGAAGAGATATACCCCGTAACCCTCAATCCGGGGATACCAGCAGATGAGATCGGCTTTTCAAAATTATGGGAAGTTTCACAGAAGGAGCTTGATCTGGCTGAAGAACTTGCCCGGGACCTCCCCGCTGATGCCCGGGAATTGGTGTTGAGAGCCCGCGAAAAGGGATGTACCGACATGTTTCCTGAACTTTCAGAGGCAGAATTCAGAACAATAAAGGCAGATGGAAAGATCCCGGTTCATGAAACATGGGCAAAACGTATTGAAAACGGGGAATTGGCCATTGATACCCTCCTGAACCTGGCGGGTCTTGCATCTTTTGCTACCGACCAGGAACAACTGGATACACGGATAAAGAATATCATAAGTTAACCGGTTGCATAAAATTTTTTCAATAGCGCTGCTGAATGCTCCCACAATTTTCTCCCCTCATTCTCATCATACACTTTTGCATCCATCTTTTTGGGATTGAACATGTGGAAGTAGTGATTGGTAGTGCCCTCCATCTCCTCTGATGCAGCAAGATAGATTACCGGTTTTGCCGCTTTATCCGGTGATTGAAAAAACAGTGTAAAAATAAACTTCAGGATAATCCTCAACCAACGTGGAGCATGCCTGCTGATATTTGAATTAACGGGACCCGGACAGATAACATTAACAGAGACATTCACTGTGCCTGCCGGGTTTAACCGGCGGGAGAGTTCGGTAGCAAACGTATTCATAACCAGCTTATAATAACTATAATTGTTCATCGCCTTCCGGATTCCATAGGGCCGGTATTCACCGAATTCTTCAAAATCGATCGGAGAGGCATTCTGATGAGAATCGGATGAGATGAAAATAATCCGCGGTATTTGATCCGGACTGCTGTTTTTTGCGAATGTTTCATTCCGGATGGTGCCATTGCGAAGGAGTCGGTTCAGGACAATAAATTTTGAGAGGTAGTTGACCATAAAAATTTCATCCTGGCCCGAATCGGTTCTTCTCGAGCCTGGAGGTGCTACTCCCGCATTACAGACAATGATATCGAGATGAATACCCCGTTCAGTCATGTTTTGACAACATTGAGCGATTGATTCAGGCTTTGTCAGATCCAGGGGGACCATTTCAATAGCATCAGATCCGGTCAGACTCATTAGTTTTTCCCCGGCTTCCGGGATGCCACTGCGACAAGCCATGATCAGGGATGCACCCCTTCGGGCCATCTCTGCAGCTATGGCAAAACCCAGACCGGAGTTCGAACCGGTTACCAGGCAGACTTTTCCGTCCAGCCTGTCGTCTTCCTGCAGATTACCGGAAAGTTTTTGTTTCCTGAAAATATCCAGGATACCGGTTAATGTTGCCTGGATGGGATTATTGAAACGTCCGTATGACATAGTTATGGGTTTATAAAAAAGTAAAAATTAACGCGTTGTGCTGTTTATAAGGTTATTTCAATATTGCTCTGGAAATTGTATACACTAATCTTGTAAAGATCTAATCATTAGATCTATACGCATTTTCGTGATTCTTTGTGTATTTGTGATTTAGTGGCAAAAAAAAATAACCACTCCCATAAGGGATGCCCATGGCAAAAGGCACAAAAACACCAAATTACACTAAATCAATTTATCAGATATACTCCGAGTCCTTTGGACAAACCGCACAACGAGTTAAATTAAAGTATTGCATTACTGATGATGGTCATCCATCCTTCTACTTCATGATCTGTCCGAATATAATAATAATCCTTATACAGACCGACTATCTGAATGCTGTCATTCAAGGACAGGGTGGTAATGCGGATACTGTTTTTTTCGGGAGTTTCCAGTAGGGTGAAGTGACCAGGGAATGGTTCGTGATCGATTTCATCAGATGCTATTTCAACCTTACCAGCTTGCTGATTGCCATGGTGTCTGAACGAATCCGGTCCGGAACCGTATCGGTTTCAACAAGGTAATTCCAGGGATCCACGGGTCCTCTGTTATAAATACCAAAATGGAGGTGTGGGCTCGTTTCGGTTCGTACAGCCATACATACCTGCCTCCAATAACCTGTTTAAAGTAATTCTTTCGAACATAAATATAACGTGAACTATGAATAAAGCCTCTTTCCCCAGATTTGATCAAGACATTGTAAGAATAAAAAGCTCTGTATGGTATTGACAGGCTATATTGATTCAGATCGAATCAATTGCTTCTGTAACATTGATAATATAATCTCCAAGCTTTTCACATTCGGAAAAGAGATCGTTATAAATTATCCCTGTAAGATAACTGTATTCATTCTTTTCAACGCTCTTCAGATGTTGTTTCCTGAGTGTATTGCGCCACTGGTTAATGCTTTCTTCAATTTCATCTGCCGCAATTTTGTCAACCTCTTTTACTTCTGTTTCCAGGTTCCTGTTCATAATGACAAATGCCGTATCGATCAGACTGAACATGTGAAGAAGATTTTCCGTTAAATTTTCTGAAAACGTTATTCGCTTTTTTCTCTTTCTGATCATTGTCTTTGACAGATTATAGATACAATCAGAAACGGATTCAATCTCACTGATAATGGTAAACATTGATTGTACCCGGTTGGATGATAACCTGCTCAGTTCACTTTCACTCAGTTTGGTAAGGTATTTGGCAATTTCCACCTCAGTCTGGTCATTTGCATTTTCATATTCCTCGATTTTCCTCCATGTCTTTTCAAATTTGTTCTCCTTTTGATCCGGAAAAAATTTCTTGAACCGATCAAACATCTTTTGAACTCTTTGTCCATAAAGCTCGATTTCTTTTTTTGCCTGTAAAAGAGCAAGTTCTGAAGTCGAAATCATTCCAATATTAATGTATTTCAGATGGAATTCTTCCTCATCACTGTCATGCCGTACCAGGTGTTTTGATATTTTAGTCAAAAAGGGTATGAGCCAGATCAAAATAGAGACATTCAGTATATTGAATGATGAGTGAAAAATAGAAAGTGCAATGGGAATACTCCCAACATTTGAGAATGGAGAACCACCACCCCAGGCTACCATCAATCGATCAATCGTTCCAAGGTAGGGCTTGAAAATCGCCAGCATCCATAATACTCCGAATACATTAGCCAGGAAATGGATCCGTGCAGTCTGCTTGGCGGTTTTGTTTACTACTGCAGCAGCAATATTTGCCGTAACCGTGGTTCCGATGTTTTCTCCAAGGATCATAGCGGCTGCCAGGTCGAAACTTATCCAACCGCTGTTGCACATGACCAGTGTGAGAGCTATTGTAGCACTGGATGACTGGATGGCAATTGTTAATATGGTTCCAATGAACAGGAAAAGAAGCGTGCTGGGTAATCCGGAGCCGGAAAACCCTGATAAAAATCCTAAAATATCCTGGTGTTCCTGAATATTCGGAACAGAAGATTTTAAATACTCAAGTCCAAGGAATAGAAGCGCAAAGCCAATGATCAGCTCACCCCAGGCAGTACGCAAGGTGTTTTTTGAAAAAATAAGCGGGAATCCGATCCCGATAAGGGGGAGGGAAAGTGCACTGATGTTAACCTTAAACCCAAAAATGGAAATAATCCAGGCTGTAACCGTGGTGCCAATATTCGCACCCAGAATAACACCGGCGGACTGTGTAAGATTCAGAAGACCAGCATTCACAAAACTGACTACCATCACTGAGGTAGCTGAAGAGGACTGGATGACAGCAGTGATCAGGAGACCGGTAAAAACCCCCAAAAAGCGCCTCGATGTCATGGCTGCCAGGATATTACGCATCTTATCACCGGCAACCTTTTGAAGTGCCTCACTCATCAGCTTCATCCCATAAAGGAAGACACCGAGTGAGCCGATAAGCTTCAGAAAATCGATTATACCGTATGCCAACGCAGGAGATTTAAGAACATAAAAATGGCAGAAAGAAATCTAAAAATAAAAATATTCACGTTTTTTTTCTCTATTAGTTTTTAACAGCATGTTCCATACCCATTCGTATAAGGTCTCCCCTTACTAGGGTTGTAAAAAAAAACAGGAAGTCGTCACCATTATTTATACTAAAGTCATCAATCAGGGATATTTAAAACCGGTCTATTCGATATTTTTGTTACATTTCATTCCTGTAACTTTACAAATCTATTTACGGGTCCCACCTTCATGATCCTTGAGACAAGGTATGGTTTACATAGATCCGGTACTTAATAAAACAATTGCAATGAACATTGAAGCTTTTTTTACCCTTACCTATGGGCTCTATATCGTTAGTTCAGCCGTTGGAAAGAAACGTAACGGTTATATTTCCAATACGGTTTTCCAGGTGACAGCCGAACCACCCAAAATCGCAATTAGCTGTAATAAGGATAATTACACGGCTTCCCTCATTCAAAAGAGCAAACAATTTTCTGTTTCGGTGTTGCACCAGGATGTAAAACCTGCCATCATTGGCAGTTTTGGGTATAAGAGCGGAGCTGAAATTGATAAGTTTGAAGGGATCGGGTACATCCGGGGAGCCAGTGGGGTTCCAATCGTTACGGAAGATGCAATAGCCTGGTTTGAATGCAACGTGGAGCAGGAATATGATGTTGGAACGCATCTGCTGTTTATCGGTGAAATTATCAACAGTGAGATGGTTGATCCTGGAAAAACCCCGTTGACATACGCCCATTACCGGGATGTAAAACGGGGTGTTGCACCCAAAAATGCCCCAACCTATATCGATAAATCCAAATTTGAAAAGAAATAGGAATTAAGAGTAGTAGGAAAGTAATGGGGGTAGAGCTGGGTGGAAAGGTGTTGGGGAAGTGGTTGTATTGCTTCGCACCGGTTCGGGGTAATATCCAGGACAGAGTACTCTCGGGGATCGGGAAACCTCGCAGAAAGGATTCTATTCATAACGCAAACTTTCCACCGGGTTGCGGGCAGCCACTTTCGTTATGCTCAAAATCATTGTAAGGTAAGTAAGCAGACCAGTGATCAGCAAAGTCATAAAAAATATCCATACGGGGATGGGAAGCCGTTGCGTAAAATTCTGGAGCCAGCTGTCCATAAGGTAATAGGAAATTGGAAAGGAAATGATGGATGATATCAACAGGTTCCAGAAAAGATTTATTGAGAAAACAGATACAATATTCAGTGAAGTGGCACCCATTGCTTTTCGAATTCCTATCTCCTTTGACCGCTCTTGAGAAATATGGGATACGACAGCATACAATCCGAGACATGATATAATAATAGCAACTGCTGAGAAGAGTTCAAAAAGCAGGGTGTTTCTTTTTTCATTTTCGTATAGAGAATCAAAACGTTTATCGAGGTATTCATATTCAAAGGGTTGTTCTGGATTATACTCTTCCCAGAGCTTCTTCATGATCGCAATGCTCTCATTTCCCCTATCCTTCTGAAACTTTACCAGGATACTGCCCTGGTTGTACATCCAGGGCAGTATGAATGAATCATAGACATAAAAAAGAGCCGGTTCAACATCTTTCTTTAATGACCTGAAGTGGGCATTATTAACCAAACCGATTATCTCACCACCCCGCTGGTTAGCCCACAACCGTTTTCCAACAGGATTTTTAAGACCGATCTGATCAGCAGCTTTCTGGTTGATGATGAATGCCTCGGTTTTGTCAGACAGGATATCTTGACTGAAATTCCGCCCTGCTATGAACTCCATCCCGATTACATCAAAAAAATCGTATTCCACAGCAAAAACATCCACAATAACATTTTCATTTTCCTGCTTCCCTTCCCAGTAGACATAATCCTGACCGCCTGAAAAAAACGGCCTGCTCTTAAGGGTGACACCCTCAACCAGGGGATGCTTCAGCAATTCTTGTTTTATCAGGTCAAACCTTTCAACAAACGGCTCACGGGCAGAAATCATAATAATATTCTTGCGGTTGAATCCAAGGTCATAATTAAGCATATAATTCAACTGCCTGACACTGATTATTGTACAGACAATTAAAACCATGGATACAGCAAACTGGATGACTAAGAGAATATTCCTTGTAGTAATGTTTTTTGTTTTAAACCTGCTGTCAATTCTGAGAATAAATGAAGGACTGAGACTGGCGAGTAAAAGGTTGGGATACATTCCGCCAACGATAGCTGCCAGAATGAATATTCCAAATAAAATGAATACTCCTTGTAATCCAATCCCTGTTTCACTGATATTTGCATTTGTAAAACGGACAAACTGAGGTTTTACCAGTTCTACAATACTCGCTGAAATAATAAACGCAACGGTAATGAGAATCATGGATTTGATCATCAATTCCATGAATAGTCTTCTCCTGCTACTACCCATTGTTTTTTTAATAGCGATATCTCTAAGGTTTTTTAACTGGCCAACGAAAATGAGAATGGTGAAGTTAATGACCGAAAAAATAAGGATCAGAAATGCCATAGCTCCAAAAAAATAAAGTTTCGATTTTCGCTCTGTCCGGGCTAATTCAGAGCCGAGCCAGGTTGTGAAATGGATATTTGCCAGGGGCTGCAGTCCCAGTTCCATCTGTAACCGTGAAATGATTTCATTGTTCTCTTTTGCCAGATCCGATACTTTCCTGCTTAAAACATTAATATCAGATTGGTTTTCAATAGTGACGTATAAATAATTATTCCATGGATGGGTAATCCCAAACCGCTTCAGCAGATCATGTGGCATGAGGATGTCAAATGCAAGATGGGAATTATCCGGCCACGATTCAAACACACCGCCAACCATAACATCAAGCGTATCAATCCTGAAGGTCTGGTTGATGGCTGACTGGTTTCCAAAATATTTGTTTGCAATTTCTTTACTGATATAAACCTCGAATGGATCTCTCATGGGTTTATTCCCATTCGTTGCGATGATGGAAAATGAGAAAATATCAAAGAATGATGAATCAACCGCTGCAATTCCCGATTCATAAAATAGTTTTTCTCCCTTTTTTACCACACATCTATCGAATGGTTTGAATCGCGCACAATATCCAATTTCCGGGATATTTTCCTGAAGCAGTGGTTTAATATCGGCATGCATCTCAGCCAGTCCTTCTGAGTTGTTTGCACCGGATTGAGCGATGATCACCCGGTAGATTTGATCATAATTTTCTTGAAACCGGTCGAAAGTTGTCTGATAGATTAACCACAAATAGATAAACATCACACTGGTCATTCCCATAACTATTCCAAGGAGAATAAGAATGGAACTCTTTTTTTTATAAAGAATTGTTCGCAGGTGTACTTTGATATTCACCACATTGCTGGTTTTAAGAAATTAAACAAAAAACTTTTGGAGTACCATCTATTCCGTAAAAAAATGGATTATACCGTGAATTTAACTATTTTGGGATAACCTTTTACATGCTGTTTATTTATTCACTGAATCATCCAATATCCTCATTCTATGAAAAAATTAATCTGCCTGTTTGTCCCCATCTTACTATTTAGCTGTTCAGAGGTGCCTGATCCTCCTCCTTATGGAGCAGTTCCAAGCGAACGTCAGCTTGAATGGCACAAACTGAAGTATTATGCTTTTATCCATTTTAGCCCCAATACATTTACGGACAAGGAATGGGGCTATGGGGATGAAGATCCAGCTGTTTTTAATCCGACCGAACTGGATTGCCGGCAATGGGCAAGCGTGGCTAAAGAAGCCGGTATGGAAGGGATCGTGATCACTGCCAAGCACCACGATGGCTTTTGCCTCTGGCCTTCAGCGTATACCGAACACTCGGTAAAAAATTCATCCTTCCGGGATGGGAAAGGGGATGTTATTCGGGAATTGTGTGAGGCATGCGATGAGTTCGGCTTGAAATTGGGAATCTACCTCTCTCCCTGGGACCGGAACCATGCTGCTTATGGTACTGCTGAATACATCACCTATTACCGGAACCAGTTGAAGGAATTGCTGACGAACTATGGTGAAATTTTTGAAGTCTGGTTTGATGGCGCCAATGGCGGTGACGGGTATTACGGGGGAGCAAACGAAACACGAAGGATCGATAACAGGACCTATTACGATTGGGAAAATACACACAAAATTGTAAGAGAATTGCAACCCATGGCATGCATGTTCAGTGACGGCGGACCGGATATCCGGTGGATTGGTAACGAACGGGGTTACGCTACTGAAACCAACTGGTGCACCATGAACAGCGGCCGATTATACCCTGGCGTGGGTGGTGTAAATGAGATACTGCAACAAGGCCAGGAGGACGGGGATCTGTGGCTTCCGGCCGAAGTGAACACCTCAATCCGGCCGGGATGGTTTTATCACCCCACTGAAGATGACAAGGTGAAACCGGTAAAGCAGCTGGTCGATAACTGGTACCATTCGGTGGGAATGAACGGAAATTTCATCCTGAACCTTCCGGTTGACCGGAGGGGACTCATCCATGAAAACGATGTGAAAGCATTGATGGGATTGAAAGAATATGTCGATGAAGCATTTTCAGTCGATTTAGCCTGTGAAGCAGAATGTTCAGCTTCTGATGTGAGGGGCAGTACCGATAAATTTGGCGCTTCAATGGTTAATGATGGCAATAATGAAACCTACTGGGCAGTGAATGATGGTGTCCTGAACGCCTCGCTTGAGATTAATTTTAAGGAACCGGTGATGGTGAATGGTTTGCTGATCCGGGAATACATCCGGCTGGGCCAGCGCACCTGCGCCTTCACCATTGAAGCAATGATGGGAGAAGAATACCAGGAAGTGGCAACCGGAACCACAGTCGGTAACCGCCGGATCGTGAAATTCCCGGTGGTTAAAACGGAGAAGTTGAGAATCAATCTGGATGCCAAGGCACCACCCGTTATTTCAACCATCGAGGTGTATCGCGTCCCGGAATTATGATCCGGTCATAGGGAGGAATAAACCGGGGTTGTGTATGACATGCAACATAAAACAATGAAAAAGAGGATTGTTTGGATCCTAACCACGGCGCTGATCATCCTTGCGGTGATCTTTCATGAACGTCTGGGACAGTTTATTTCCACAATTACCGCGAGGATTTCCGCTCCTCCCATCCTGCTCACGATTGATGAGATAGGGGATGGGATTGCTGTGGATACTACTTCCCAGCTTCTCAAAAAAACGGGTTTCTGGTTATCTTATAATGAGATGTATGAACAGGCAGACTGGACAGCGTATATTCTCACGAGGGAGATGGTGGAAAGAGGTAACATACGCCGGAGTGATGATTTCAGACCGGATACTGCGGTATTGACAGAATCAGCCCAACTCGGTGATTACCGGGGAAGTGGTTACCATCGTGGGCACCTCGTCCCTGCCGGTGACATGACCTGGTCAGAGATAGCCATGAGTGAGTCGTTTTTACTGAGCAACATGAGCCCCCAGGTTGCCGGTTTCAACCAGGGAATATGGAAACGGCTTGAGAACCGGGTTCGCATATGGGCGGTTGAGAATGACAGCATTTATGTGATCACCGGACCGGTCCTGTCGAACGTGGAAGCGACAATCGGTGAGAATGAAGTAGGTGTGCCCGTCTATTATTTTAAAATTATCGTGGATATATCCTACCCAACCTACAAAGGCATCGGGTTCCTGATGAAGAACGAATCCAATCCGGCTGATATCTTTGAATTTGCCGTCACCATCGATTACCTGGAAGAACTGCTACACTGTAATTTTTTTCCAACCCAATCCGTCCGGGATATAGAATACGTGGAAAGCAGATTGGATGTGAACCAATGGAGATAGATCATGCCTCAGAATAATCCGAGAGTCAGGCTTGATACCAATGCACTGTGTTTTCGCTGAAATCTTGGCAAAGCGAACCCTCTCCACGATATTTCTTCATTTGCACAGACCTAAAGTGAACTATAATAGCAGAAGGTAGAAACGGATGGTTCTCATTTTTTTTATTGTCTGGTAATCCATTTTTCAAAATTTTCCCAAAGCAGGCCCTAATCATCCCGTAATTCAATTGCAATTTTTTATCCGATTGTTTGATTGTGATCATCCCGGCTGAGAGAACTGGCCCAAATGCGCCCAACAGGGAAAATGCCTGAGGAAGTTGAAAAGGAATCAGGCCCTTGATTTGAAGCGCCAGGGAAACCCAAATGAAATATACCAAAGTCACCATCCGGCAGATGGATTCTGAATTCTGTAATGGAAATCGTTTATCGATCTGTTTATACCGGATATCAACCAATCGGGTCATTTGGTCGATTTATGCATTAATGGATTGTCTCCCAGTCATTATTAATGTAAATTTACCTTTTTTGTTAAGGTTTGCTGTTCATGTCGAGAGGTGTTGAAATAGTATTGCATCTTGCTTTGTGGATTGTGGTTACTGCCTTCTTATTAATGGGTGCTGTAACATCAAAACCACCGGAATATTTTGCGGATGTTTTCCATAATGTTCGTTCATTACTTTATAGCATCCCGTTATTCTATTTATTTTATTCTTTTTTAGTACCACGCATTCTTGCACGAAGGAAGATCCTGATATTTTTGCTTTTAAGTATTGTTATAATTGCCATTGCCGGTAGTATCATATGGTTGATCGATACCACAAACCCAATCAGGGAACTCAGAGAATCTGCCCCATGGACTGATTTATGGTGGAGGAGGTATGTAAGGGGAATAATAATCTCCTGCTATATTTCATTGTTGTCTGTCGTAATCCGATTTGGGGTAGACTGGTTCCGGAATCAGCAAATCCGATTAGAACTGATCAATAAGAACCAGGCCAGTGAACTGGCATTGATGAAATCACAGATCAATCCCCATTTTCTTTTCAATACCCTGAACAACATTTACAGTCTTGCTAACCGGCATGATGATAAGGCTTTGGATGCCATGGTGAAACTTTCAGGGATAATGAGATACCTGATCTATGATGCGCAGGCTGATCGGGTTTCATTGAGTAGGGAGGTTGAATATCTGGAGAACTACCTTGATTTACAACGGCTTCGCTTGCGAGATCCGGGTTCGGTAATATATTCGATGGATGGGGAGATGGGGGAGCTCAAAATCGCTCTGATGCTGTTGATTCCATTTGTGGAAAACGCATTCAAACATGGAGATAAAAAAGCCAAAACCCCGGCTATTCAGATTGAACTTAATGTAAATTCAAATCTGTTATATTTCAGAGTTAGGAACTCCATACCGGAGAGGGAAATTGAAAAAGACCAGACAGAGGGAATCGGATTATCGAACCTGAAAAAGAGACTCGGGATTCTGTATCCAGAGAGTCACAAACTAAAAATCACGGATCAAAACGGAATTTATCAGGCATATCTTGAAATCAAGTTAGATAAATCATGATACGATGTATAGCTATCGATGATGAACCCCTTGCCCTGGATCTGATCCGGGATTATACGGAGCGCATACCGTTTCTTTCACTGGAAGGACTTTTCGAGAGCGGGATGGAAGTTCTGGACTGGCTTCAGAACCATCACGTTGATCTGATTTTCCTCGATATCATGATGCCCGATATAACCGGTATTCAGTTTATAGAAGTGGTAACTAACAAGCCCCTGGTTGTGTTTACAACTGCCTATGACCAATATGCACTGAAAGGATTTGAACTCGATGTGGTGGATTATTTGGTGAAGCCCATTTCCTTTGACCGGTTTTTAAAGGCAGTACTCAAAGTCCAGGACAGATTGCTTTCCGAAAAATCCGAAAGTGCCAGTGAATCAACCACTCACGGGATAAGCACACCCCATGAAAAGGGTTACATTTTTATCCGGACCGAAGGGCATCTGAAAAAAATTGATCTGCAATCCATCTGTTACATTGAAGGGATGAAGGATTACCTTTCAATTCACACTGAGGACGGAAGGATCATGACCCTGATGAATTTCCGCGATATGCTA